>OLRD01001963.1_pt1 | contig 10162 bp, 9 predicted proteins | sample 1672051 | NCBI WGS metagenome assembly OLRD01 (sample SAMEA3136640, study PRJEB25190) | human gut metagenome | biome: human gut; feature: human-associated habitat; material: faeces | place: Austria | collected 2013 | reverse complement strand
CATAAATACAATTCTCATTTTGATCTCCTTTAGCTTGCCGCCTATTCTATGCCGACAGGCACTGTTTCTTTAGGTGTCAGTACGGTAGCTTTATCAATAAACAGGATACCGTCCAAATGATCCAGCTCGTGCTGTACAGCGATCGCCAGAATGCCGTCGCTGGCAAGCTTCATACGTTTGCCTTTACGGTCAAAAAACTCACATTCGGCGCGTTCTACTTCGCCTTCAAAATTAGGCACCGACAGACAGCCTTCGCCGCCGACAACGGAACCTTCCCTTTTGGTGATAACCGGATTGATAAGCTCGATCAGGCCTTCGCCAACGTCGATAACTACTATTCGTCTGGAAACACCTACCTGAGGCGCTGCCAGGCCTACGCCGTCTGCCGCGTACATGGTTTCCGCCATATCGTTCAGCAAACGGACTGTTTTTTTATCTATACGTTCTACTTCTTTTGCCTTTAACCGCAGCACTGGGTTACCGGCAACAATGATATCTAATTTAGCCACGGTCGGACCTCCTTAATTTTTCGCACCTTATATTATACCATTTCTAAACTACGCTGACAGGGTCGACGTCAAAAAAGACATTGCGGCATTCTTTAAATTCAGAATTCCACAAAGCACGCTTGACCAGCTTCATCTGCGGACATTTTACAAGAATGTTCATGCGGTACAGGTCACGTACCTTGGCAACAATAGCAGGGAACGGCCCCAATACCAACAGTTCCTGTTCAGGATGTTCCAGCTGCAGCGTCTGCAGAAAATTAACGATCCGCTGGGCCAGACTGCTGCCACGCACTTCTTCCTTATCCAATACCGTAATTTTCAAAATTTCGGTATAAGGCGGATATCCCAGCTCCTGCCTGATTTCCAGTTCGCTGGCGGCAAAAGCGTCGTAATCCTGCGTCGCCGCCAGCTTGATAACTGGATTATCCGGGTCATAGGTCTGCAGGACCACATGGCCGACCCTGTCACCGCGCCCGGCTCTGCCTGCAGCCTGTGTCAGCAGAGCAAAGGTTCGTTCCGAAGCTCTGAAATCAGGCAGATTCAACGTCGAATCTGCCGAAAGGATACCCACCAGTGTTACGTTAGGTATATCATGTCCTTTTGCTACCATCTGCGTACCTAAAAGCACATTATATTCACCGCTGCTGAAAGATTTAAGAATATCCTCATGCGCGAATTTTTTGACAGTCGAATCCTGATCCATCCGCAAAATCCTGATTTCCGGCAGTTCGGCAATTTCTGCTTCTGCTTTCTGGGTGCCAGTACCAAAAAATCTGATTCGGCGACTATGACAGTTAGGACATTCGTCCGGGATCGGGGCGGTATTCCCGCAGTAATGGCAGCGCATTGCTTCACCGGCACTATGATAAACCAGCGCAACAGCACAATGCGGGCATACAATACTTTCACCGCAGTCACGACACATCACAAAGGTTGAAAAACCACGCCTGTTCAGCAGTACTATAGCCTGCTCTCCCTGTACCGCCGTCTGCAGCAATGCATCGTTTAGCGCCGCCGAGAGCACAGATTTATTCCCCCGCTGCAATTCCAGCCTCATATCGGCAATTTCAACATGCGGCAGCATACTGCCGTTGGCACGCTGCAGCAAACGCAGATGTGTATGTTCCCTGGCGCGCTTTATAAAAACTTTCCAAATCAGGTGTCGCACTTCCCAAAACTACCGGAATACCGCTCAGCTGCGCCCTTTTCATGGCTACTGTCCTCGCATGATAATTGGGCCGCTCGTCCTGCTTGTAACTGCTCTCATGTTCTTCATCAATAATTATCAGGCCCAGATCGCTGAAGGGAGCAAAAACAGCTGAGCGTACACCGATCAGCAGCTTGGCACTGTTAGTACGCATTTTATACCACACATCGGCACGTTCATTCTGTGACAGTTTGCTGTGGGCAACCGCAACTTCATCGCCGAACCAGGCCTGAAAACGTTTAACGATCTGTGCCGTCAATGCTATCTCTGGTACCAGCAGCAGAACCTGCTTGCCTGCTTCCATTGCCTGAGCTGCCGCCCGCAGATAAACCTCTGTCTTACCGCTGCCGGTTATGCCCTGCAGCAAAAAAGTTTCCTGATGCGGCTCTGTAATAGCACTGCCGATAGCCTCAACAGCCTGACGCTGCTCGTCTGTCAAATGCAGACTTTCCTTCAGCTCCGTCCTGTTGGCATAGCTGTTGCGCAAAACACGTTGCTCACTCCGTTCGCTCCAGCCTTTCTCACATAAGATACGCAGTGTCGCAGCACTCACCTGCACTGACGCCAGTTCCTCCCCGCTTAGAGGGCGTTCGGCTTCTGCCAGCACTTCCAAGGCATGCATCTGTGCACGCAGACGTTTATTATATGCTACCAGAGCCTCACGTCCTGCCTTAGTCACAACAAAGCAGATACGGGTCTTGATTTTCAGTTTATTTTCGTAATCATAAGCGATCAGCTTACCTTCATCGTTATAAACAGCCTGCCGCTTGATGCTGGTTTTACCTGGAATAAACAGCCGCATCGCCTCAGCCGGCGAACACAGATAATATTCGGACAGCCAATTTGCCGTTGCCAGCATTTCCGCATCAAACCAGGGGCGCGTATCCAGTGTCGCCAAAATTTCTTTACATTCGTATTCTGCCGGAGCAGCCGCGGCCAACGATGTCACAAACCCCTCCACTGTCTGATACCCAAACGGCACCACAACACGCCAGCCCACATCAACGTGGTCCAGCTGCGGCGGTACGGCATAGGTAAATTGTTTGAACAAGTTTTTTACAGGCAGGTTGATTGCCACATTTATATATTTCATGTAATGCTCCATTACTGTAAACTTTAACTTATTATACTTCTACTATTTAAATGAAAATTCCTTTATTTTTCCTACGGACAACAGTTTTTATACTAAGATAAAGAAAGTCACAGCTCCCGCAGAAGCTGTGACTTTACCAATATTTTAAATTACAAGCCTGCCTGTTCTTTCAAGGAAGCGGCTTTATCCGTACGCTCCCATGGCAGATCAATATCAGTACGTCCCATATGGCCGTAAGCAGCCGTTTGTTTATAGATCGGACGGCGCAGGTCCAAAGCTTTGATGATCGCAGCCGGACTCAGCGAGAAGTTTTTGCGCACCAGGTCAGCGATCTTATCATCGTCGATCTTACCGGTACCAAAGGTATCTACCAAAACAGATACAGGCTGTGCCACGCCGATAGCATAAGCCAGCTGAATCTCACATTTATCAGCCAGTCCGGCGGCAACGATATTTTTAGCAACGTAACGTGCGGCGTAAGCAGCGCTGCGGTCTACCTTTGTGGGGTCTTTACCCGAGAAAGCTCCGCCGCCATGACGTGCCATACCGCCGTAGGTATCGACAATGATCTTACGTCCGGTCAGACCGGAGTCACCCTGCGGGCCGCCGATAACAAAACGGCCGGTAGGATTGATATAGTATTTGGTATCAGCGTCCAGCATTTCTGCAGGTACGATCGGTTTAATAACATGCTCCATAATATCAGCGCGGATCTGCTCCATCGGAATTTCAGGCGCATGCTGAGAAGAAACGACTATAGCGTCGATACGTACGGGCTTACCGTCGTCGTATTCAACTGTAACCTGAGTTTTGCCATCAGGACGCAGATACGGTAAGGTACCGTTTTTACGAACTTCCGACAACCGACGGGCCAGCTTATGAGCCAGACAGATAGGCAGCGGCATATATTCTTCGGTTTCGTTAGTAGCGTAACCAAACATCATCCCCTGGTCGCCGGCGCCTACCTCAGTTTCCTCTGCTTTGCCTTCTTTAGCTTCCAGCGCTTTATCAACACCTAAAGCGATATCGGCAGACTGCTCGTCGATAGAGATCAGCACGCCGCAGGTATTACCGTCAAAACCATATTTAGCACGGTCATAGCCAATATTGACTACAGTTTCACGGGCGATTTTCGGAATATCCACATAACAGTTTGTGGAAATCTCACCGACAACATGGATCTGACCGGTTGCCACCAAAGTTTCACACGCAACACGTCCCATCGGGTCCTGTTCTAAGATAGCGTCTAAAACCGCATCAGAAATCTGATCGGCGATCTTATCCGGATGTCCTTCTGTTACAGACTCAGAAGTAAATAATTTTCTCATAATTAGCCTCCTTTAGATAAAGTACACATCATCAATCTGCCTGCTTACTAAAAAAGCGCTCTCATAATGAGAGCGCTGCGTATTATTGTTCAGCATTCTCATCTCACGAATTATCGCAGGACTTAGCACCGTTTTGCAAGACTTTCACCTTACAATGGTTGCTGCGGTTTCACAGGGCCATTCCCTCCACCAGCTCTTGATGAGTAATATTCAATTACAATGCTTATTATAGCGGAACAACTTTCAAATTGCAACAGATTTTACAAAAATCTTTCATTTTTACATCCCGAGGCCTACAAAAGCTTATTTCTACGCCCTTTGAACGAGTTATACTATTTACGATTTGCGCAAACGCAGAACAGTATTCAAAAGCTCTTCTGCAACTTCTGCTTTGGTCATTTGCTCCAGCTCGCGCACTTCGCCGTCCGGAAACAGGAATTTAACGATATTGGTATCAGAGTTAAATCCTGCCCCCTGCAAAGTAACATCGTTAGCAACGATCATATCCAAATTCTTTTTGCAGATTTTTTCTTTTGCATTAGCAATCAGATTTTGAGTTTCGGCGGCAAAGCCTACCAAAAACTGTTTTTCTTTACGTTCGCCCAGAGCTTTTAGAATATCAGGGTTTTTATCCATTACGACAGTTAAAGCGTCGTCAGTTTTCTTTTTGATTTTCTGTTCGGCAACATCATGGGGTCTGTAATCAGCCACAGCAGCAGCTTTGATCACTATATCCATGTCGTTGTAAGCTGCCAGACAGGCGTCCATCATCTGCTGCGTAGTTTCAACCTGCACCGTTTTGACATTAGCAGGCGGATTCAGCACCGACGGCCCCGAAACAAGCGTCACCTCGGCACCGCGGTCAGCAGCGGCCTGCGCGATAGCATAACCCATCTTACCGCTGGAGCGGTTGCCGACATACCGTACCGGGTCGATCGGCTCGCGGGGACCGGCAGCAGTTACCAAAACACGCAGATTTTTCATATCGCCACAACTTCTGGCAAAGAAAGCTTTGACAAATTCCACGATCTCACAAGGCTCAGGCAGACGTCCCGCACCAGAAGTACCACAGGCCAAAAAGCCTGTCGCCGGGGCCATCACAGTTACGCCATGCTTTTTCAGGCAGGTAATATTTTCCTGCGTCAAAGCATTTTCATACATACCTGTATTCATCGCCGGACAGACGATGATCGGTGCCTGAGCGGCCAGTAAAGTTGTAGAAAGCAGATCGTCGGCAAGACCGTGCGCCATTTTCGCAATGATATTGGCAGTAGCCGGAGCTACTACAAAAACATCAGCCCAGTTTGCCAGAGCGATATGCTCAACATTAAATTCCTGGTTACTGTTCCACATAGAAGTCGCAACAGCGTTGCCGCTGATTTCCTTAAATGTCAGCGGCGTAACAAACTGCCGGGCATGCTCTGTCATAACGACACGCACCTCGGCCCCCTGCTTGCGCAGACGGCTTACCAGATCGACAGCTTTATAAACGGCGATACCGCCAGTAACGCCTAAAACGATTTTCTTTCCTTTTAGCAACAAGGCACTAAGCCCCCTTATCTCAGCGTACTTTACGCTCGTAAGTAATAACGTCGTCAGCGATCTCGCGTAAAGCGGTGCTTACTTCTTTCTGAGGCATATTCTGATTGCCTACCGTCAGTTCACGGGCACGTTTGGCAGCTAAAATCACCAGGGTGTATTTACTGTCAACTTTCTCTGCTAAATAATCGATAGAAGGGTCAACCATACTCATATTTCTCTCTCCTTATGTGCCGCATGGCAAATTTCATTGATAATAAAATAAGTTCTGGCAGCACGGTAACGTTCTGCTTCCATGATCGTCAAAACTTTGCTGGTAGCTTTCTGCGCCACATCATTGACGACTATATAATCATATTCGTTGGCATAAGCCAGTTCACCTGTTGCCGAAGCTAAACGGCGTTTAATAACGTCTTCGCTGTCCGTGCCGCGTTTATAAATGCGCGAGCATAATTCATCAAGTGACGGTGGTACGATAAACACAAATACTCCATCAGGAAAGCGTTTTTTGATCTGCATCGCGCCCTGGATATCAATCTCCAAAATAACATCCTTACCCTGATTCAGCAGTTCCATAACATAAGAACGGGGCGTACCGTAATAATTTCCATAAACCTCGGCATATTCCAGCAGTTCTCCCTCTGCGATCATCTGCTTTACTTCTTCCACAGATTTAAAAAAGTAATTCACGCCGTCAACTTCGCCGTTACGCGCCTGGTAGTAACTGAAACGGAATAAGCCAAGTCGGGAAGCTTTTCCCTAAGCATCTGACAAATCGTTCCCTTGCCGGCTCCTGAAGGCCCGGACAAAACTAATAATAACCCCTGCGGCTTCACGATTAGCCCACCTTCCGTTTTATTTATTCTTCGTCTTCGTCGTCAGTCTGCACTAAACGGTTGGCGACTGTTTCCGGCTGCACAGCCGATAAAATAATATGACCGCTGTCAGTCACGATAACCGCTCTGGTTCTGCGGCCATAAGTGGCATCAATCAGCATACCTCTGTCGCGCGCTTCCTGAATAATCCTTTTGATAGGAGCAGATTCAGGACTGATGATAGAAATGATCCTGTTGGCAGCTACAATATTGCCAAAGCCAATATTGATCAATTTGATATCCATACTTTCACCCTTTCCCCATTACTCGATATTCTGGATCTGTTCCCTGATTTTTTCTATCTCAGCTTTGATCTCCACAACAACTTGCGCCAAAGTATAATCGTTGGCTTTGGAAGCAATGGTATTTGCCTCGCGGTTGAATTCCTGGATAAGAAAATCGAGCTTGCGACCGACAGGCTGATCTGCATCAATGATCAGCCTGAATTGTTTAATATGGCTTTTCAGTCTGACGATCTCCTCAGTAATACTGGTACGGTCAGCAAAAATAGCGACTTCCTGCAGCAATCGTTCCGGTTCAATGACCTGGTTATGTTTCGCAAGCATTTCGTTGATCCTGTCGCTCAGGCGAATCTGATATTCTTCAACTACCTGCGGCGAACGTTCTTCGATTACTGCCAGTTTTTCGGCAATCAGATCGGCACGTTTAATGAAATCACCATAGATATTACTGCCCTCGGTCTCACGCATAGCGACAAGATTACTGATAGCCTGACGCAAAGCCTGTTCCAGCTTCGGCCAAACACTCTCAACGTCAAAAAAACCTTCTTGTGCATTGATCACATCCGGGCAGCGTGACAAATATAAAATTTCCGACTGCTCGTTAAGCTTATAGTCTTCACAGCCGATAGCGGAACCAACATCACGCAAAGCGTTATGATACGCCAGTACCAAAGCTTTATCTACTTTAATCGAAACGTTTTCTGTATTGGTATAAGAAGCATTGATAAAAACATCGATGCGTCCACGATTAACAGATTTTAAAATAGTCTTACGGATTCTGTCTTCTACCGGATTCAAAAAACGCGGTAAGCGAATAGCTACCTCGTTATAACGGTGATTTACCGTTTTCATTTCAATCGTTACTGAAAACTGCTCGTCTTCATATTCACCCCGGCCGAAGCCAGTCATACTTTTCAGCAAGCTAAAACCTCCTAAATTTTATGATGATTCATTTTATTTTAATAACGCAGGATCCACGGCAAATTCTCGTCCGCCGCAATAAGCGTCCTTAATGACCAGTAAATAAGGTTTGTCAACATTGAATTCTGCCTGATCAAAATAAAAATTATACTGCAGCTGGCAGATCTTCTGCTTTACTTCCACAGACTCAGATTTGACATCCGATTTCGTTTTCTGCTCCAAATCGATGTCTGCAGGCTTGATTTTATTTTCCTTCAAGGCATCCAGCTGTTTTTGCAGTGCTGCCGCTTTTTCCTGGATCGTTTCCATCCGATCCAGCTTTTTCTGTACCTCCACATCAACGATAGGCTTATTGACCGCCTTGTCAAGATATCTGCCGTCTAAATAGTCGCTGTGGTATGGTGTGACAAAATTCCCATTTTGCACAAGCTGCACTTCCAAATCTTTTTCATTCAGAATTATCGGTGCGTTGATCACCGCACGTATAACTAGCACGCCATCGTAACGCGCTACCAGTTCTTTAGCATTCTCCACACTGATACCGGCAGCCTCCTGCGTTTTTCCTGCGGTATCCAGAGCCGTCAGCAGATAAGGAGTATAAACTATGATCCTTTCCTCTTCACGATAAGGATTGGTTTCAAAACTTTCAGCAATTACCCACGGCTGCAGCATAACTGCGTCATTTTTTTCACCCTGATAGCTTTTACCATAGGCAATAGCCGCTTCTAAATTCTGATCAGTAGCTGGAAGCGCCGCTTCTGCCTGCAGGCAAAAGACAACCAGGCACAGCACCAAAAGCAGATTTTTCATAATCGTATCCCCTTCCGATTATTTGCTAATCGCGAAATCTGTTGTATACTTATTCTTGAACTATTATTATATCTTATTCTGCTTTCACGTGCAAATCAAAATCACTAAAAAACGAAGTAAAAAGGAGCAAATCAATGAATTTAGAAGGTTTGACCTTGCATATTTTAACAAATAAACTAAAAGAAGAGCTTTTAGGCGGCAAGATCTACAAGGTTTTTATGCCCTCATACGAGTCGCTGCTGCTGCTTGTAAAACGCGAACGCGGTACTGCGGCATTGCTTGCTGATTTCAGCTGCGGTTCACCGATGCTGTACCTGCCGAATAATTTACCCGAACGTCCCGAAAGTCCTCCGGCTTTTTGTATGCTGCTGCGCAAGCATCTGGAAGAAGGCCGTATAACCAGAATCGAGCAAAGCGGTCTGGATCGTATCATTACCATAGATATTGATACAATCGGTACCGCTAGACAAATAGTTACTAAACAACTGATTTTTGAACTGACCGGCAAAAACAGCAATATCATTTTTGCCGAAAACGGTCTGATTTTCGACAGCTTGAAGCATGTTAATAAAGCAATGAGTTCTTTCCGGCAGATCATGCCTAATCTGCCTTATCTTGCGCCGCCTCAGCAGACCGGCCTTTCTATTTTAACAGCTCCAGCTAATGCAATCATTGAGGCAATGCACGAATTTAAAACTAAAAACAGCTTAGCTGCTTTGATCGCTGCCACTACAGGCATTGGCAAAATAACTGCATCCGAGCTTTTAGCTGCGGCTGGTATAGATAGCAACACAACTGCTTTGACTGCAGAGGAAGAACAACGTCTCGCCAATGCAATCTATTCATTACAGCAATCAGCTAATCAGCAAACATCAGCGCCGGTATATGCTGTCATCAGCCGCACTAATCAGGTCAAGACTATTCTGCCTTTTGCGCCCACGATTTTGGAACCAGGCTGTAATACTAAACAACTGCCAGATATCAACAGTGCGCTTAATTATGCAGTCACCCTGACGCCAATTCAACTACCTGAACAGGAAACACTGCAAAAATTAGTCATCGGCGAAAGTCAGCGTCTGGAAAAGAAGCTGCCGGTTTTGGAAAAAGATCTGCTTACCGCTGATAAAGCTGAAGCACAGCGGATGATCGCCGATACCATCATGGCTAATATTTATCAGATCAGCAAGGGACAAAGTTCCTGCCAACTGCTTAATATTTATGACAACGAGCCGCTTGAAATCCAATTATCCCCCTTACTTTCACCTACTGAAAACGCACAGGCTTATTATAAACGGTACAATAAATATAAACGTGCACAAAGCGAAGTCCAAAACCAAATTGAAACGACCAGGGAGATGCTCAATTACCTGGCTTCCATTGACGCTTCACTGACTACGGCAACAACCAAGAACGAAATTGCTGAAATAAAACAGGAGCTTATCACCGCAGGACTGCTGCAGAATCAGGGCAAAAAACATAAAGGTCAGGAACCAAAATCGGAGCCGCTGCTCATAAAGCTTTCCAAAGAAACGACCTTATATATCGGTAAAAATAATAAACAAAACGACTACGTGACTTTTACATTAGCACGCGGTAAGGATCTGTGGTTCCATACTAAAAACATTCCCGGATCACATC
>OLRD01001962.1_pt1 | contig 10170 bp, 7 predicted proteins | sample 1672051 | NCBI WGS metagenome assembly OLRD01 (sample SAMEA3136640, study PRJEB25190) | human gut metagenome | biome: human gut; feature: human-associated habitat; material: faeces | place: Austria | collected 2013 | reverse complement strand
ACTTTGCCATAGCCTGCGCAAAGGCGTCGGGGGTCAGGCACTGTGCGCCGTCGCTCCATGCGTGGCGGGGGTCGTAGTGGACTTCCACCTCAAGGCCGTCGGCACCGGCGGCGACAGCGGCGATCATCATGGGCTCCACAAGGTTTGCCTTGCCGGTGGCGTGGCTGGGGTCCACGATGACGGGCAGATGGGTCTTCTCGTGGATGATCGGCACAGCGGAGAGATCGAGGGTGTTGCGGGTGTACTTCTCGAAGGTGCGGATGCCGCGCTCACAGAGGATGACCTGCTCATTGCCACCGGCCATGATGTACTCGGCGCTCATGATCCACTCTTCGATGGTGTTGCAGAGGCCGCGCTTGAGCAGAACGGGCTTGTGCATCTTGCCCACAGCCTTGAGCAGCTGGAAGTTCTGCATATTGCGGGCGCCGATCTGCACCACGTCCACATATTCCTCGAACTCGGGGATGCGCTCCTCGCTCATCAGCTCGGAGACGATGGGCATACCGGTGGCCTCCCGGGCCTTCACCATGTCAAGGATGCCCTCGGTCTCGAGGCCCTGGAAGGAGTAGGGCGAGGTGCGGGGCTTGTAAGCGCCGCCGCGGAAGAGGGTCGCACCGCCGGCCTTGACGCCCTGTGCGATGCGGAGGGCCTGCTCTTCGCTCTCGATGCTGCAGGGGCCGGCCATGACAGCGATCTTCTCCTTGCCGCCGATCTTGACGCCGCCGCAGTCGATGACGGAATCTGCCGGGTGGAAGAGGCGGTTGGCACGCTTATAGGGGGCGGAAACACGGGTCACGTTGTCGATCCAGGGGTTGGCGAGGACGTCGCGCTCGTCGATCTTGGTGGTATCGCCCACGAGGCCGAAGACATTGTAGTCCTTGCCGGTGATGAGGGTGACGTCGAGGCCCTGCTTTTCGAAGCGGTCAACGATTTTCTCGAGTTCTTCCTTCGGGGTCCCCTTTTTGGTGGAGATGATCATAAGATATTTCCTTTCTATCCTTCTTTTCCACGCCCTCTTTGCTCCGCTTTCCAGCGGAAGAGAGTCGATTTTTACATCACTAAATGGGTGTGCGCACTGCCGTCCAGCCGCAGCAGCTGGGCCAGATAGGCGGCAGCGTGGAGATAGCCGCTGATGCCCTCGCCGATGAAGTGGCCCTGACAGCCGAACGAGACGATGTCCGTCTTGCGGAAGGACTCGTGCTCGTCGGGCTCGCTGAGCAGCACTTCCACGGCAGGCACACCGCAGAGGCGCAGCGCGTCGAGGATGGCGACGCTGTAGTGGGCGTAGCCGCCGGGATTCAGGATGATGCCATCGGCCCGGCCTGCGGCAGACTGGATCTCGTCGATGAGGTCGCCCTCGTGGTTGGACTGAAAAAATTCCACTTCCATGCCCATCTGGGTGCAGCACAGCTCGAGGTAATCCAGCAGGCCGTTGTAATCCAGCTGACCGGCCACGCCCGGCTCGGTGAAGTGCATCATGTTGAGGTTGGGGCCGTTAATGACTAAAAATTTCATCCAGTGCCTCCATTGCGGCGGTCACGGCGTCCTCCACCGTGCCGCTGTTCGGGATAACGGCGTCTGCCGCCGCGAGATACAGGGGGCGGCGCTCCGCCTCCATCTTTTTCAGCGCCTCGGTGCTGGACGAGAGCGGACGTCCGCCGCCCACCGTCAGCGCATCCAGGGGCCGGTCGAGGAAGAGCAGGACGCCGTTCTGATGCAGCGCCCGCAGATTCTCGCCCCGCTTGATGATGCCGCCGCCGCAGGAGAGCAGCTGTCGGCCCTCTTTGGCAAAGCGGGCGGTCTGGGCGGATTCCTTCGCACGGAAGCCGTCCTCGCCCTCGGCGGCGAAGATGTCGGGGATGCTGCGGCCGTCGGCCTTGACGATCTCCTCGTCGAGGTCGATGAACTTTTTGCCCAGCCTCTCGGCCAATGCACGGCCCACCGTGGATTTTCCACTGGAGGGCATTCCGATGAGGGCCACGTTGAGCATATCGCGGCGGAGCGCGGCAGTGATGCGGCCGATCTCCCCTGCTGCGTCGTCGAACTTCCGGCCGAGGAAGTATTCGGCGGCGTACACGGCCTGCGCCACCAGCATCTCGAGGCCGCCCACAGCCACCGGGACCCCGGCCTCTTCGGCCCGGAGGATGAGCTCCGTCTTATCGGGGTTGTACACCACGTCCAGCACAGCTTCCAGCCCGGGCATTTTTGCCACGTCCAGACTGCACACGCCCACGTTGGGGTACATTCCGGCGGGGGTGGTGTTGATGACGATCTGTGCGCCGCTGGACACAGCTTCTTCATAGGAGAGCTGGCCTTTGGCGGCGTCGGGCGTCCGGCTGACGGTGAGCACCTTGGCCGCGCCCTTGTCGCGGGCGACGGCGCTGGTGGTGTTGTGGGTGCCGCCGGTGCCGAGGATGAGGACGGTTTTGCCCGCAAAATCGACGCCGTGGGCGTCGCACAGGTGGGCAAAGCCGAGATGATCGGTGTTGTAGCCGTAGAGCAGGCCGTTCTTGTTGACCACGGTGTTCACCGCGCCGATGGCCTTGGCACGGGGGTCGATGTAGGTGCAGTATTCCATCACCAGCCGCTTATAGGGGATGGTGACATTGATGGCCTTGAACTGCCGCCTGGTCAGGAAAGCCCGGGCTTCCTCTTCGGTGGGAAGCGGGCAGAGGTCGTAGTGGTAGCCGCAGAGCATCTCATGGATGATCTTCGAGTAGGAATGGCCCAGTTTCGAGCCGATGAGTCCATATTCCATCACAGTCCCTCCCTGCGGTAGCTGGTGGGCCGCTCCATCCATGCGGTGCCATAGCGGGCGGTCATCAGATCGCCCACAGCCAGCGCGGCGGCGCAGGTCTGGACCATGGCGGCGCGAGGCACGATGCAGGGGTCATGACGGCCCTGAATGGAGAGGGGCGCGTCCTGCTTTGCAATGTAATCCACCGTCTCCTGCTCTTTGTAGATGCTGGGCGTCGGCTTGACAGCGGTGCGGAAGACGACAGGCATTCCGTTGGTGATGCCGCCGTTGATGCCCGCGTTGTGGTTGGTGGCCGTGACCACCGAATCGCCCTTCATGCGGAAGGCATCGTTGGCCTCAGAGCCTTTCAGGTCGGCGAAGCCGAAGCCGGTGCCGAACTCAATGCCCTTCACGGCAGGCACCGAAAACGCCATGTGGGAAATAAGGCTCTCCACGCTGTCAAAATACGGCTCGCCCACACCGGCGGGCAGGCCGAGAATGGCTGTTTCAAGGATGCCGCCCACGCTGTCGCCCTCCGAACCGGCGGCACGGATGGCCGTTTTCATCGGCTCTTCGACAGAAGCATCCAGCAGGGCGAAGCCCTCGTCCCTGCTTTCCAGCACGCTCACCTGAGCGGCCAGTGCGGCGGCATCGTCCAGCGCAAAGGGCGTATCGGAAATGCCGGCACAGCGGGCGATGTGGGTGGTGATGTCGATGCCGGCGCGGTTCAGCGCACCCAGCACGATGGCACCGCCTGCCACCAGCGCGGCAGTGATGCGGCCCGAAAAGTGTCCACCGCCCCGGGCGTCCTGAAAGCCGTGGTATTTGGCGTAGGCGGTATAGTCCGCGTGGCCTGGGCGGAGAAGGTCAGCCGTCTTGGCGTAGTCGCCGCTGCGGGTGTTCTGGTTCTCGATCATCAGGGCGATGGCCGTGCCGGTGGTGTGACCGTTCACGACGCCGGAGAGCAGCTGTACGTTATCGGCCTCCACACGGGGCGTCGAAAGCCCGTCGCCCCGGGCGCGGCGCTTATCCATGCAGGCGGCAATGAATTCCTCGTCCACCGGCACACCAGCGGCCATGCCGTCCAGCACACCGCCGATGGCCCGGCCGTGGCTCTCGCCGAAGATGGTCAGCGCCAATGCGCTGCCAAAGGTGTTTTTCATGGCTTTAGTCCTCCATGCCCAGCAGGGGGCGCAGACCCTCCACCGGGATGGTCTCCGCACGCCAGCAGCCCAGGCCCGGCACCTTGATGACGGTGATCTGGCCGCCCTGTGCCTTTTTGTCGTGGAGCATCTCGGCGTAGACCTTGTCCTTGTTGTAGGCGGTACGCAGGGGCAGGCCCAGACGGCGGTAGACCGCACGGACGCGCTTCTGCAGTGCCTTGGACTCGATCATCGGCAGCATCCCCAGAGCCACGCACTCGCCGTGGTAGAGGCCCACGGTGCGGCGCCCCTTGACGCCCTTGACGGCCTCGATGCCGTGGCCGATGGTGTGGCCGAAATTGAGGGCCTTGCGCACCCCATGCTCCGTCTCGTCCTGCTCGACGATGCTCTTTTTGAAACGGAGGCTGAGGTAAATAATTTCGCCGATCTGCTCGTCGATGTCGCCCTTCTCGAAGATGGCGAACAGTTCCGGGTCGGCCAGCAGGCTGGCCTTCACCGACTCAGCCAGACCGTTGATGTACTGGCGGCGGGGCAGGGTGGCGAGGGTGCTGGGGTCTACGATGACCAGCTTGGGCTGCCAGAAGGAGCCGACGATGTTCTTCGTCTCCCCCAGATCCACAGCGGTCTTGCCGCCGATGGAGGAATCGATCATCGAGAGGGTGGTGGTGGGGCAGTTGATGAAGTCGATGCCGCGCATATAGATGGAAGCAGCAAAACCCGCCAGATCGCCTACGACGCCGCCGCCCACGGCAATGACGAGGTCGCCGCGGCCCATGTTGAACTCCAGCATCTGGCGCAGGACGCTTTCGAGGATCTTCATGCTCTTGCTGGCCTCGCCCTGCGGGACCGTAATGATTTTTGCGTCGCGGCACTGGTCGGCCACACGCTGTGCGTACTCGGCGGGAACGCCTGCGTCCGTCACCACCGCCACCCGGCGGTCGAGGCGGGCAAACTGGTACAGATTTTCCAGTGCGCCGTTTTTCAGGATGATGTCATAGCTGCGCTCACCCAGATTCATGGTGAGCTTGGTGCCGATAAATCCACTCATTTTGTATACACTCCTAACAGCCGCACGGTGCGGCAGGTATGATCCAGCTCGCGCAGCAGCGCGTCGGTCTGTGCGGCCCTTGCCATGCAAAAGGCAATCTCCTCTCCTGCCTGAGCCCGCCTGCCCGCCACGTCGGCGCCGATGGCGTTGGTCAGCTGCTGCAGGCGCGCCGGCGTATTATGAAAATCAGGCAGCGTAGGATGCAGCGTCGCCGCGTCAAATCCCCCCAGCTGACGCTGGAACCGTCCGAACGCCTCGCCCGCCGCAGCAAACATCTCCGGGCTGTCCGGCATATCGGTTGAAACGGTTCCTTCAATGAACAGGTAGACGCGCCACAGGTCGCCGGAAGCATCCGTGATCCACGGACGCCCGTCCATGGCGCGCACCAGCGTGAGGGTTTCGCGCGCGGGATCGCCTCCCTCGCGTGCAATCACGCCGCGCAGATAGTGGGTCACACGCTGAATATTGCCCATCATGGGTTCAGGGTCGGGGAATACATAGCGGTTGACCCTCTGCAGGATGTAGCGCCTCGCCGCGCCCGTCCACGGGCGCACCGTCAGGCAGAACGTATCGTTGATATTTCCCGTGCCATAGGGTTCGCAGGCCATTTCCCCGCGGGGAACGTCAAAGAGATGCGCGATATCAAGGGCTCGTTTCATCAACGTTTCCATGCTTCATTTCCCCTTTGCTGCGTTCCATGCCACATCGCCGCGCGCAACGGCCCGCGGCGGGTCTGCCCTGGTTGGGGGGCGAATATGAACGGCTTGATTCGTGCTTGAAGTATACCACAAGAAAATGGCATTGGCAACCGGATATGCCATCGGCCGGCCGCTTTGGCTGCTTGCCTGTTTCAATCAAAGTATGCTAGAATGCTTGGGTATGTCCAGAGGGATGTTTCAGGAAAGAGGGTGCGCGCATGAACGGTTTCCGGCGTCTTTTGCCGCGGGGCTATCGCCTTGCCGACTGGCTGATGGCATGCGCCGCCCCGCTGTGCCTGCTGTGGCTGCTGGAGGGTTTTTCCCGGGGCGACGCAGGCAGCGTACCAATCTGGGCAGTCTCCCAGCCGGGCCTGTTTGCCATAAACTATGCACTCTACGCGGCCCCCTGCCTGCTGCTGTGCCTGGTTCCTTCCCGGCGCGCGCGTCTGTGCAGCCTGTTGGCGCTGGGCCTGCTGTGCGCAGTGCTTGGCATTGCGAACCGCTACAAGATCTTCTACCGCATGGAACCGCTGCTGTTTTCCGATGTGGCCCAGCTGGGGGACGCGTGGCAGGCAGCCGCCGGCCTGGCGCTGGATATCGACTTTGTTGAAATCTTTACCGTGGCGGGCATTTTTGCGGCCCTTGTCATCGCAGCAGTCCTGTGGATGCGCGGCCGCTCACGCTGCGGGGCGCTGCTTCCTCTGCTGGGCCTGCTTGTGATGGCGGTCCTTCCGCCGCTGTGCACCTTCTCTCTGGCAAACGGACGGGAGCGCTACGACATGGTGGACCAGTCCCGAACCGATGGCACGCTGTTTTCCGCCATTGGCATGGAGAACCACCGCCGGTCGCTGATGCGCGTGGATTACGATGAGCAGGGCGTGCGCGATGCGTACCGCGCACTGGCACAGGAAACGCCGCAGGCTGCTGCGGACGACCCGCCCAATATCATTGTGGTGCTCAGCGAAAGCTTTGCCGACGAGGGATGGCTGCGCCAGTATCTGGATTTGAACCGCGAGCTGACGCCTTTCTATAACCGGCTGACCGAAAGCTGCCGGCGGGGCAAACTGTACGTGCCCAAACTGGGCGGCGGTACCAGCGAAACGGAATTTGAGGTGCTCACGGGACTTCGCAGCCAGTATGTCGTCAACCCCTATTCGATGGGCCTGCCGCCGGTAAGCAGCCTGGCCTCGGTGCTACGGGACCGGGGATATGAGGCCACGGCCATCCACTGGTATAACGGCGTGTACTACAACCGTTACCATAATCTGCGCATGCTGGGCTTTGACAGCTTTTTTACGCTGGACACCACCGTGACCCCCTTTGAAAAAAAGGGCATGTTTGTCAGCGACGAGGAGCACTGCCGCGCCATTTTGCATCAGCTTTCGGAAACAGAAGGGCGCGACTTCATCTTCTGCCTGACCATGCAAAATCATGGCGGCTATGACTATGACGACTTTCGCATAACCTACGGCGCGCAAACGCCCTTTTCCGACCAGGTGAGCGACCGCACTTGCGCCATTTTGACCAACTATTGCTGGCTTCTGGAGCAGAGCGATGCGGCGCTGGAATCGTTCATCACGCAGCTGAGCGACCTGGACGAGCCCACGATGGTCGTGTTTTTCAGCGATCACATCCCACCGCTGGGAACGGATGTCTATGAGGAGATTGGCATATCCGCAACGGGTGACGCGGGGCACCTGACTCCTTACTTCATCTGGAGCAACGATGGCGGCATTGCGCCGGGAGAAACCAACCTGTATTCCTGGCAGCTGGGCGCCTACGCCCTGACACTGGCCGGCATGAACGATGACCCCTTCTTTGCCTACGTGGAAAGGCTGCGTGAGGCGGCGGACGATCCTGCGCCGGGTGACCTCACGGCGGGCGCCGAAAGTGATCCCGTCTATGATCTGCTCAGCTATGACGTGCTGTTCGGAAACCAATATGCCTATGATGAGGGCGGCCTGTCCCCGGAAAACGAGGATTTTCAGATCGGTGGAGCAATGACGCTGGAGGGCTTTGACGTGGCGGAAATCGCCGGTGAGGTATATTTCCGTCCGCAGCTGGACGTGTTTGACCAGGCCTATCTGCTGGAGATCAACGGCGTGCTGCGGGAGATGGGTCGCATCCCCGCAGACAGCCGGCAGGAGCTGGCGCTGCGCTGTGTGCTGATGGTGGGTGACAAGTGCTACAACGAAAGCAACACGCTGGTCTATGCCGGCGCGCAGGAGTTGCTCGAAGCCGGCACCCCCATGGCCTATGAAGCCTATCCGCTGTGGGAAACGGATTTTGAGCCGGTGGAGAACAGCCGGGGCTATGACATCTACAAAAGCACGGATGCGTACCCCGTTTCCGGCGGCACGGCGCTGGTGGCGGCGGGCACACATTGGGAGAAGCAGCCCACCTACGGTCTGACGCAAACCGGGCAGTACAGTGTGGATGCGGACGGCCATGTCTGGGTGGTGCTCAACAGAAGCGACCTGGCGGACGGAGACCCCGCCGCCCTGCTTGAGGACCTTGGCGCCACGCTGTATGCCTTTGAGCCCTAATGAAAGGCAAAAAACCGCAGATCGCCGCGCACTGCCACCAGCTGCGCGGTCACGGGCCGCCCCGCGCCGTGGCTGATATAGTCCACGAGCGCCTGGGGCGGCTCGTCGTCGGCAGTCACAAAGAGAATGGCCTCGCTTAGAAAATCTGCGGCGACGAAGCCCTCCGGGTCAAAGCCGAAACGCGCCAGCTGCGCGTTCCAGCCGGGCGTGCGGCATAGCCAGTCGCCCCAGATCAGGGTGTTGTCCGGAATGCCTGCGGAAACGTCGGGAAACAGACGCGTGTCGCGCAGCAGGTCTGGTGTGCGCACGATGAGGCGGTCCGGGTGTTCCAGGGCATAGGCCTCCAGGTCCGCCTCCCGGGTGGGCGATACGATATCCGGTCGGCGGGTGAGCGTGTACAGCGTTTGTTTGAGCTGCATTCCCGCGGGAAGGAGCAGCAGCGCACACAGGCAAAGCACGGCCGTGCGGGTGCGCCGCCTTGATGCCAACGGCAGGCCAGACACCGCCAGGCAGGCTGCCACGGTCGCCGCCGGCAGCAGCGCACAATCCACTGCGCGGCCCAAAAAACGGCCTCGCCAGGCCAGATAGACCAGCATGGCCGCAAACAGGCCCAGGGCCGCCAGTGCGGTCAAACGCGTCAGCCCCGCACTTCCATGGGGTACGAGGCAGGCAAGCACGGTCAGCACCACCACCAGCAGCACGGAAAACAGATAGGCGGGGTTTTCCTCAAAGAAGTTACGAAGCGTGCGGGGAACGTTTTGAAGCCGTTCCGTCAGCGACGCCTGCGCGCTGCCGTTTTGAATCAGACGGAGCGCATCGGCGGTGATGTTTTCATCCATGAAATACCATTGGCGCACCAGCTCCACCTCGGATGCGTCCCACCCCAGCGCATCCAGCGTTTCCTGCGACACGCTGTCCAGCGCTTGGGGATGATAGTCCATCAGTTCGGTGCGCGCGTCATGAAAGTCGAAAAACGCCGCATATTCCCGCTTTTCCCATAGCCGCACCCCGGTCAGCACTGCGCCCACCACGATCGCCGGCACCAACGCCCGCAGCAGAGCCCGGCGCTCGTGCGCTTCGCCGCCAGCCAGGCGCCCACACAAAAACGCCAGCGACACCAGCCAGAAGCATAGGGATGCGGGCAGGGAGCTGTCCCGAAGCATGCCGCTCAGCATCAACAGCGCGGCGGACAGCAACACACACGGGGCTACCCGCCTACGGGTGACACCGGCGCACACCAGCAGGGCGGACGCCGCTGCCGCAACCAAAGCCGACGTGGTGGTATACGTCAGGCGCGTACATAGAAAGGATGCAAATACGCCCAAAAAGAGCAGCGCCGCCAAACTGCAAACCACCGAATGCAGACGCGCAGCCCGTCCACAGCGAAGCAGGCAGAGACACAGTACCGCCGCCGATATCCACAGCATCCCCAGCTGAGCCACCGAAAACCAGGCCACTCCGGGCGCGGCGGCCGAAAGCGCATTCAGTACCCACACCAGCGCAGGATGCAAATACAGATGGGGTGGAACCGGCCGCATCCCTTCAAAGCCCAAAAAAGTTCTGGCGATGAGAAAATCATCCGAGTTTTCATAGCGAAAATACGTGACGCGGCTCAGTGTCACAAAAAACAGCGTCGCCAGCAACGGCGGCAGCCATAGCGTCCATTTTTCCAAAAAGCGCTTCATTACACAGCCCTCCCTCGTCAGGCTGTCTCTATACTACCTGATGTTGGGAAAACATGCAAGGCGAGAGCACCGCACTCCCGTCTGAAAAAGTCAAAAAAACATCGCAAAAAAATGCAAAAAGGGCTTTACAAGATATCGGAAATATGCTATGATAACTTTCGCTGAAACGCGGGGCATTAGCGCAGTTGGTAGCGCACAACACTGGCAGTGTTGGGGTCAGGAGTTCGAATCTCCTATGCTCCACCACAATTTGTCTGAAAACTACTGTTTTCAGACTTTTTTATTGTCCATTT
>OLRD01001957.1_pt1 | contig 10180 bp, 9 predicted proteins | sample 1672051 | NCBI WGS metagenome assembly OLRD01 (sample SAMEA3136640, study PRJEB25190) | human gut metagenome | biome: human gut; feature: human-associated habitat; material: faeces | place: Austria | collected 2013 | reverse complement strand
TTGCGGAGGACACCGGCCGCGTCCCCGCGCAGGAGACCGAACCCACGGCAGCGCAGCGGCCGGGCGCTGCCCCGGCGCTGTCCCCGGAAGCGGACAGCAGAGAAAAAAGGAGACATGAGTATGGAAAACATCCGCATGGACCTGCGCCTGTTTGACGCAAACACGCAGGTGACCACCCAGCAGAGCCTGACCGAGGAGATGAAGACGTTCTACTCGGACTACCTCATCGACGCGGCCGAGCCCGAGCTCGTGCACGACCAGTTCGCGCAGAAGCACCCCATCCCCGCAAACGGCGGCAAGACGATCCAGTTCCGCCGCTTTGCCCCGCTCGGTAAGGCGCTGACCGCCCTGACCGAGGGCGTGACCCCCGACGGCCAGAGCCTGAGCATGACCACCGTTGAGGCGGCCGTGCGCCAGTACGGCGGCTACATCCAGATGAGCGACCTGCTGCTGACCGCCATCGACAACAACCTCACCATGGCCACGAAGCTGCTCGGCGCGCAGGCCGGCCGCACGCTCGACACCATCACGCGCGAGGTGCTCGTCGGCGGCGACAACGTGCAGTACGCCGACGAGTCCGTGTCCGCGCGCTACCTGCTGCAGGGCGGCAATGCAAATGCGGCCGACAACAACTACCTGACCGTCGACTGCATCCGCCGCGCCGTGCGCGCGCTCAAAAACGCCAACTGCCGCCGCATCGACGGCGCGTTCCCGGTCATCATCCACCCCGACGTGGCCTATGACCTCATGAACGACCCGAAGTGGCTGGCGCCGCACCAGTACGTGGACACCGAGCACATGTACGAGGGCGAGATCGGCAAGATCGAGGGCTGCCGCTTCGTAGAGAGCACGGAGGCGAAGATCTTCCACGCCGAAGATCTGGCCGCCGACAGCCGCACGCTGCTCACGAACGGCGCAGTGAGCGGCAAGACCACCTTCTCGTTCGACGGCGGCACGGTCAAGTCCGGCGCGCTCGTCGGCCGTCAGGTGCTCATCGGCAACGCATGCGTGACCGTCACGGCCAACACCGCGAGCTCCATGACCGTGGACGCCGCCGTCACGGCCGAGGACAACGCCATCATCTACCCCGGTGAGGCCGGCGCGCAGGGCCGCGACGTGTACGTCACGCTCGTGCTCGGCGCCGACGGCTACGGCACGACCGAGATCACCGGCGGCGGCCTCGAGCACATCGTCAAACAGCTCGGCTCCGCCGGTACGGGCGACCCGCTCAACCAGCGCGCGAGCGTCGGCTGGAAGGCCACGAAGGTCGCCGTGCGTCTCGACGACAGTGCCATCCGCCGCATCGAGACCTGCAGCACCTACACCGAGTAAGAAATCCACCCCATGCCTCCCGCCCACGCGGCGGGAGGCACCCATGCACACAAGGAGGAATATACTATGGCAACCAGAAAAAAGACCGACCGCGCCGCCGCTGAGGCCTGGCTGAGCGAACCCGTGACCGTACGTCTGTTCCGCGACAACGGCAGCTATAAGGAGGACAAGGTCGTGACCGTCAACGGCGAGACCGTGCGCATCCCGCGCGGCGAGGACGTGACCATTCCGCGCCGCTTCGCGCTCGTGCTCGCCCAGGGTGAGGCGCAGGATGCGCGCACCGGCGCACTCATCGAGCGCGAGACCGCCCGCTTTGCCGCCGAGAGCGGCGCGCTGGGGCTCTGACCATGGCGACGCTTCAGCAGGCGCTCACGCGCATCGACGCCATCTGCCCGAACGCGTGGGACGAGACGGCAAAGCTCCTGTGGCTCAACGAGTGCGAGAGCATGATCCAGACGCGCATCCTCGGCACGGCGCCCGAACAGTGCATCACCTACGACGCGGACACCGACCGCAGCACCAAGCTGCTCGTGCCCGCACCGTTTGACCGGCTGTACGTGTACTACGTCATCGCCATGTGCGACTATGCCGCGCATGAGACGGCGCACTACACCGACAGCATGATGCTCTTTAACGCCGCGCTCGACGAATACGCCAAGTGGTACCAGCGCACGAACGGTGCCACAGCCTCAACGCCGGGGCTGGTCAAAGAGATCTCCGCCAACACCAAGGCACGGCACACGCACAAAAATCTTGCGGTGCTTGACGGCATCACGGCGGGAAAAATGGCAGCCTGGAACGCGAAGGCGGACAAAGCGGCCGCAACGCAGAAATCCGACGGCCTGATGTCGGCGGCGGATAAGCGCAAGCTCGACACCGTTGAGGCGCACGCCAAGGATGTGGACGTGGACGACACGCTGTCGCCGGTGTCCACGGCAGCGATCATGAACAAGACCGTGACGGCGGCGCTGAACACGAAAGCCGGTACGGCGGCGGCGACCACGTCCGCCAACGGCCTGATGTCTGCCACGGATAAGGTCAAACTGGACGGCGTGGAGGACGGCGCGACCAAGACCATCGTCGACGACGCCATGTCTGACACATCTACCAACCCCGTGCAGAACAAGGTGGTCATGAAGTACATCGACAGCCGCGGCACTCTTCCGCCAGTTAGCACTCAGAACGATACGATGCTGATCCAGGTCGTGAACGGAGCCTATGCGCTGCGCACAAAAGAATCCATCTTCCCTGTCGATGACGCGCTGGACACCGAGTCCAAAAACGCCGTGGAGAATGGCATTATTGCGCGCAGCCTCGAGATACTTCAAGGGCATACGCAGCTAGCTAATGGCACACGCGATGGCATAATGTCAGCGTCGGACTACACCAAACTGCGCAACATCGAGTCTGGCGCAACGAAGACCATCGTGGACGCAACGCTTGACGCGACCAGTACAAATCCCGTGCAGAACAAAGCGGTCAAGGCAGCGCTGGAAGGGAAAGCGGGTACGGAAGTGGCGACCGCATCCGCCAACGGCCTGATGTCTGCTGCCGACAAGGCAAAGCTCGACGGCGTGGAGGCGGGTGCAAACAAGACCACCGTGGATGCCGCGCTGGATGCAGCATCGGAAAACCCCGTACAGAATAAGGCCGTCAAGGCGGCGCTGGACGGAAAACTCGACAAGGCAGGCGGCACACTGACCGGCAACTTGAAGGTCACGGGCGCGCTGTTTTCAGGAGACGGGCTGTCATTCGGCACTGGCGAAAATATCCACTTTACGAAAGCGGCGGACGACGCGGGAAAGCTTGCGCATGGCGCGGCTGGCGTCGACGATACGGTTCCGCTTGCCCGCCTGAAAGTGGCATCGCCAACCGAGGACGATGATGCAGCGACTAAGGCGTATGTAGATGGCAGGGCTGCGGGGACTGGCGCGGTTCGATACGACGCGGCGCAGACACTCACCGGCGCGCAGAAACTTCAAGCACGTAAGAATGTCGATGCGGCTGGTGTTGTTATGCCACAGTTTCAGGGCTTTTTGACACTAACCCCTGCGAACGGAACACTTGGAGCTGGCGTTGGCCTGTCCCCGACCAGAGATGGCAATAATTATGCGCTTGATATTTCTGACGTGAATGAGGGCACACCCACAAAGCTGACCGGCGTGAAAACGCCGACCGACGCGGACACCAATGCGGCCGCGACCGTGGAATACGTGAAGGCTGCCGTTCCCACAGCGCTGAAAAATCCCAACGCACTGACGATCAAGATCGGCAGCACCACCGTCACCTATGACGGCAGTGCGGCTAAGACAGTGGAGATCGCGGATGGGAGCGAGGTGAGCTACTGATGGCGAAGAAGCTGTATGAAGAAGCATCTGTGCAGGCGATTGCCAACGCTATCCGCGCGAAAAACGGTGAAATGACCACCTATAAAATCGGTGATATGGCGGCGGCTATCGCGGCTATTTCTGGTAGCCCCATTGTGGATGACGGCTTAGAAAACACTGTCCAGTACCGCCAGATGAATGCGACGGCGGCGGAGTTTATTGCCAATGTAGACTACAGTGAAAACGCAGACGATTACTCCGTTACGAAGGTCACGCCGTATTACTCGGCTACGACGGCCTACAGCAAGGAAGAACCGGATGGGTTGAAGATCAAAGTTCCGGCCAACACCGCACTCACGGTTGCACAGGGCGGTAAGACCAGAAGCGACGTGGTTTCCGGAGTTGGCGTGATCTACAACATGGAGCCGCTGAAGGCCGGTACATTCGCTTTTGGCGGAAAAACCTACAAGATTGTGCCCGAGGGCGGCGTGCGTATGATCTACACGCCCAGCGTGTGGAACGTCCGCGATCTCGGCGGCTGGGCTTGTACCGGTGGTCGCGTGAAATACGGGAAGATATTCAGAGGCGGCAACTTTGGTAGTATTTCCGCCGCCGACAAGGCAACGATTGTAGACTGGCTCGGCGTTGCAACGGACATTGACCTGCGCAACAACGGCGAAACTGGCGGCATTACTGCATCCCCGCTTGGCGGCAGCGTAGAGTATTATCACCAGTCGCTGGATTTCTACGCCAACGCCGTCAGCACCAGCGCAGCCTCAGCCCGGACGGTAGCAGTCCTGAAAAAGGTGATGGCTTGCGTAGCCGCAAACAAGCCATGCTATTTCCACTGCATGAGTGGTTCAGACCGGACGGGGACAATCGCCTACCTTCTGCTTTCGCTGCTGGGTGTATCTCAGAGCGACAAGGATAAGGACTACGAGTTGACGGCATTTTCGGACGAGGCAGACGGGAAACGGTTCAGGAACAGCAATTACAACGTCACCAACGGAAATGGGTGGTACCCGCTCATCAAATACTTCCGGGACACCTACACCGGGGAGAATGACAATGAGAAGGTGGTGGCGTGGGCGGTCGCCAATGGGATTACAGCTGCGGAGATCAACGCTTTTCGCGCGGCTATGATCTCCGGAGACGCCGGAGAAGTCGTTGTGCCGCCGCAGGAGTACACCGTGACCAATACCCTAACGGGCTGCACCAGCAGCAACGCTGCAACAACCGTAACCGGTGGCGATACTTACTATGCGGCCATTACTGCCAGTAACGGTTATGTGCTCAATGGTGCGACCGTCGTGGTCAAGATGGGCGGCGCGGAAGTGACGGCACTGTACTACGCAGACGGGGTTATCAACATACCGGACGTCAGCGGGAATATTGAGATTACCATCACGGCTGCGGTGTATGTGCCGAGTTATACCAACGTGCTGCCGAAAGCCGTAGACCCGAGCACTAAGAGCGGCGTATGGGACGGAAAAGGCTATCGCAATGGCGCGTATGCGTCCTCGGCAAAGCCGTACTATGGCACAGACGCGGCCTGCTGGTGTACCGGCGCTATCGCAGTGCAGCCGTCTGATGTCATCTATGTCAAGGGCGCAACGCTCGAAGGCAATGGCCATGAGCGCTTAGGTGCTTTTTCGGGTGCTACGGGCGGCTGCTATTTCTGCAAGCAGTACACAGCGTTGTCCGGCATGGCCACGGTGACAAAACTAGGAGACAAATATTATAAGATTGTACTGGATCCCAGCTACGCCGACTATGGCAACATTGGCTATATCGTGTTCTCTGCTCAGGGCAAGGGCGATGGCGTTGTGGTGACAAAGAACGAGGAAATCTTATAATGAGGCGGAGATGAAGGATGGACATTGTCGAGGCTTTTACCACAAAAAACAAGTGCTATCAGGTAGGCGCGCTGCTGCGCCCGCAGGGGCTGATGCTGCACAGCATCGGCACGCCGCAGTCAAGCGCCGCCGCGCTGGCGCGGTACTTTGACCAGTACCAGCCGGGCGGACAGTCGGTCTGCGTGCACGCGTTCGTACAGGCAGACGGCACGGTATACCAGACGCTGCCGTGGGAGATGATCGCATGGCACTGCGGCGGCAGCGCAAACAGCACGCACATCGGCGTGGAAATGACGGAGCCAGACGTGAGCATGCCCTATGCCGAGTCCGCGGAGCAGATCACGGGCACGTACCATGCCGCCGTGGAGCTGTTTGCACAGCTTTGCGAAATGTATAGCCTTGACCCGCTGGCCGACGGCGTCATCATCGGCCACGCGGAGGGACACCGGCGCGGCGTGGCCAGCAATCACGCCGACCCTGAGCTGTTGTGGAATACCTATGGCATGGGCTACACGATGGACGGGTTCCGCCAGGATGTTTATGCAGAGATGCACAAAAATGATGAGGAGGACGATGAGGACATGATCAGGTACAACACGATCGAAGAAGTCCCAAGCTGGGCGCGGGAGGAGGCGCAGCGGCTCATCGACCGCGGCGCACTCCAAGGCGGCACGGACGGCAGGCTCGACCTGTCGGAGGATATGCTGCGCACGATGATCGTCTGCCAGCGGATGATCGACGAAGCAAAGGAGACATAAATGGACAGACTCACAACGATCAAGGCGGCTGCTTCTGCGGCCGCCGCGGCGCTGACGGCATTCTGGGGCTGGACAGGCTGGCTGGCGGCCGCCTGGTTTCTGGCCATGGTGCTCGACTACGCCACCGGCAGCGCTGCGGCCCTGCACGCGGGCACGTGGAGCAGCCGCCGCGCCCGCGAGGGGCTGTGGCACAAGGCCGGCAGCGTGGCCGGCGTGCTCGTGGCGGCGCTGCTGGACTTTGCGCTGCGGGCGCTGCTCGGCAGCGTACCGGGGCTGGGCGTGCAGTATGACGTGCTGCTGTGCCCGCTCGTGACGGCGTGGTACCTGCTGACGGAACTCGGCAGCGTGATCGAAAACGCCGGGGCGCTCGGCGCGCCGCTGCCGCAATTTCTCGTGCGGGCCATTGCCGTGCTGCGCGCGGACGTGTCGCAGCGCGGCGGAGGGGACGGTGACGCATGACGGACTTTTCCCCGCTGGACTTTCCGCTGCCGGAGCGCACCGGGCATGAGACCGTGGAGCAGCGGCTCGCAGCGCTCGAGGAGACTGTGCCGCGCCTGCTCGAGGCGCTGCAGTACACGCTGGCAAACCTCGGCGCGGAAAACTTCAACGCCGTGGCGCTTTCGCGGCTCGTCTCGCCGATCCACGCGCGCATCGACGGGGCCGACGGCGACATCGCGCAGCTGAGCCTTGATGCCGACGCCCTGAATGTGCGCCTGACGTCGGCCGAGGGCAATGTCGCCGCGCTCGAACAGACCGTGAGCGACCAGGGCGCGCGCATCGCGCTCGTGGCCGACGCCGACGGCGTGAACGCGGCATCCATCGTCGCCGCCATCAACAACGGCGGCAGCAGCGTCACGCTCTCGGCCGATAAGATCGACCTCAACGGCATCACGACCGTAGCCGACACGCTGCACATCGGCAGCGAGAACAGCCTCGAGCGCAAATATCTCATCTTTCACAAGAGCGGCGCAGTGATCTCCGCGACGCGCGGCGATATGCCGGAGCTGAAGCTCTCGGCCGGTAAGATCGACCTGTGCGGCACGCTGTATCACAACGGGCAGCCGCTCGATCTGTAAGGAGGCAAGGCATGCATCTACCCACATTCCCGCGGAGCATGGCCGCCGTCCGGCACGTGCAGACCGCCTTCGGCGGCTACGACCACCGGCCGGCCTGCCCCGAGGGCGGCATTTACGAAATGATCAACGGCTCGGCAGCCGACAGCCCCCTGTTCGCGACGCGGCCGGGCCGCACGCTCAGCTACCCGTCCACTGGGCAGCCGAACGGCCTGTTCGCGGCCGGGGACGGGCTGCTCTGGTGCGCGGGCACGGCGCTGTATCATAACGGCGAGGCCGTGCCGGGCTGCACGCTCACGGACACGGCGAAAGTGTTCGCCGAGCTCGGCGGCACGGTGCTCATCTGGCCGGACAAGATCTGGTTCCGGCCGGCGGACGGCACATTCGGCAGCGCCGAGCCGAGCTGGACCGGCACGGTGACGCTCGGCAGCAGCGACGACACCGGCGACGCCGGGCGCGCGAACGTGCTGCAGGCCGACGGCGCGGGCACGCGCTTTCGCGTGGGCGATGCCGTGACGCTCAGCGGCTTCGGCGACGCACGCAATAACGGCACGTACATCCTGCGCGGCATCGACGGCGCAAAGCTGATCTTCGACCCGGACACGTTCGTGCGCGCGGGCACGGTCAGCGGCGTGACGATCACGCGGCGGCTGCCTGACGCGCAGCACGCGTGCAGCTACGGCAACCGGCTCTGGGCGTGCGCGCACGACACCGTGTGGTGCACAAAGCTGGGCGACCCGCTGAGCTGGTTCTGGTACGAGGCGGACGAAAACGGCGCCGTCGCCACGGCGTCGTGGAGCGTGGACGTCGGCGCGCCGGGCGATTTTTCCGGCTGCGCAGCGACGGGCAGCGGTGTGGTGTTCCTCAAGCCGGAGGGGCTCTGGCGGCTGTACGGCACGCGGCCGGACAACTTCCAGCTCGTGGCCTCGGCCGCGCTCGGTGCAGAGCAGGGCTCCGGCCGCACGCTCGTGACGGCAGCAGAGACGCTCTACTATCTCTCCCCCGCCGGGCCGGCGCGCACGGCGGGCGGACGGCCGACGCGCATCGGCGACACGCTCGGGCGCACGCTCTCGGACGGAGCGGCGGGCACGGACGGCACACGCTGGTATCTCTCGGCGCGCGACGAGAAAAACGCCTGGCACCTGTTCGCATACGACACGCGCAGCGGCCTGTGGAGCCGCGAGGACGATTTTCACGCGCGCGCCTTTGCCCGGCGCGGCGGCGCGCTCTACGCGCAGGACGTCAGCGGCGTCTGGCGCTTCGGAACCGGCAGCACGGCACAGATGCAGAGTCTGCTCGAGACGGGCGACTTCGTCAGCGGCAGCCCGGACTGCAAGCGCCTGCTGCGCGTACAGCTGCGGCTGGAGGCGGAGGCGGGCACAAGCATCACAGCGGCGGTGCAGTATGACTCCGACGGACAGTGGCACACGCTCGCGGCCGTGACGGCGGGCGCGAAGCGCTCCGTCAACCTGCCGGTGCTGCCGCGCCGGTGCGACCACTTTCGCCTGCGGCTGACGGGCACGGGGGCGTGGCGGCTGCTGTCGCTCACGCGCACGGAGACCGCCGCCGGACCGCAGCACTAAGGAAAGGAGAACCTATGGCGACAAAATACAAATACGACAAGGACACCGACTACGCCGCGCTCATGGAGCGGGCGGCCCAGCGCGGCGACAACGCGGCCGCCGCCATCTACGAGCAACAGCGCAACGCGAAGATCCGCGGCGAGGGCATGGCCGATCAGGAGCAGACGAACGACTACCTGCAGTACCTGCCGGTGGAGGACGTGCCGGACTATGACGGCACGCACCGCCGCGAGGCAGAGGCGCTGCTGTCTGAGCGCGGCACGACCGCCCAGCGGGACCGCATCGACCGGATGCTCGACACGCTGCTCGGTGAGGAATTTGACTACGATCCGGCATCGGACAAGCTCTACGCCGCCTACCGGCAGCAGTACGAACGGCAGGCCGATCTCGCGGCGGCCAACGCCCTCGGCACGGCGGCCGCGCTGACGGGCGGGCAGGCCTCGACGGCGGCCGTTGCGGCCTCTCAGCAGGCGGGCGGGTACTACCGCGCGATGCTCGCGGGCAAGCTGCCGGAGCTGGCACAGCTCGCCTACGAGCGCTACAGCGGCGAGCGCAGGACGCGCCTGAGTGCCATCGACAGCCTGCTCGACGCGGCCGACAGCCGCGATAGTGTGACGAAGGCGCAGATCGCCGCGCTGCTCGACATGGACGACGCGGACTACACCCGCGCGGACAGCAAGGTGCAGCAGCAGGCCAAGGCCCTCGCCGACGCCAGGGCCGCCGCCGACAAGAAAGCCAAGGACGAAAAGGACGCGGCCGAGAAGGACGCGGCCGCGCAGGAGAAGGCGGAAAAGGCCGCGCGCAGCGAGGCGCGGCGGCAGATCACGCTCATCCTGCGCAACGGCGGCACCGTGCCCGACGATCTCTGGCAACAGAGCGGCTACAACGCCGTGACGATCGCGGCGATGCTGCGCGGGCGCAAGGGATAAGCGTTATGTAAACTCTAGCGCCGGTTCAGTTCTAAGAATTCTGCGATACGCCGTCTGGCATAAAGTTATGTAAACTGCACGAAAGAAAGGAATCCCCGGAAGCAAACTGCTTCCGGGGATTTGTGCGTGATGGGGTCTGCGCTCAGGCCATAGCCTGCTCAAAGCGCATGAGGATGGCTGCGACCTGTGCGCGCGTGGCGCTGCCCTGCGGGGTGAGGTAGGCAACACTGCCGCTGCCGGTGCCGGAGATGAGGCCGTTGCCGACGGCCCAGGCCATCTCCGTACGCGCCCAGGACGAGACGCTGGCCGCATCCGGGAAGCC
>OLRD01001936.1_pt1 | contig 10317 bp, 7 predicted proteins | sample 1672051 | NCBI WGS metagenome assembly OLRD01 (sample SAMEA3136640, study PRJEB25190) | human gut metagenome | biome: human gut; feature: human-associated habitat; material: faeces | place: Austria | collected 2013 | reverse complement strand
CAGAGCACATCGTCCATCAGGTCATGGATGCTGTCCGGAACCTTGATGGTTTTGACCTCCTGCTGCATGGTGCGCAGCTCCTCCAGCGGGATCGTCGCATGGACTGCGCCGAACGAGCCGCCGAGCTTGTCTTTCAGGATCGCCAGCCGGTGCGCTTTTTCTGAGATGTTTTCCGTGACGACCTTCAATTCCAGCCGGTCATAGAGCGCCGAGAGGATCTTTTCCTCCGGGTCATTGAAATTCGGAATCTCATTGGACGCGGCGAAAAAGGAGATCGTCGGGATGGGATAGGTTCGGCCTTCGTTGGTGTACTTCCGCTCGTTGAGCGCCGTCAGAAGCGCGTTCAGAACGCCGTCATTGCATTTGAAGATCTCATCCAAAAACACAATGTCGGCCTCCGGAATTTTGCCCGCAGTCTGTACGACCGGTTCGCACGGATGCAGTGCGGCAACAGCTTTGCGATAGGCGTCCAGCTTGCCGCTGACCTCTGCCAGCTTCTCGAACGTCGCCGCCTCGTTTTTCATCTTCGGCAGACCATTCAAAAAGCATTGCAGATCAAAGCACAAGTTCTGGTAGACCGTATCACCCTCAAGCGCTGTCTCCGGCACCGAGCCGGGGATCAGACTGGAAAGGTCGAGCCGTCCGAATAGCTGTTCTTCATCCGTCTGCTTGGAAAGCAGGCGTTCAAACTGCTTCGCGCCCGTGATACGGCTGCGAAAGGCGTTGATCGCGTAGCTCTTGGCCTGACCGGGATCGCCCAGGATAAACAGGTTCTTCCGCGTCAGGAGCGCAATGGCAATGAGTTCGACCAGTTCTTCACGCTCGGCAACAGAGGCATTTACATCGGCCATAACAGCCAGCATTTTATCTCGTAAGCTCATGCGGCAGCCCTCATGCGGCAGGCGTCCAGCGAGATCACACTGCTGTGCGCTGTTTTCTGCAGCTCCATGCGGAGCTGTGCGAAGATATGCTGCTCCAGATTGCCTTTTTCCGGGTCATACGACATGACCGCCCGGATGAGCCGCAGCGCAAGCTCCTGATACACGTCGTCCGCATCCAGCTTTGCCGCGCGGATGAGCGCACGGTTCTGCTTCATCACGGCCTTGATGCACCACAGATGGTTTTCCACAATGGCGTTTCTCTGAGAAATGGTGAAATTGTTTTTCATGGTCTTTCTCCTTCGTATTTTGGGAGACGAGCGCCTCCGAGTGTTGTTTTGTCAGGCGGTAGCCTTTTTCTGCTCTCTGCGGTTCTGTCTGGCGCGTTCGGCGTCAAACGACGGGGCGGGGATGTAACCATCCAGCGTTTTATAGAGGATGACGGACTGTACGCCGTCAAAGACCTCCACGACCTGATGCAGCCCCAGATGCACATTCAAAAGCTCCTCTACGGGTGTGGTACGAATCTGCTTTTGGAACGCATATGCGTCCAGATCAAGCTGCCGCACCTCGGAGAGCGTGTATCTGGATGCCGTGGGGCCGATCTCACGCCCGAGAGATTTGCAGAGATTTTCGTGCATGAGCCAGCTCTCCGTGCTGGCAAAATCATAGATACGCACCAGGCTCGGCCGGATGCGCTTTTTGCACCAGTCCGGAACGCGGAGCATCTTGTGCCAGCGTTTTAGTAAGCGCGGCTTTTTCTTCTTCGTGCAGTAGGCTTCTCCAAACTGCACCACCACGCCGCCGAGCTGACCGGGGTTCTGCCCCTTGTACTCGAAAACGTGGTCGCAGTCTGTGCATACGGGAACCTTGGGCCGGATCTTCATATCGCGTCCTCCTTATTTTGCTTTGTCCATCTTTGTCCAGCAGAGGTCGATCACGCGCTGACAGGTATCAATTTCAAACCCGCCAATGTGCGTATCCTCCTCCGGGAGCTTTAATTCTCTTGCCAGCCACTGATAGGCTTTTGTCCGGCTGATGTGCATTTTCTGCCAGTAAGCGTCGAACACCTGATGGGCTTCGATGCGCTTGAGCCGCAGAATTTCATTCGCCACATCGCCGAGCGGCCGCGTGGTTCCCTTGTGGCAGCCAACGCGGGCATTGCAGTTCTGGCACTGATACAGATATTCGTTCTGCATTCCAAGCCGTTCCGTCGAGCTGCCATAGACATCAGCAGCGGGAACGAGCCGGATGATCCCGCCGCAGTAGCGGCAGATGGTCGGTTTCTTCAAATAGGCGTGTCCTCCTTTTTTATGCCGCCTCCTTGCGCGGCTTTTTTGTCTTTTGGGGTTTCGATTCGATTGTCTTCGGTTCACGCACCGTCATCTGGAAGCAGACAAGCTCGTCTGTTTTGAGAAGCAGCGCACTGTGCTGCACGACCTCCAGCATAAGCGTTCCGTTCAGCGCCTTCAGGCATTCCAGAAGCTGCGTCGGGCTGTACCAGTACACGCCCGCAGGCTCGCCGCTCAGCGCGACCACATCCATCGCCGTCTCCGAAATGCCATATTCGCTCTCGCAGCGAACAGTCAGCCGGTTTCCTGCAAAGGACAGGGAAAATCGGTTCTGCGTGCCGGTGACGCTCAGGGCTTGCAAAATGGTATCGCGGAGCAGAGCGCTGTCGGTCAGGACAGTAAACTGCTGCTTCAGATTGGACAGCACCTGCGACACGGCAAGATATGGCCCTTCCATAATTCGCGCGGCGAACAGGAAATTCTCCTTCCGAAAGACAATGGCTTTCCCGGTCGTACCGACCTGCAGCTTCTCGCGGTCGCTTACCAGACCTGCCAGCTTTTCCAGTGAAGCTGCCGGAACAAGGAAACTGATGTTCCCGCGGCTCTCGCGGTCGCCTTTGGCGGATGCGATGCGAAAGCTGTCTGTGCTGACCGCCTGCAGGCCGTCCGCACCGAAGATCAGGTTCACACATTTGAGCATGGGGCGGCTTGTATCCTCGGAAACGGCAAACGCTGTTCGTTTGGTCAGCGACGGAATACCGCTCACAGGCACGGTTGCCGCCGGGCACGGGATCTCCATGCGCGGGTATTGTGCCGCGTCCATGACGGGAATGGCGTATTCCGCGTTCCCGGAGGAAACAACGAGCTTTCCGTTTTTCATCTGGAAAGTCACGCGCTCGCCATCCAGCAGGCGCAGCATTCCGGAAAGAAGCGGGGCTTTGACGACAACGCTGCCATCACGATCGATCTGCGCGGGAAGCCGCTGCTCCAATGCAATTTCCAGATTCCCCGACGCGACGGTAAGCGTGTCCTGTTCTGCCTGCAAATACGCGCATTGCAGAATCTCAATCGTGGAAACCCTTGGCGCAATGCGCTCGGCATTCTGCGCCGCAGCAAGCAGCTCTGTGCGGTTGACGGTGAATTTCATAGCATCCTCCTTTTTACGCAACGGAATCGAATAGACTCAGCTGGTTTTCCACCTGCTGCGTTTTCTTCGTCCGTTTGGCTTTCTGCTGTTCCAGCTGCACCATGGCAGCTTGCAGCTTTTCTTCCTGCTCCACTGTAAACACGTGCTTCGGCTGTTCGATCATCGCGGGCACGGATTCCGGCGGCAAAGTTGGTTCCGCAACAACGGGCGGTGTCGGCACCTCACGGTCGGGATTCTCAAACGCCATCTTTTTGAACGCTGCCGCAATATCCTCCACATTGTCACGGATACCGAGCATCAGCTCCTTTGCCATCTGCGAGGTCATGTCCTGCACATCGCTCATTGCGGCAAGCCCTTCCTCAGAGAAGTTTCCTTCAATGAGTCCGGCGACCGCCAGCTTGGATGCCATGAGCTTCAGACATTTCTGCTGCATGGTGTCCTCGTAGTAGAGCATATAGACCTTGACCGCAGGTGCTTTCTGGTTGATGCGCCAGCTTCGGCGCGACGCCTGCCGCAGCGTAAAGAGCTTATAGCCCATGCTGTAGAACACCAGCGTTGTAAAGGCGTTGAGGTCTAACCCCGTTTCCACCAGAGATGGGTTTACGATCAGCACCTGCATCCCGGCAGCGAGCTTTTTCTGCACCCACTCCTCACGGTCGGTGGTCTTGATCTTGTCGGTCAAAATCTCCGTGCGGTAGCCTTCGTCCGTCAGAAACCGCTTGAGCTTCTGCTGCGAATCCGTGCGCACCCAGCTTGTGTAGATGAGCGCACGTTCACCGTTCTGAATGGCGGCTTTTACGAGTTCCAGCGTTTTCTGCTCTTTTTCTCCGAGCGTGTCTGTATCCCCCATGTTCTCAGGTTCGACGATGGGGACATCGCTGTCGGGATAGAAGATGGGCTTCTGGTCATACGGCTGATCCGCATAGACGGTCAGCAGGTTCAGATATGCGGAAAGGATCTTCTGCGCCACGCGGCGGTCCGACCGCAATACCCGTACAAGCGCATTCTCAATGCGTTTGTATTCCGATTGCACGGCCTCATCCATACGGCAGGCAATGGGAATTTCTTCATAACTGGGGAGTGCTTTGCCCATATCGCTCAAAGACAGAAACGCCGTTTTTTCCAGCAGGAACCGTGAAAACACCAGCGGCGAAACGCCCGGAAGCTGGCGCGTCCGAACGTTGCTTTTCTGCGATCTGCGCTTTGCAGCGTAGCTTTCATCGGCTTCGGTGTAGGTTGTTTCCACAACGCCATACTCCGTATTGAACAGCGCGGGCTTTTCATGCGGCTTTCCGTCTGCCAGCATCAGCTGCGCCGACGTGCGGTAGAGCAGATGAAAAATACCGGAGCTATAGCCGTTGATGAGCGTGGCCGTCATGCCGATGACCTTTTTCGCCGTGCCGAACAGTTCCGCCATCGCGTCGCCCTGGCCGCTGTCGTTGTTGTACTCGTGCAGCTCATCCACGATGAGGCCGCCGAGCCTGCCGCGGTATCGCTTCTTGATGTACGAGCTGAGCGGATACCGCCGGCACGCGCCGCGCGTCGGGAAATACCCGTCCGGGTTCTCGTGAAGCGACAGCAACGCATCCAGCGCGGCAGGGTTCTTCGTCTTCTGCATGGCATGGACTGCCAGCTTCCGATGCACCCAGCCGTATTCCGGAATCTTGACCCACGGAGAAGGTACGCTTGGATTTACCGCTGTCCACAAGGGACCGTCGCAACTCATACATTGATGATTGCGCCGGTTCTCCATGCGGAACGCCTCCGGTTTTGCAGTCGTCCAGCCGTCCTCTTCATCGTTGCTTGGCAGCTCTATGATTTCTCCGCAGCTGGGGCAGCGGAACGCGCCTTTCCGCGCGTCAAACAGGACAGCCGGGCGTCGCATATAGCCGTCTCTGGCTTTTTCCTTGCTGATAACGGCGTAGATGCTTTTGTCGCCCTGCCGGTACTGCGCGTACAGGCTGTCCAGCTCCGCAATGCTGCGGACAATGACGCCCACGGTATCCGGCAGTGTTTCGGCAATTTCACGCACCCACTTCTTTGCGACGTGCGACGGACAAAGAATGATGTTGAACGTCTTTTTCCGTTTCTGCGCCTGATACGCCGCCAGTGCGGTCGCACCGATCTTCGTTTTGCCGCTTCCGCACTCTGCCACGATGAACGCGGACTTGCCCTCCGAGAGCTTGCGCTTGACCGATTCCGCGACGGCAAGCTGCGCCGGGTAAAGGCTGTAGCCTGCGTGTGCGCGGATATAGTCGTTGATGCGTAAAATCTCCGGGGAGAGCTGTTCCGCAGCGGGGTCAAAGAGCGGTTGGAACTGATTACGGATTCGTTCCGCGACGGTCACGCCGAACGCAGACAGATAGCTGGTGACAGAATGGACGCTGTCAAAGCCGTTGGGATTCTGAACCGTTCCGGGGATACAGATTGCACCGCTTTTGAGGCCGTCCTCCAGCACCTTGACGATATTGGCGTCGTCCTTCTTGCACAGCAGCAGCCACGCCTCCAGCCGTTCCCGGATGGAGATGACGCGCAGCGGCTTGAGAAACCTGCGCCGCTGCAATTCGTCCAGAACGTAGTCCTGAAACTCCGGGATGAGCGGCACAGCCGTTTTCCGGTCCAGCGCTTCAAACAGCGCCTGCCGGTCTCCGGCCGGGCAAAAAAGGATGCACTTTCTCGGCGGCAGCTTTACATTCGTCTGTCCGTCTGCCTGCGCTTCTTTGCCCTTTTTCGCTGCGGCGTCTTCATCGTCCAGCGAGAGGATGGTCGCCTCGGCGTAAATTCCGTCGTGGCTCAGATGGCATTCGTACTTCTTTGGTTCGCAGGCGAGCATGGCTGGTTCACCGGCAAATTCCGTTTCCAGCGTCGCGCCGGCATAGATCGCGTCCGACATGGCGCGTACCATCTCCGGATACCCGCCGAAGCGGATCGCCCGAAGATGCTGCTTCCGTCCATCCGGTTCAAGAATGATCGTGTCCGCATACGCGCTGAGACGGATCTCCTGCTTGGGGTTGTAGTAGCTGATTGGCATTAACCGGCTCTTTTCTGGCATTCATGGTTTCACTCCTTTCATCGTTTTTGGACGCAAAAAGACCGTAACTGCCAAGCGGCAATTACGGTCTTACTGGTCCTGTTGTATTTTGGTATTCACTGGCCTGCGCACGGAACCGGGGCATACTTCGCCCCGAGAAATCACCTCCGCCCTCAAACTGCTCCGCCCTGATACTGCTCTGACCTGAATACAGGATGATTGTAGCGGATATGCGGGCAGATAGCTACTTGCAAATAACGCAACTCCAAATATTTATGTAGTATGTGTGGATCTTACGAATGCAGACTTATTTTGCACATACACGGATCGAACAAATATAAAATCCACCGTTATAAAACTCAAACGTATATTCCTTCCGTGCGATTTCTTCACCGTTCCCATCCCGGACAGTTCCTTCAATTATGCATTTGCTCCCGTCAGACTGTATCTTCAGATCATCGACATGGAGACCACCGCCGAAGCCTCCGACAACCGTGGTGACGATCGCATCATAGCGTGGATCGTAAAATGGATCTTCCTCGATTCGATAGGTGTAGCCATTATAATACCGATCTAATGTGGAACAAATCATATCTTTTGTATAGCAGTAGGCTTGCGCAGCTTCGTTCCAACAATTCAGCAGATCATCTTCGCTTGAAAAGAGCTGAAATGAAGTGTACAGCTCAGCCTCTGTCAATTCCCCCACATTTTCAAAAGAAAGCTCTGCAGAATAGGCGGCTTCCATACTGGATAATATCACGCTGAAGTACGCATCCGGTAATTCCTCTGGGAAAACGGCGTCTGGCCTTTCGTATTCATTATACGCGATCAGCCGCTGTGTACCATCCGCTGATTCTAATTTTTCTGTGCTTTGGTTTATCGCAGAAACAGCAAAATAAGCAGATGTGCGCTTATCTGAATCTTCCAATATGGCAAGGTATTCGCCGATCTCAGGCAGGGAATACAGATTTGCCTGATATGCGGCATCTTTTATAAAGGAAGCATACGCTGGAGGCTGCGCGGCCAGGAAATCCCGCCATAGCGAGATCGCTGCCTCATCAAAGAAATGGAGATCCAATTCAGGGTGCGCCGTGTGCAGAGAGATATGCTCGCGGAAGCTTCTCAGAAACTGAGCCTCTTCCTCAGCAGAAACGGATGGGTCAGGCATTTCTTCTGGCGGCGCGGATTCCGTTACCGTCTCAGCTGATTCAGTGTTCTGAATTTCGGATGTGTCTGCCGCAGAAGCTGACACTTCAGGCTGACCTGTAAAATGAGTGGTATCCTTGGAAGCACAGCCCATCAGTATCAGGCATAACGCAAAGTAAAGACTAAGAAAGAATATGTTGTTCTTCATATTTACTTTTTGCACCTTCTTTTCTCATTAAACTAGTGATGACATAAAATATCGAGGCTCCAATGCTGGCAGGTGATCACCAATGCTCTGATTTGAATTGTAAATATTTAGAGTTCTCGCTACTATCGGTGCCGGTATGATATGTCAAATTTTCATAATATTCTTTAGGAGGAAAATATGTCTAGAATTATCAAAGAAACAACTGTGTACGGTGGTCCTCGGACATCTGGCTATGCAACTATGGCCACATTGCATCAGAATCAGTCAGTTACCGCAATTTTTAAAGAACTTGATTTTCTGTTCGTTGAATATGATGGCGTAAACAGGACCAAGCGCAGAGGGTATGTCCTTGCAAGAGATGTGCAGTTGCAGGAATCTGTTCGGACATACACTGCACTGGCAACCAATAAAGCAATCCGGGTTGTGGTAACATCGGCTGCGGTCTTCGAAGGCCCTGCATTTTCTGGGTATATGAAACTGGGATCTTTTTCAGAAAATGCATTTATTTCGTTCCTTGGCATAAAAGAAAATGACTTTGCTCTGGTTGAAATGAAAAACCATGCTGGCGTTGTTCGCGGATACTTTTATGCCAACTATCTCCGAACTTTGAGCAATCGCGTCGGCAGCATTATTTCGGATACTAATTCTACTGGTTACCTTAGTCCGCTGAACAAATTCACGGCAGGCCAGTGCACATGGTATTGTTGGGGACGAGCCTATGAAAAATGTGGTGCCAATATTACATTCTCTGGCGGTCAAAATGGAAATCAGTGGTATGCAAATGTATCTGGCGGCTATAAGGCTAAATACCCCGCATCGCATACCCCGGTCGCAAATTCTGTATGTAGCTGCAACACGTCGAGTGTGTATGGCCACGTTCTTTTTATCGAAGCTGTTGAAGATGGTTATGTTTACTTCACAGAAGATAACTGGGCAGCAGATGATCCTGCGCTGAGACGAATGACTGTTAGCGAGTTTACATCAAACCGTCAGGTTATCGGGTATATTGCCGTTTAAGTCCGAAATAGAGTTCGCAGCTATCTGCGAACCCTATATTTCGCAGAAGATGAAATTAGGAATCTGCACCGAATCATACTATATTTCATTTTTCGCAAAAGAGTCCTTTTGAAAAACCTTTTGTATGATTAGACAATATCATTTTCTAAATGCAACAACAATCTCGATGATTTATTTGGGTTGATTGTAAAATGAAGTTTGCACACAACTTCTTCCAAGGGAGAGCAATCGCTATGGACTGCCAAGATTATATCACAGAATCAGTAGAACACAAGAAGGGACAGCACTTACAACGAGAGGATATTATCTCCCAACGATCTTCCCAAAAATCTGCTTCTTCCCGTCATCATACCGCTGGATCACGACCATGACGGTATCGCCGGTTTTGAAGTCCGAGTCCTCGTAATGGAATGAATACCGGCACATGACGACAGCGCCGTCTGGGAGGTTGCAGAACACGCCGCCGGCGTACTTGCCCGCGATGATTGCTCTACGGCGGCAGCCGACGGGGTGGCGCAGGCTGGCTTCGTCGAAGGGGTTTGGAACGGTCTCCTTGACGGAGATCTCCAAGTTACCAGCCTTGCGGTCAAACTGCTTGACCACGCAGGTCAGCTCATCGCCCGGATGGTACTGCTCCCGCAGGTCGGGGATGGCAGCATAGCTCATATCGCGCTGCGAGAGATTCACGTCGTAGCCGTAACACTCGACCAGACACCGGCGCGGTCCCACAGCCAGCACATGGCACGGCACGCGGCTGCCCGGCTGGTGGAGCGGCTGCGCCAAGAAGTAATAGCGCCGTGAATGAAGCGCCAAGCGGCGGGAACCAATGGCAAAGCCCGCTTCACGATCCACATGGGTAACAACAAAATCGATCTGAGCGCCTGGCATGTTCCGCAGAACGAACGCCGGGCGTTCGTCGTTTTCTGCCCACATTTCCGTTTCGGGGATCAGAATGCGGGCGCGGAACGGCACGATGACCGCGCAGTACATCCGCTTGGTTTCCGTCTGGCCTGTCTGTGCGCTGCGGACGGTCATAGAGTGCGGATCGACGCCGATGATCGTGCCGCGCATGACGCTTCGGCTGCGGAAAGAGGCGTAGATCGTGTTCCACTCCTGCCGCTGCTCCGGAGAGAGATCCTGGTCGAGCGCACGGAAGTCCAAATCATAGAAGGATTTCTTCTCCGGTTCGGAAGATTCAGATTCTTCTTTCGCTGCGGATGGTTCTTCCTCGCCATAGGGTTGTACGGGTTCTGAGGTTGCAGGTTCTTCGACCTGCGGTTCCACTGTGGGCTGCTCCATGATGGCCTTTTCTTCGGTTTCAGTAATTTCCGGCTGCACAGTTTCTTCTTGCAGCACTTCGGGTTCAGCTTTCTTTCTGGGCATATGTAGTTCCTCCTAAAAATTATTTTCTGGCAAAGAATCGGTGTGTGCCGTTCTCTTGCCGGATCGCAAAAATGACGGGTCTGGTGTATGGAAATGTCTCTGGCCTGATGCCGTCAGGCAGCAAAACGATGATTTTTTCGTCCTGCCGGATTTCACGCTCCAGCGGCGGATCACTGCCGGATACGATGACAAACTGCTTGAAGCTGGGTTCTCCA
>OLRD01001933.1_pt1 | contig 10329 bp, 9 predicted proteins | sample 1672051 | NCBI WGS metagenome assembly OLRD01 (sample SAMEA3136640, study PRJEB25190) | human gut metagenome | biome: human gut; feature: human-associated habitat; material: faeces | place: Austria | collected 2013 | reverse complement strand
CCGGCTCGGGCGTGGCGTGTCAGGCGTCGCATATCGTGCTGCTCGATTCGCAGTTCTCCGCTCTGCCCTCCGTCGTGGCGGAGGGGCGGCGGGTCATCAACAACATCGAGCGCAGCGCCTCTTTGTATCTGGTCAAGAACATCTTCACCTTCGTGCTCTCGCTCATTACCCTGTTCTTTACGCTCCCCTATCCCTATACCCCGGCGCAGCTGAGTCTGGTCAACGCGCTGACGATCGGCATCCCGTCGTTCGTTCTGGCCATGGAGCCGAACGAGAACCGCATCAGCGGAAAATTCATGCGCAACGTGATCTTCCGCGCGCTGCCCGCGGCGCTGACGGACCTCGTGCTGGTGGTGGGCGTCATGCTGTTCTATCTGGCCTTCCACATCCGGGAGGAAATGCTCTCGACGATCTGCACGGGCATCATGGGCGTCGTGGGCCTGCTGATGGTCTATCAGACCTCGCAGCCGTTCAACAAGCTGCGCAAGGCGATGATGATCGGCCTGACGGCGGTGTTTGCCCTGTGCTATTTCTTCCTGCCGAACCTGTTTACGCTCAGTGCGCTGGATAACCCGTCGCTGCTCATTCTGGTGGTTCTGGGACTGCTGGCGTTCTCGGTCATGTTCGTGTGCCGGAAGGGGCTGAACGCGGCCAAGGCGCGTCTTTCGCAGGGGCGGCGCCCGCTGCGCAGAAGAAAACGGGAAGACGGAGGGCAATAAGCATGGACGAACGATATGTGGCCTTCGACGTGGAGACGCCGAACGCGCAGAACCGCCGCATGAGCGCCATCGGCGTGTGCGTCATCGAGCAAGGCCAGATCGTGCAGGAGCTCGACACGCTGGTCGACCCGGAGACGCATTTTGACCCCTTCAACGTTGCCCTTACCGGCATCACACCGGAGATGGAGCGCGGCCAGCCGACGTTCGCCGCGCTGTGGCAGCTGCTGGAGCCGATGCTGTGCGGCAGCATCCTGGTCGCGCACAACGCGCCGTTCGACCTGCGCGTGCTGGCCAGCTGCCTGCACGACTACCACATCGACTGGCAGCCGGAGGCGGCGTATCTGTGCACCTGCCAGATGGGAAAGCGCGCCTACCCCTACCTGCCGAACCACAAGCTGAATACCCTCTGCGACCACCTGCAGCTCTCGCTCGACCATCATAAGGCCGGCAGCGACAGCCGCGCCTGCGCCCTTCTGCTCCTCAACTATCTGGAAAAGGGCCTGCAGCCCGAAGCCTTTTTGCGCACCTACCGCTTCGCGGACCGGAAAACGATCCCGTACTGCGGCTGCAGATAAAAAGATCCCGCCCGGTGAGGGCGGGATCTTTTTATGTCTGCGGCTTCTGGCACGGCATCCAGCGGAAGAAGCGGTAGTAGATGAGAAACAGCAGCGACGTTGCGCCCCATGTGGCGGGGTAGCAGATCGCGATGGTCCAGTTGCTCAGGTGCGGGAAGGTCACCGTGTACAAAAGCGCCAGACGCAGCAGACACGTGCCGAAAAGGGTCAGGACCGTCGGCATGACGCTGTTGCCGCAGCCGCGCATGGCGGAGGAGAAGACCTCCACGCAGCAGAATACCGGGTAGAAAAACGCCAGCATGCAGATGATCGTCACGCCCTCGGCGATGACGGCTGGATCGTCCGTGAAGCACCGCACGGTCAGATACCGCGTGAGAAACAGCGTCAGGCTGAACAGCGCGGAAAAGCCAAGATGCATGCCAAGACCCGTGCGGATGATCTTACGGATGCGCTCCGGCTGGCGCGCGCCGTAGTTCTGCCCGGTGAAGGTCATGACGGTGATGCCGATGGCGTTTGAGACCGGCCAGTAGATCCCGTCCAGCTTCCAGAAGATCGACCAGGCGGCCGCCGCGTCGGTGCCGAGGAGGTTGATGGCCTTCTGGATGATGACGTTCGCCGCGCTGTACATGACGCTGGCCAGCCCCGCGGGCAGGCCGATGGCCGTTATGCGCCCGAGCAGCGCCCGGTCAAAGCGCAGCTCGGAAAGCTGCAGGCGGCAGGCGCCGGGGATGCGCGCCAGCGTCCACACCACGAGCCCCGCGCAGATCAGCTGCGACAGGCTGGTGGCGATGGCCGCGCCGGCCGTGCCGAGACGGAAGCCGGCGACAAAGAGCAGGTCGAGCGCCGTGTTGGCCAGCGCGCAGACGATCAGGAAGTATAACGGCCGCTTCGAATCGCCCACCGCGCGCAGAATGCCCGCGCCCATGTTGTAGACCATCGAGGGGATCATCCCGGCGAAGTACCACTGCAGGTACACGATGGAATCCTCCAGCGTGTCGGCCGGCGGGTCCAGCAGCACGAGGATGGGCCGGGCCAGGCCGATGCCCAGCGCGGTCATGACCGCGCCGATCACGACGGAGAAAAGAATGGCCGTGTGGACGGCGCGGCGCACCGCGCCGTCTTCCCCTGCGCCGTAATGCTGCGAGACCACGACACACGCGCCGGAGGCCAGGCCGACAAAAAAGCCGACCACCAGATTGATGATCGCCAGATCCGAGCCGCCGACGGCGGCCAGCGCCGTCTTGCCGACCAGCCGCCCGAGGACGACGGCGTCGACCATGGAATACAGCTGCTGCAGAAGCGAGCCCAGCATGATCGGCAGGAAGAAGCGGGTCATATTCGAAAAAACCGGGCCGTGCAGCAGGTCGGGCGCCCGGGAGGATGCGTGTTTCATACGGGTGATACCTCTTTTACCGGAAGGAATGTCAGCCCTACTATCTTAGCGGTTTTTACCGAATTTGCAAGAGGGATCGCGTTTATTTTTTTCTTGACGCACCGGCGGTCAGACGGTATAATGTGGGCAGACCACAGACAATCGAACACAGGGGCGCTGGGCGACCGGCTGAGATTGCGCTTTCGCATGTCCCTCAAACCTGATCCGGGTAATGCCGGCGTAGGAAGCTGCTTCGTATATGGACTCGTATCGATACGCTGCGTACTGCACGACAACAGATCCGGTTGTGTGCGGTACTTTTTTATTTCTGGAGGGATTTTTTATGAAAAAATCCAAGCTGACGCTTCGCTGCCTGTGCGAAGCGGCCATCATGATCGCGCTTGCGCAGATCCTCGGGTATCTCAAGCTCTATGAGCTGCCGCAGGGCGGCTCGATCACGCTGTCGATGCTGCCGATCTTCCTGTTCTGCTCCCGCTGGGGCTTCGGGCCGGGCATGCTCGCGTCCTTCGCGTTCAGCCTGCTGCAGCTGTTTCTGGACGGCGCATACGCCTGGAGCTGGCAGTCGATGCTGGGCGACTACATCTTCGCCTTTACGGTCCTCGGCTTCGCGGGCCTGTTCAGCAAGAAGCGCTTCGGCTTCTTCTACGGCACACTCCTCGGCAGCGCGCTGCGCTTCCTGGTCCACTATGTCGTCGGCGCGACGGTCTGGGGCGAGTACATGCCGGAGACCTTCTTTGGCATGACGATGACCTCTCCGTGGTTCTACTCCGCGCTCTACAACGGCTCCTACATGGTGCTCGACTGCGCGCTGGTGCTGCTGGTCGGCTGGATCCTGTGGAAGCCGATGGGCAAGTACATCCGCGGCGACGACATCAAGGCGCTGCGCGGCGACGGCAAATAAGAATTATTTTTGCAAAACCCGGCCGCAAGGCCGGGTTTTGGTTTACTTTCCGGGCAGGAATCGCTATACTAGCATCAGTTGACAAAGAGAAAGAGAAAGCAGGAACGACCACCTATGACGACTTGTATCAAATGCGGGCAGCCGATCCCGGACGGGGAGCTGTTCTGCGAAAGCTGCGGGCTGAACGGCGAGGTACCGCAGCCGCGGCCCGCGCTGCGGCCCGTCGGGAGAATGCAGACGCCCGTCAAACGCGAGCCGCGGCCCGGAAAGCCGCAGCCCGCACCCGTACCGGAGAAAAGATCCCGCGGCGGCAAGGTAGCAAACGCGGTGCTGGCGCTGCTCTGTGCGCTGCTGCTGGCGGGCGGGGCCTTCGGCTATGTGACGCTCGACGGAAAGCTGCAGGAAAAGCAGGCCGAGATCGACCGGCTGCAGGAGAAGACGGCATTTTTTGACCAAAACGCCGTCTGTGTGAACGACGACGGCTCGATGCTCTATCACCGCTACGGCTGCGCGCGGCTCGAGCCGGATCAATGCAGGATCTACAGCCGGAAAACGGCCGAGGCCGGCGGCTACGAGCCGTGCCCGGACTGCTTCGGTTCCTGAGGAGGCTGCGATGGATATTCTTGCGTTGTGCCGGAAGATGGTCATCCTGTTTTTCTGTATGGCTACCGGCTTTGCCGCCGCCAAGGGCGGCGCGATGGACCTGCAGAGCAACAAAAAGCTCTCCGCGCTGGTCGTGAACATCGCCAACCCCATGCAGATCCTCGCCTCCGCGCTGACGGGCGAGCATCTGCTCTCCAACGGCGAGACGCTCCGGCTGGCGGGGCTGATCGTGCTGATCTACCTCGGGCTGATCGCGCTGAGTTTCCCGGCGGCAAAGGTGCTGCGCGTCAAGGGCAGCGAGGCGGGGCTCTACCGGTTCATGTTCATCTTTTCGAATACCGGCTTCCTCGGCTACCCGATCGTCGAGTCGCTGCTGGGGTATCAGGCGACGTTCTATGTGACGCTGTTCGTGCTGTTTTTCCAGCTGTTCTGCTGGAGCTACGGCGCAAGCCTCATCCGCGGCGAGGCGCGGTTCCGGTTCCAGTGGCAGGTGCTGCGGCAGCCGTGCGTGGCGGCGTCGCTGGCCGCGCTGGCGATCTATCTGTCCGGCTGGCAGCCTCCGGCGCTGCTGCACCAGGCCGTCAAGTATGTCGGCGACATCACGAGCCCGATCGTCATGCTGATCGTCGGCTGCTCGCTCGCGCAGATGCGCTTCGGGCAGATCTTCGGCAGCTGGCGGATCTACGCGCTGACGATTCTCAAGATGGTCCTCGTGCCGCTCGCGGCGTTTTTCGTGCTGCGGCACGTGCTGACGAACGACTTCACGTTCCACGTGCTGATGGTCATTTTGTGCATGCCCGTCGCCACCAATACCACCATCCTCAGCTACCAGTACGGGGCGGACGAATCCGTCGCCTCCGCGGGGGTCTTTGTCAGCACACTCGCGTGTATGCTGACGATCCCGCTGATGATGCAGCTTCTGTTCGGATAACGGTTTTTCACACGCCGCAGCGGCCGCTGCGGCGTGTTTTTCCGCCTTCATACATAAGATATGAATTGTTCACAAATAATTTAAGTCTGCAGGTCTTGACATTGCAGGCAGGCGGTGGTACACTTCGGTTAGCACTCAGGGAAATGGAGTGCTAAGACGAAAAGGAGGAACAGACATGGAGCTTTCCGATCGGAAAAAGAAGATCCTGCGGGCGATCGTAGATCTTTATATCCGCACGGCGGAGCCGGTCGCGTCCAAGACGATCGCGCAGATGCCGGACATGGACTTTTCCTCCGCAACGATCCGCAACGAAATGGCGGACCTCACCACGCTCGGCTATCTCGAGCAGCCGCACACCTCGGCCGGACGGATCCCGTCCCCTGCCGGATACCGGCTGTACGTCGACGAGCTGATGCAGGACTACCGCCTGTCCACCGACGAGGCCAAGTCCATCAACCAGGCGATGGAGCTCAAGATGCAGGAGGTCGACAAGGTCGTCTCCCAGGTCGGCAAGCTCGTCTCGCAGATGACGAATCTGCCCGCCTACGCCATGGCGGCGCGGCCCGCAGGGCTGACGGCGCGGCGGTTCGACCTGATCCTGGCGGACAGCGGCAGCTTCATCCTCGTGGTGATGCTGAGCGACAGCTCCGTAAAGAACAAGCTCATCCGGCTCCCGGTCGAGCTGACGGAGCAGGATCTGAAGCTGCTCGGCGCGGTATTGAACGCGAGCGTCACGGAGCTGACGGCCGACCAGCTGACGCCGGAGCTTCTGTCCCGCGTGACGAGAAGCGCCGGGAACGCGGCGAGCCTCGTCCCCGTCATCATGGACTTTGTGACGACGCTGCTGCATCAGGAGCGCAGCGAGGTCTACATGACAGGCCAGGCCAGGCTCCTCGGTCAGCCGGAATACCACGACATCGACAAGGCGCAGAAAATGCTGACCACCCTCGATGAGGATGTGGTCTCCAACCTCCCCGCGGCGCTCTCCTCCGACAGCCGGACGCAGATCCTGGTCGGTCCGGAAAACGTCTCGAAGGAGCTCAAGGACACCAGCGTCGTCATGACGAAGTTCGACATCGGCGACGGGATGCAGGGCCTGATCGGCGTGGTCGGCCCGACAAGAATGGATTACGCACAGATCACCGCCCGGCTCAGCTATTTCGCTGAGAACCTCAGCCGGATGTTCCAGAAAAACCAGACCCCGGCTCTGGAGGAGCCGGACAACAAGCACCATGATCCGGAGGCATAGAAGATATGAGTAAGAAAACAAACAGCAGCCCGGCTTCGGAAGAAAAGGCAAAGGAAGCTTCCGTAGCCGAGCAGAACGAGCAGACCGCCGCGCAGGCCAAGCCCGAAGCGGAAGCCGCGAAGCAGCCCGAGGAAAAAAAGCCCGAGGCCGCCAAGCAGCAGGAAGCGTCCGAGTTTGAAAAGGCGCAGCAGGCGCTGGCCCAGGAGCATGACAGCTACCTGCGGCTGGCCGCAGAATACGACAACTACCGCAAGCGCAGCCAGAAGGAAAAAGACAACCTCTATACCGAGATCCGGTCCGAGACCGTGGAGAAATTCCTCCCGGTGTACGACAATCTCGAGCGGGCGCTGGCCCAGGAAACGCAGGACGCCGCCTTTAAAAAGGGCGTGGAGATGACGATGAACCAGCTCGTCTCCGTGATGGAAAAGCTGGGCGTCGAAAGCTTCGGCGCGGCGGGCGATCATTTCGATCCGCAGCTGCACAACGCGGTCATGCACATCGAGGACGAGAGCCTCGGTGAAAACGTCATTGCAGAGGTTTTCCAGAAGGGCTTCAAGGTCGGCGAAAAGGTCGTCCGGTTCGCAATGGTAAAGGTCGCAAATTAACACGCATCCCCGCCGGAGATCCGGCATGATATAAATTTGTAAATACAGGCATTCATATAGGAGGAAATTTATTATGAGCAAGATTATTGGTATTGACCTTGGTACGACCAACAGCTGCGTGGCTGTTATGGAAGGCGGCGAGCCCGTCGTGATCGCAAACGCGGAAGGCAACCGCACCACCCCGTCCGTTGTGGCATTCTCGAAGACCGGCGAGCGTATGGTCGGTCAGGTCGCAAAGCGTCAGGCTGTCACGAACCATGACCGCACCGTCGCTTCCATCAAGCGTCACATGGGTTCCGATTATAAAGTCGACATCGACGGCAAGAAGTACACCCCGCAGGAGATCTCCGCGATGATCCTGCAGAAGCTGAAGGCCGACGCAGAGGCTTACCTCGGCGGCACCGTCACCGAAGCCGTCATCACCGTCCCGGCCTACTTCAACGACGCCCAGCGTCAGGCCACCAAGGACGCCGGCAAGATCGCCGGTCTCGACGTCAAGCGTATCATCAACGAGCCGACCGCGGCTGCGCTGGCCTACGGCGTCGACAAGGAAGCCGAGCAGAAGGTCATGGTCTATGACCTCGGCGGCGGCACGTTCGATGTCTCCATCCTGGACATCGGCGACGGCGTCATCGAAGTTCTGGCCACCAACGGCAACACCCACCTCGGCGGCGACGATTTTGACGAGTGCGTCATGAACTACCTCGTCTCCGAGTTCAAGAAGGCAGAGGGCATCGACCTGTCCAACGACAAGGTCGCCATGCAGAGACTGAAGGAAGCCGCCGAGAAGGCCAAGATCGAGCTGTCCGGCGTCACCTCCACCAACATCAACCTCCCGTATATCACCGCTGACGCCACCGGCCCGAAGCACCTCGATGTCACGCTGACGCGGGCAAAGTTCAACGAGCTGACCGCCCATCTGGTCGAAGCGACCGCGGGCCCGGTCAAGCAGGCCATGGCCGACGCAGGCCTGACTGCCAATGATATCTCCAAGGTCCTTCTGGTCGGCGGCTCGACCCGTATCCCGGCCGTGCAGGACGAGGTCAAAAAGCTGACCGGCAAGGAAGGCTTCAAGGGCATCAACCCCGACGAGTGCGTGGCTGTCGGCGCAGCCATCCAGGGCGGCGTGCTTGGCGGCGACGTCAAGGGCCTGCTGCTGCTCGACGTCACTCCGCTGTCGCTCGGCATTGAGACGATGGGCGGCGTGTTCACCAAGCTGATCGACCGCAATACCACCATCCCGACCAAAAAGAGCCAGGTCTTCTCCACCGCCGCTGACAACCAGACCTCCGTTGAGGTCCACGTCCTGCAGGGCGAGCGTGAGATGGCTGCCGACAACAAGACCCTCGGCAAGTTCCAGCTGACCGGCATCGCTCCGGCGCCCCGTGGTGTCCCGCAGATCGAGGTCACGTTCGACATCGATGCCAACGGCATCGTGAACGTCTCCGCGAAGGACCTCGGCACCGGCGCTGAGCAGAAGATCACCATCACCGCTTCTTCCAACCTCTCCAAGGAAGACATCGACAAGGCCGTCAAGGAAGCCGAGCAGTATGCGGCGGAAGACAAGGCCCGCAAGGACGAGGTCGACACCCGCAACAACGCCGACCAGATCATCTACCAGTCTGAAAAGACCCTGAACGAGATGGGCGACAAGGTCACCGAGGCAGAGAAGGCCCCCGTCAAGGAAGCCATCGAAAAGCTGAAGACCGCCCAGAAGGGCACCGACCTTGCAGCCATCAAGGCAGCCACCGAAGAGGTCCAGAAGGCGTTCTACGCCGTGTCTGAGAAGCTCTACAAGAACGCGGCTCCGCAGGGCGAGGCCAACGCTGCCCCGAACGCGGGCGCAGGCCAGCAGGCCGGCGGCAATGACGACGGCGTCGTCGACGCGGACTACGAAGAGGTCAAGGACAACTAATTCGCGGAATATAGCTTGATAGGGGCGGCCCGTCCGCCCCTATCGGCTGTTGCCCACCGAATCTGAGGTGAGAAACTATGGCAGATCAGAACAAACGAGATTATTACGAGGTATTGGGCGTGGAGAAGAACGCGTCCGACGCCGAGATCAAAAAGGCCTACCGCAAGCTGGCCATGAAATACCACCCCGATCAGAATCCCGGTGATAAAACCGCTGAGGAAAAATTCAAGGAAATCAACGAGGCGTATGAGGTTCTGTCCGATGCCGATAAAAAGGCCCGGTATGACCAGTACGGCTTCGCGGGTGTAGACCCGAATTTCAACCCAAACGCAGGCTTCGGCGGCTTTGGCGGAGGCGAGGTTGTAGTCCATCTCCTCCCCGAAGGCGTCGAGCATCTTGACAGGTTTGATTTCGTGGACGTCCTGTCCGACGTAATCCACTTTCCATTCGCCTCCGTCGCGTTTCCAGTAGACCATGCCGAAATCGAGATTTTCCCATGTCGTACCGTAGATGACCGAGCCGTCGGCCGAGATGCCCCGTGCCATGATACCGTACCAGAACGCTTCGTCCCGGAAATTTTTGGCGGGCATCGGAAGTTTCTCGGCGACGCCGTCCGTCCAGAGCAGCGGCCAGGTGAGTCCCTCTTCGCCGTTGCTCTCTTTGGCGAAGCCTACCCAATATCTGCCGTCGGCAGAGCTGCCCTGTACTTCGGGTTGAAACTGGAATCCGGCGGGAGCTTCGGGAACGATGATATCGCCGGTAGTATTGATGGCTATCTGTCCGCCGTTTGAGTTGGAAAGGAACATCAGCCCCTGGTCGGTGATGGCGATGGTCTGGCTGATGAAATAGAGCGATTCGGGAAACGGGCCGAATTCGTACCGTTCTTCGGTCTCGACGTCGATGATGACCGGCGAGTATTGCCACGAATCGTCCGGTGCGACCGAGATGATGTAGCCGCCGGCGTATTTGCCGCCCGGCGACATGGCCGAACTCGCAAATTCGTCGAGTTTGCGGTAGCGTGCGAAAAAGGAGTCTTTCGGCAGTTGGTTGATGCGGATGGTTTGGGTTGCCCGGTCGGCCTGGATGGTGACCGTTGTCTTGCGTTCCTGGTCGGTATCGTTATCGTCAGCGGTTAGCGTAAGGGTGTGTTCGTCGGTACGCTCGGCTTTTATCCATGATGCGTTCGGGGTGGCCTGCCACGTCGCCGGAGAGGCATCGACGGTTATCGTCAGCGGTGTATTGTCTTCGCCCAGAAAGGAGCAGGCTGCCTGACTGAGATTAACGTACTGTAAATTTTCCGTTCCCTCGTTGCAGCCGTTCAGGACCGAAACTGCGAAAAGCGCCGCTGCGACGCCTTTCGGAAACAAACATCTTTTCATTTCGTTTTAGATTATTGAATTGTTAGGTAAATAGGGTGTGTGGATATGAAATCCCATAT
>OLRD01001928.1_pt1 | contig 10358 bp, 8 predicted proteins | sample 1672051 | NCBI WGS metagenome assembly OLRD01 (sample SAMEA3136640, study PRJEB25190) | human gut metagenome | biome: human gut; feature: human-associated habitat; material: faeces | place: Austria | collected 2013 | reverse complement strand
ATCTCTTACTCTAAATCCCTATATGGCTCTCACCCCATATAAAGAACTTTAAAAATCAGATTGTTAATCTTAGATATATGGAACTGTACCGGATTCCAGTGGTTCGTTTGGCTCTAAAGCTTTAAGTAACTGCTTACCAACTTCTCTTGCACCAATGATAGCCTGTCTAACTGCTCCTGAATCTCCTGTGAAGAAGAAGTTAACCTCGTTAGAGAAGGATGTTCCACCATTACCAGGTGTAGCGATAGAAATAGGATCGATTGTAGCTGTCTTAGAAGCTGTATCGGCTAATACGATACCAATACCTGAAGGAGCTCCTACAGTGATACCAAATGCTTTACCAACAACTGCGCCGAATGCTTTCTCTAAGCAGTAAGAAGCACGTGCTGTGTACTGGAACTCAAGATGTCCAGCGGAGTTTCCGTATACATCACCAAAGTGTTTTCCAACGAAGCTTAATGCAACTTCTACAGCTCTTCTAGCATCGGATACGTCTTCTGCACCAAATACAACTAAGCATCCATGTCCAGCGCCGCCTTCTGTATCACGTGGGCACTCGATTAAGCAAACTTCTGTGTTTGTAGCTTTAACAGCTTCATCACAAGCGAAGATCTGAGGACCTGCACCTGTACGGTCTGCGATGATACCGATTGAACGGTACTTAGGATCAATCTTTAATAATTCATGAACACTGTAGTCAAGGTTAGCGATTACTAAACCAATTGTATGTCCCATTGCTGTTCCAACATACTCTGTTAAACCGCAAAGGTCTTCATTGATTCCCTGAGGAGCTTCGCAAGCCATGCTCTGTGCAGGAGCTTCTGTGCCACCCATCTTTTTCATAACTTCGTCCATGATTTTAGCCATCATTTCATCTTTCATTGAATTATACCTCCATTAATAATTGATCAGACAAGGACTAACTCTATTGTGGTAAGATCTTTTCTACGTCTGTATGTGGTCTTGGGATTACGTGGCTGGAAACTACTGTACCAACTTTATCTGCAGCAACTGTACCTGCGTCTACAGATGCCTTAACAGCTCCTACGTCACCTCTTACCATAACTGTAACTAAACCGGAACCGATCTTTTCGTATCCTACTAATGTTACGTTTGCTGATTTAACCATGGCATCGGCTGCTTCGATTGCGCCAACTAAACCTTTGGTTTCAATCATTCCTAAAGCTTCTTTCTGCATAATTGACCTCCTTATAAAATTCTTATCTGCCCTGTGGTTGATTTGTTCAGGCAGAATATATTTTGGTTGATTTACAGGATAGTATCATTATATAGCAATTTTCACAAAATTACTTGGCTAGTGCCTATAAATTTTAGCTTTTAAACACATATAAACTCATGTATTTATTTATTTTCATGATACTTTGTTGCCATTTTTACCACAGGGTAGCAAATGATTCTGTATACAAACGCTACTATTTTGCAATATGATCAAGAATTTTATTAATATCTTCTGCTGTAACCTTTCTAGGGTTAGCCTGTGTACATGCATCAGCCAATGCACGACGCACAATTTCTTCTCTGTGTTTATTAAATTCTTCTACACTGACGCCACATTCGGACATACACTGTGGACGATCCATATATTTTAACAGACGCTGGATCTCTGCAATCAGATTAGCCACACCAACTTTAGGTGTAGGAGCTGGCAGGCCAACGATTCTTGCCATCTTCTGATACTTCTTTGCTGCGTCATTGCTGTGTTTTGCGCCTTCTCTTGCCATATCGGCATTAAATTCAATAACATAAGGAAGCACTAACGCATTGGCTCTTCCGTGTGGAATGTGGAAGATAGCTCCTAAAGCATGGGCAATACCGTGGTTTACACCAAGATTTACAAGGTTAAATGCCATACCTGCAAGACAGGATGCTCTGTGCATCTTATCTCTTGCCTTAATATCATAACCATTGCGGTAAGCGCGTGGAAGAAATTCAAAAGCAAGCTCTGCAGCTTTCTCTGCTAAACAGTCAGAGCAATCGCTCGCTGTCTCAGAAACATAAGCCTCAAGAGCGTGGGTAATAACATCCAGTCCTGTATCCGCTGTAATAAACGGTGGCGCTGACTTAACAAGTTCCGGATCAAGGATAGCAATATCAGGCATAAGGCTCTCATCGATCAATGGAATCTTAACCCCCGTCTTACTGTCTGTTACTACAGCAAACTGTGTAACTTCGGAACCTGTACCACTTGTTGTCGGCAGGGCAATCAGTTTGATCTTCTTCTGATTATCAGGATTCTGCTTCTCTTCAATCTTCTTAGCCATATATACAATAGCTTTCGCCGCGTCAATGGAAGAACCTCCTCCAAGAGCAACTACGATATCACAGTCCTTATCCTGCAAAAATGCGATACCCCTTTCAATCAGATCCATTGGTGGATCAGGGACTACTTCGCTGAAAACGGAAACTTCTTTGCAATTAGACAATTTTTTCAAAATCATGTCTGCCATTCCTGAATCTACCATGAACTTGTCAGTAATCAGGACCGCATTCTCGTCTTTTTCTTCAAGAAGTGCGTCGATGGCATCCTCACTGAATAAAACTTCAGTGGAAAGTTTAAACCGTTTCATTTTCCTCCTCCTTTCTGTTTCTGTACTTTTCTCTATACTCAGATGGCGTTAATCCAGTCTTCTTTTTGAAGGCCTTACTGAAGTAATTCGCTTCATTGTACGCCAGATCCAAGGCAATATTAAGCACCGGAATATCTGTGTTGACCAGCATTTCTTTTGCCAGGTCCATCTTCCGGTCTGTCACATAGGTGATGAAATTCACACCCATTTCTTTTTTGAATATCTTACTTAAATAATAAGTACTGATATTCACATGGTTTGCAACATCCTCTAAACTGATACCCTTCTTTAAGTTTCTCTCTATGTAATCAATAACGGCCTTCATGCCGCCTTCTGAAAGCTTACCTTTGATATTCATCTTATCAAAGAGAATGTCTACCATCTTGATAATTTCATTATAGGCATCATGCTTATTATTATAGAGAAGATACTTAATCTTAAGCTTCTCCATCTGAACTACAAGTTCGTTCGTATCTGTGATTCCAAGTTCCTCACTAATACGCACAACTGCCTTTGCAACCTCCTGTAGTCTCTTTGATATAATATTAACATCATGCTCCTCTAAGTATAACTGGTCTATGTACTCTCTTAAAATGTCTATAGAAGCTTTGTAAGAGCATTTTTTTAATTCCATTTCGAACTTTGAAAGCAATTTATTACTCTTGCCGGTCTGTCGTCCCTCTCCTAAACGGCTTGCAAATGACTTCACAGACTCAAGTAAAACCTCTTTTCTGATAGGTTTGAGCAGGAAATCATCAACCTTCAACTTTATTGCTCTGTGTGCAATATTAAAATCATCATATGCCGTTGTTATAATAATAACAGCCTTTGGAAGTTTTTTCCTTGCATATTTGATAACTTCCATACCATCCATTCCAGGTATGTTAATATCTACCAGCATGAGATTGATATCTTTTGAATCAATCATCTCTACTGCCTCGAAGCCGCTTTTCGCTTCTCCGACAATTTCTACATCCAGAAGATTCTCCTCAAGAAAAATCTTCATGGAGGTTCTTTCTAATTCTTCATCCTCAACAATTAATATCTTATACAAGTCAACTCTGCCTTTCTATTCCTGTACCAATGGCACTTTTATTGTCACCTTCGTTCCAAGAGAAGGTTTATTTTCACTTTCAATGGATAACGCATATTCATTTCCAAAATAATGAATCAGTCGGGAATTGATATTATAAAGTCCTACAGATCCCTTTTCATTATCTTTATACGCATCCCCGCGTAAAACGCTGACTATTTTTGACTGGGACATGCCATCACCATTATCAATAATGTCAATGCATAAATCTCCATCTTTCTCGATTCCATTCACTTCGACCATTCCACCGGATGCCTTATTCTCAACTGCATATTTAATGGAATTCTCCACAAGTGTTGTCAGAGATAAAAACGGAAGCTTCACACTGTAATATGCCTCCGATATATTAATGGAATACTGCAGCCTGCTTCCCAGGCGAATCTTCTGAATCTTAAGATAATTCTGCACATGGGTCAGTTCCTCTCTGAGTGGGCTTAATGGATCTCTGCTCTTTCTCAAAATGTAGCGCATCATATCCGCAAACGCATAGACAACATCCTCCGTCATCTTCGCATTCTCAAAGAAAGCAAGTCTTCCTATTGTATTCAATACATTAAAAAGAAAATGCGGATTGATCTGATAATGTAAAGCTTTCAACTCAATATCACGAAGAGACTTCTCCATCTCAATACGAAGCTTCTCTTCCTTCATGAGCTTATAATCCTTTTCGCGAAGCTCTGCATTTACCTTATTCGCATATTCTCTCTCCACAGAATAATTATAGCTGTCACAGATAATCTGTGCCACAGCCTCAATCTTCTCCACAGACACCTCTTTTACCTGGCTGTAGAGCTCAACCAGTTCCTGATTGTCCTTCCAATCCTCGCTTTGTGTCGTAATCTTCTTTAAATCTGCAAAATCTGTGCTGGTAACCTGACCTGCCAGAAACGCTCCAACATACTGTCCCTTTATCATAATCGGAATCGCAAAATCAATTAGCCCAGCATGACATATGTACACATAAGCTTTCCGAATTCTTCTTGCCTTCCGTCCTCCACAGGCATCACAGTAATAGCACTTTTCACGAAATGCATCCAGTTCACGAAGACGCTTGCAAAAAGGTGTAAAATTACTCTGCTTTGTAATCGGAGTTCCGTTGCAATCCACCGTCACAAATGCCAGATCTGTAGCCTTCGCCCAATTATCCTGTAAAGTTTGAAGTTCTTTTACATCCACCACGTCTTCAATATAAATATTATTCTTTTCCGTCAATCTTCTGTCCTCCAAACATCGGCATTATCCCAACCTCATCGGTCAGAAATTAATGGTTTTTCTTCCTTCTATCTTTTTTATTCAAATAGCGGCAGGCCTTCTCTGCACAATTACAGGCATCTTCCGTATAACAGTCTGCACCGATTGCCTTTGCCTGCCTCTCCGTCAGAAAATAACCACCTACCATAAAATAAAACTGATCCCGGATACCTTTCATCTCAAATTCTTCAACAACAGCTCTCATATCTTCTTCAGAATGCGGCATGATACCACTTAAACATACAATCTGAGCATGACTGCCTACTGCCTCCTCCAGAAATCTTCTCGGTGAAACATCCACGCCCAGATCAATAACCCTTATATTCTTACTCTCCATCATAATCTTAACAAGATTCTTTCCGATGTCATGTAAGTCCCCTTTTACTGTTCCTATTATAACTGTCCCAATCTCCTTTTTGGCACGTCCGCCACTGTAATGGCGCAGAGTAGAAACGCCCCTTTCCAATGCGCGGGTAACGCTCAAAATCTCTGGCACACCAACTTCTTCTTTACGAAACTTGTCCGCTACCTGTTCCATTCCGGCTAAAAAGCCATCTTCCAGAATCATCTGCGGGTCTGTTCCCTCTTCTAAAGCCATCTTGACCAAGTCTGAGACTCTTTTTCCCTGTCCCCTTTTCAGGGAATCAATAATTTCATCTATTGTTGCTCCCATTTTGCCCTCCAAAAATCTATCAGAGTGTTCTATGGCTTTATTTTATACTTTTTACACCTAAAAAGCAAATTATTATCGTATATTTTGCAAATTACTTTTCTTAAATATAAAATTTTACTAATTTACAGCCCAAAATGATAAATTATTTTATTCAAACGGGCAAGAAAAAAGGTAAAAAAAGGAATTGGGTGAACCAATAACAATTTTTTCTGATTTGGGCTTGCAAAAAACAGAACCTCAAAACAGAATAGACCCCATATATGTGGCCTGGGAGCAAGTGTTGAATGCGAACGCTTAAGCAAACATTCAACACGCCGCGACGAAAGTCACATATATGGGGTCTATTCTATTTTGGGGTTCGTCTATTTATCGTCTATTCAACGAATTACAGAGTCACTTTCTCCAGATGCCACATCTCTTTTGCGTACTCTTCGATCGTACGGTCAGATGAGAACTTACCTGCGGATGCTGTCTGGAGCATTGCTGTTCTTGCCCAGTGTTCTTCATCACGGTAAGCAGCATCGATTCTGTTATGAGCTTCTTTGTAAGAATCGAAGTCTAACAGTGTGAAATAAGTGTCTTTTTCAAGGAGTGCGTCATAGAGGGCACGGAACAGTTCCGGATTCTCTGGTGAATAGAATCCATTTACTAACTGTGTAAGTACCTGACGAACGTCCTGGTTGTTATTATATACGTCTCTTGGATTGTAGTTTCCGTTTTTCTCATATTCCATTACCTGGTCTGCAGATAAACCGAAGATGAAAGCGTTTTCTTTGCCAACTTCTTCTACAATCTCAACATTAGCTCCATCCATTCCTAATGTGAGAGCACCGTTTAACATGAACTTCATGTTACCTGTTCCTGATGCTTCCTTAGAAGCTGTGGAAATCTGCTCGCTGACATCGGCTGCTGCAAAGATAAGCTCTGCGTTAGATACGCGGTAATCTTCGATGAATACAACTTTGATCTTTCCATTGATGGATGGGTCGTTGTTAATCTTATCTGCTACTGCATTGATTAACTTGATCGTAAGCTTCGCTGTGTAATAACCAGCGGCTGCTTTTGCTCCGAAGATAAATGTTCTTGGAACGATATCCATGTCTGGATGTGCTTTGATTTCATTGTAAAGATACATTACATGAAGAATGTTCATTAACTGACGTTTGTACTCATGTAATCTCTTAACCTGGCAGTCAAAGATGGAACGTGGGTCTACATCAATTCCATTATGCTCTTTGATGTATTTTGCAAGACGTACCTTGTTCTGGTATTTGATGTTCATGAATTCCTGCTGGCACTTTTCATCATCTACATATACTTTTAAATGTTTAAGATGATCTAAGTTAGTGATCCAGTCATCACCAATCTTGTCTGTTACCCAGCTTGCCAGTAATGGGTTACCATGAAGAAGGAATCTTCTCTGTGTAATACCATTTGTCTTATTGTTGAACTTCTCTGGCATCATCTCATAGAAATCTTTTAACTCACGTTTCTTAAGGATGTCTGTGTGAAGGCGGGCAACACCGTTAACAGAGTAGCTTCCTGCGATTGCAAGGTGAGCCATTCTTACCTGTCCATCATAGAGGATCGCCATCTTGCGGATTTTTTCCTGATCTCCAGGGTATTTGTTCTGGATCTCGATAACGAAACGACGGTTGATTTCTTCTACAATCTGGTAAACTCTAGGAAGTAATCTGGAGAAAAGCTCGATAGGCCACTTCTCAAGAGCTTCTGCCATAATAGTATGGTTTGTGTAAGCACAGGTCTTTCTTGTGATTTCCCATGCTTCATCCCACTCTAAACCTTCTTCGTCAACAAGGATTCTCATTAACTCAGCTACAGCTACTGTAGGATGTGTATCATTTAACTGGAATGTTACTTTCTCGTGGAACTTACGAATGTCGTCATGTGTTTCTTTGTATTTTGCAATTGCTCTCTGAACAGATGCAGAAATGAAGAAATACTGCTGTTTTAAACGAAGTTCCTTACCTGCCATATGGTTGTCGTTTGGATATAATACTTCACAGATTGTTCTTGCAAGATTTTCCTGCTCTACAGCTTTCTGGTACTCACCTTTGTCGAAGGAATCTAAGTTGAAGTTGTTGATTGCTTCTGCATCCCAGATACGAAGTGTGTTTACGATATGGTTGCCATAACCTACGATTGGCATATCGTATGGTACGGCACGTACACTCTGGTATCCCTTCTGAACGAACTTCTGTCTTCCGTTATGCATCTAAACATCTACATAACCACCAAACTTAACTTCTACGGCATACTCATCTCTCTTGATTTCAAAAGGATTTCCGTATTTTAACCAGTTATCTGGGACTTCTACCTGATAACCGTTCTCAATTTTCTGTTTGAACATACCATAACGGTAACGGATTCCGCAACCGTAAGCTGGATATCCAAGTGTTGCAAGAGAATCAAGGAAACAAGCTGCAAGACGGCCAAGACCACCGTTACCAAGTGCTGCATCTGGCTCCTGGTCTTCGATGAGGTTAAGGTCAAGTCCTAACTCCTCTAATGTTTCTCTTACATCATCATAGCAAAGAAGGTTAATCATGTTGTTTCCAAGAGCTCTACCCATAAGGAACTCCATGGACATGTAGTAAACCATCTTCTTGTCCTGTTTTTCGTATGCTTTGTGTGTCTCGATCCAGTTGTCAATAATATCGTCTTTTACGGAGTATGCAACAGCCTGATAAATCTGCTGTGGTGTTGCTTCTTCGAGTTTACGACGAAACAGCATACGGACATTGGACTCTAACTCTTTTTTGAATTTTTCTTTGTCGAAAGTATCCTTTTTAATCAATGAACTGATCCTCCTAAATTATCTCGTGTAATCCTGGAATCTTTTTCGTGCCTGCTTTCGTGAGAAGATTTCTATCAGCCAGCCTCAGATTTTGAGACGTACGTAGTACATTCGCCGCAAAATCTGAGTGCCTCTGATCAAAAACCATTCGCTAAAAACAAGTGTTTAAAAGGTTTTAAGATTACATTTTTTTCTCAACACCTAATCTTACTTTTTCTCCATTAATATCCCATTCCTTGGAATATCCGCCTTCTGCGTCTAAGCACATATCGTCTGCCAATACATCATTCTTGATTTCATCAGTGTATTTGGTCATGACTTCTTTAATCTTGTCATTACCCTCTTCGTATACAGTAATGTGGTCTGTCACTTCAAAGCCGGCTTCTTTTCTCATTGTCTGTACCTTACTGATGATTTCTCTTACGAATCCCTCTTCCAAAAGTGCCGGTGTCAGATTAGTGTCAAGTACTACGGTAACTCCATGATCTGCCTGAGAAACGTATCCCTCTTTCTGTGACATATCAATTAATAACTCTTCCGGCAATAAATTGATTTTACCATCATTTAACTCTATTGTCAAAAAGCCATTTGCGTCTAATTCTTTCTTAGCCGCACTTCCGTTAAGGTTTGCTAAAATATTACGGATCTTTCCTAAGTCTTTACCGTATTTTGGTCCAAGAATACGCATCTGAGGTTTAAATGTGTAATCTGTGAGGTCAGATACATCATCCTTAAAAATAACGTCTTTTACGTTAAGCTCACCTTCGATGATCTGTTTGTAGTAATCTGTTAAAGCAGCCTCTCCATTTACAAACATCTGACCGATTGGCTGACGGTTCTTGATTCCGGATGCGTTACGTGCAGCACGTCCAAGTACAACGATGTCAAGTACTTCACCCATATCCTGCTCAAGTTTCTCATCAATCATTGCCTCATCCACTGCTGGGAAATCACATAAATGGATACTTTCTGGTGCATCTGGATTAACACTCTTTACAAGGTTCTGGTAAATGTCTTCTGTCATAAATGGAATCATTGGTGCAGAAGCTTTGATGAATGTAACGAGTGCAGTATAAAGAGTCATGTATGCATTAATCTTATCCTGCTCCATTCCTTTAGCCCAGAAACGCTGACGGGAACGACGTACATACCAGTTACTCATATCATCTACAAATGCCTGTAATGCCTTTGTTGTTTCAGGAATCTTATAGTTGGCAAGACAGTCATCTACTGTTTTTACGCAGGAGTTCAGTCTTGATAATAACCATTTATCCATAACAGATAACTTGTCGTACTCTAAGCTGTACTTCGTTGGGTCAAATTCATCGATATTTGCGTAAAGTACATAGAATGCATAAGTATTCCATAATGTACCCATGAATTTACGCTGTCCCTCTGTTACTGCATCTGCGTGGAAACGGTTTGGCAGCCAAGGCGCGCTGTTGACATAGAAATACCAGCGGATCGCATCTGCACCGTATTTTTCAAGAGCATCAAACGGATCGACTGCATTTCCTTTTGATTTGCTCATTTTCTGTCCGTTCTCATCCTGTACATGACCAAGTACGATTACATTCTTATACGGCGCTTTGTTAAACAGAAGCGTTGAGATCGCAAGCAGGGAATAGAACCATCCTCTCGTCTGGTCTACCGCCTCCGAAATAAAGTCCGCCGGGAACTGTCTTTCAAACAGCTCTTTATTTTCAAACGGATAATGATGCTGTGCAAACGGCATTGATCCGCTGTCAAACCAGCAGTCGATTACTTCCGGAACACGGTGCATCTCTTTTCCACACTTCGGACATTTGATCGTCACCGCATCAATGTACGGACGATGAAGTTCAATGTCATCCGGGCAATTATCGGACATTTCTTTTAATTCCTCAATGCTTCCGACAGAATGCATATGTCCGCACTCGCATTCCCAAATATTAA
>OLRD01001924.1_pt1 | contig 10381 bp, 11 predicted proteins | sample 1672051 | NCBI WGS metagenome assembly OLRD01 (sample SAMEA3136640, study PRJEB25190) | human gut metagenome | biome: human gut; feature: human-associated habitat; material: faeces | place: Austria | collected 2013 | reverse complement strand
CGAGCAGTTCTTCCAGGTCCTCGGGACGTTCGGGCAAAGGAAAGCCGTACGCCTCCGCAATGGCATGTGCCTGCTGCGCGCGCAGGTCGGCCAAGGCTTGTTCGTTCGCTTCGCGCAGATATCCTGAAGCCAGAAGCAGGCTGCGCGCGACGTATTCGGTGACGCGGGGGTCGGTGCCCGAGACCTGCATGACGCTTGCGATGGACTCCGGAGAAAGCGAGAGCAGCACGCCGCCGTCGATTTCGGTGGCCTCGCCCACCGCGTCTTCCAGCATGTCGGCTGCCGCCCGAGGGTCTTTCTCCTTGCGCGCCTTCGTCCAGCTGCGCCGGATGATCTCGGCGAACTGCAGGAAGATGCGCATGAGGTAGTCTTGTTCCAGCATGATCCGTCCTTCCGAATCGCAGATTTCCCGCCGAGGGCGATGCATGATCCTTGCATGCCGCGGATCTTTCGCCCATAGCGAGGGTGGTCCTCCGAAATCACCAGTCGTTCGCCCACAGCGGCGCCCTCGCGCCCTGCGGACGCACGGCGCTTTACGACAGGGGCGCCGTCGGCCTCGAGCGCCTCCTTCACCTGCAGGGGCGCCGTCGGCTTCGAGTGCCCCTACGCCAGCAGGGACGCCGTTGGCCGCCGCGCCCGTCAGTCCGAGGGTGCCGGCATGCCCAGATGCTCGTAGGCGCGGCTGGTGGCCTGGCGGCCTTTCGGGGTGCGCACCATGAGCCCCTGCTGCATGAGGAACGGCTCGTAGACGTCTTCCAGCGTGTCGGGATCCTCCGACAGCGCCGACGCGAGCGTCGTCAGCCCCACGGGGCGTCCCGAGAACTGCACCGTCAGCAGCTCCAAAATACGGTTGTCCACCGCGTCCAGGCCCAGCGCGTCCACCTCGAAGAAGCTCAGGGCCTGCGCGGCCACGTCCTCGTCGATCACGCCGTCGCCCCGCACCTGTGCCCAGTCGCGCACGCGTTTGAGCAGGCGGTTCGCGAGGCGCGGCGTGCCGCGGCTACGCCGGGCGATCTCGAGCGCGCCGTCTTCGGCGATGTCCACGTCCAGAAGCGCCGCCGAGCGCCGCACGATGGAAGCCAGCTCCTCTGCGCTGTAGTACGACAGGCGAAACGCGATGCCGAAGCGGTCGCGCAAAGGCCCCGTCAACAGGCCGGTGCGGGTGGTGGCGCCGATCAGCGTGAACCGCGGCAGGTCCAGCCTGATGGAGCGCGCCGCCGGCCCCTTGCCCACCACGATGTCGAGCGCGTAGTCCTCCAGCGCGGGATACAGCACCTCCTCCACCATGCGGTTCAGGCGGTGGATCTCGTCGATGAACAGCACGTCGCCCTCCTGCAAATTCGTCAGCAGCGCGGCCAAATCGCCCGGTTTTTCAATGGCCGGGCCCGAGGTGATGCGAATCTGCACGCCCATCTCGTGCGCCACAATGCAGGCCAGCGTGGTTTTGCCAAGGCCCGGCGGGCCGTATAAAAGCAGATGGTCCAGCGGCTCACCGCGCAGCTTTGCCGCTTTCAGGTATACGCGCAGGTTCTCTTTGGCTTTGTCCTGCCCAATATATTCCTCCAGCGTTTTGGGGCGCAGGGTGGCCTCGGCGTCAAAATCTTCCTCGCGGGGCTCCGGGCTTACAAGGCGCGCGGAAGCGCCCACATCCACAGTTTCCAGCGCCATGGCTTACCTCCTTCTGCCAATGCCCTGCAAAGCAAGGCGTATCATTTCCTGAACAGGCAGGGCCGGGTCTACCCCTGCCAGGGCGGCGGCCGCCTCGGACGCCGTGTAGCCAAGCCCCACCAGTGCAGCCTGCGCCTGCGCCGCCGCGCCCGCAGGCGCGGCCGGGGCCGCAAAGTCGGCGGCCGAAAGGCTGCCCGCAAAGCCCTTGCCCACTTTATCCTTCAATTCCAGCACAATGCGCTGGCCCAGCTTCGGCCCCACGCCATTGGCGGCGGTGAAGGCTTTGTGGTCCCCCCCTTGCACCGCAAGCACCACGCGCGCCGGGCTCAGCACACTTAAAATGGCAAGCCCGGCCTTGGGGCCCACGCCGCTCACCGCCGTCAGCAGGCGGAACATGGCCTGGCTTTCCTTATCGGCAAACCCGAATAGCGAGACATCGTTTTCCGTCACGTTCATATAGGTGTAAAGGGTGCACGTCTGCCCCACTGCGGGCAGCGCACCTGCCGTAGAAGACGGAATGGAGACGCAATAGCCCACGCCTGCGCATTCCACCACCGCCATGTCGGCTGTTTTTTCCACCAGGGTGCCATGCAAACTGTAAATCATGCCTGCCTCCGTTTTGTCTTTTTGCTGTATTTCCCCGCTGCGGCGCCGGGGCCGGCGCGCTTAATCGTACCCAAGCTGCTGGCGGCGCGTGCGGGTAAGGCCATACTGGCGCGAATGTGCGCTGTAGCCATGGCAAATGGCCAGCGCCAGCGCGTCGGCTGCGTCATCGGGTTTTGGCACGGCCTGCATGCGCAGCAGCGTGCGCGTCATTTCCTGCACCTGCTTTTTGGTGGCCTTGCCATAGCCTGTAACGCTTTGCTTCACCTGCATGGGTGTGTATTCGAACACCGGCACGCGTGCAAGCTGCGCACATAACAGCAGCACGCCGCGCGCCTGCGCCACGGCCATGGCCGTCGTCTGGTTGTGCTGGAAGTAAAGCTGCTCCATGGCGACGGCGTCCGGCTTCAGCGCTGCAAGAAGCTGCGTCATATCCGCATAAATTTCTTCCAGCCGCTGTTCAAAGCGCGTGTGCGCCTGCGTGGTGATAGCGCCGTACTGCACAGGGCAGAACGCGCCGCGCACATAGTCCAGCGCGCCAAAGCCCACAATGGCATAGCCCGGGTCTATCCCAAGGATGCGCATGTCTTTTGCCCTCCTCTGGCCGCACAGGCCGCATAAACTAATATAGTATAGCATATTTCGGCGTGCAATACAATTTTTGCCGGGCTGTTTTGCCCTGCTCGTGTGTAGGACTACAATAGATCTTGGACAGAGGAAGAAAAAGGATGAAGGATAAGGCCTCATCGGTTATAGTTGAGTTACCACACACCAACTGCACGAGAGGAGACCATATCCTTCATGAGCAAGAGTATAACACAGGACATGCAGTATCGGCAATCCCTGATGAAGTACGCAGAAAAATATGGCGTCAGCCAGGCCAGCCGGAAATATAACAAAAGCCGGTCGTATATTTACTTCTGGAGGGCGCGCTGGAACGGGACACCAGAGTCATTGGCTTGCCGGTCCCGTCGGCCCCACAGTCATCCCAATCAGCACACAGAGGCGGAGATGAAGCTGATTCGGGACATGCGCCGCCGCAATCCCAACCTGGGCATGGTGGAGCTGTGGTACCGGCTGCGGCAGCGGGGCTACACCCGCCGCCCGGAGAGCCTGTTCCGGGTAATGAAAAAGCTGGGGCTGTTCCCACCAAAAGAGAAGAAACCGGCCTACAAGCCAAAGCCCTACCAACAGATGTCCTATCCCGGACAGCGTATCCAGGTAGATGTGAAGGTGGTCCCACGCCGCTGCATCGCAGACCCTGAGCTGCGCCTATATCAATACACTGCTATTGACGAGTTCACACGCCTGCGATTCCTGGCTGCCTACCCGGAGCAGTCCACCTATTCCTCTGCGGATTTTCTGAAAAAGTTGTTCAAGTGGTATGCCCGCCGAGGTATCCGCGTGGAATGCGTCCAGACGGATAACGGCTTTGAATTTACCAATCGTTTCTCCAACAGCAAGCGGGATTTCCCTACTCTGTTTGAGACCATTGCCTCCCAACTGGGGATCCGTCACAAGCTCATTCGCCCCTATACTCCACGCCACAACGGTAAAGTGGAGCGTAGTCACCGCGAGGATCAGAAGCGCTTCTATTCCTGCCATAGTTTTTACTCCCTGGATGACTTCACCAGGCAGCTCGCTGTCCACAACCGCCGCTCCAACAACTTACCTATGAGGCCCTTAAACTACTGCACTCCTTCCCAGTTCGCCGTCCAATATGTTTGACAAACCTACAGGCTTTGCGGTGATGTTCATTCTGGTTATCCTTCTGGTTGTGCTTGGAATCTGGTCTAAAGTGACAAACAACGCAATCATGGGGTTTATTGTAGAAAACTTTGACTTGAGCATGGCAATCGGCTTTATCAGCGTCATTGTTCTTTTCATCCTGTCTTACGCACTGTCCGTCGCTTTATTCCGGAAAAAGTACGCATGAGGGAAGCTTTCCGCTATAAAAAGTTTTCTGATATCAGATAAAATCAGTAAAAATCAAGGGTATGCCCCCTCCAGCGGGCATACCCTTTTTTCTATATTCACCAGTGGATTGTAAATTTCCTTGAAATTGCCGCCCTTCCTTGGAAGGGAACCGGCCGCCCGCACACGGTATTTCGGTTTTATGGCTCTGCCTCCGGCTGCGCCGCAGGCGCGCTTTCGGCCGGCGGCACACCGGCTTTCTGCACAGGGTTGCCCTGCGCGTCAATGCCCTTTTCTGCCAGGCGCCGGGCCAGGATATCGCTGGTGAGTGAATACAGCACCGCAAACGCGGGCACGCCCACCACCATGCCTACAAAGCCGAATAGGCCGCCGCCCACAATAATGGCCACCAAAACCCAGAAGGCAGACAGGCCCGTGGAATCTCCCAAAATTTTGGGCCCAAGAATATTTCCGTCAAACTGCTGCAGCGCCAGCACAAACACGGCAAAGCCCAATGCGTCCCACGGGTTGATGATGAGCAAAATCAGAATGCTGGGGATGGCGCCAATGAACGGGCCAAAAAAGGGGATAATATTCGTCACGCCCACAATCACGCTGATGAGCACTGCAAACGGCATGCGGAACAGGGACATGCCCACAAAACAGAGAATGCCGATGATGGTGCTGTCAATCAGCTTGCCGTTGATAAAGCCGCTGAACACCTGGTTTGCATGGTGGCATTCCGCCAGCACGCGCTGCGCCCTGGGCAGAGGGAACACGGCCAACACCACCTTTTTCAGCTGACGCAGCAGCTTATCCTTGCTCATCAGCATATAAATAGAGGAAATCACCGCCGTGATGGCGCTGACAAGCCCACTGCCAATGGCCACGCCATAGCCCACCACCTTGGGCAGCATGGCGCTGACAAGCCCTGTGGCGCGTGTAAGCAGCTGTTGATACGAGCCAATCAGGTCTTCCACTCCGTTCAGGCTGAGATCGGCCTCTTGGATGGCACGGTTCAGGTTTTCCATATAGCCAGGCACGCGGTTAATCAGTATCATCAGGCTGTCCACCACCTGCGGCACCACCATGCGAATGAGAAACGCAACCACAAGCACCGTCAGCACGCAGGTTAAGGCAATGGAAAGCCCGCGGCGGCAGTGAAACTTTTTTTCGAAAAAGCGCACGGGCCCATCCAGCAGATAGGCCAGGGCCAGGCCCCAAATGAAAGGCGCAATAATGCGCACCCAGGCGGCCAGCTGTGCCCTTACGGCATCAAAATTGGAAAGCGCCAGGTAAAAAGCCACCCCGGCAAACACTACAATAATGTTGGAAGCTACCCTTTGTGTCAGTTTCCATTTCTTTTTCTTCATGCTTTCGCCTCTTCTCCAGCCGTTCCGTGCCGTTTTATCGAAACACCATTCGCCGCCGAACGGTGCGTATTGCCCACGGCGAAGGGGAAACCGGGCACCCGGCTTTGTGTGCGCGGCCGCATAATCATGCGCCGGGCGTGCCGTTTTCCTCTACAAAGCCCTTTAGAATATCATACAGCGTCACCGGCGCATCAAGCGTCTGTTTGTTCAAAGCCTGCTGCCAGTCTGGAGCGCCCATGGCATCCAGCCAGAGGCACAGTTGCGCCCCGGTTTCGTACGGCATACGGTCGGCCAGAAACGATGCATCAATTTTGCCTGCCCGCAGCATGGGAATCACTTCTGTGAACGAGACGTTTTTCTGGTTGTCAAAATACATAACCCCCAAATCATACCCCGCTGCCCGCGCTGCCTGAATGGCGGCATAGGAGGCCGTTCCCTCCGCCGTCTCCATAGAAAGCTCTGCCTGCAGGTAGGCCGGGTTGGCCTGCAGCCTTTGTTCCATAACGTCTATGTATTCCCGGGCAAGGGCACGCAGGCTTTCCTGCGAGCCGCTTTTGCCTGCCAGCTCCTTTTGCACCTGGGCCAAAATCGAATACTGCTTTTCCATCCAATCAATGTCGGTTTTGCTCAGATCTTCCATAAACCTGCCCCCGGCCGGCCAGTTGTTCTGCATATAATAGTGGAACGCCTCATGCGCCAGAAAAGCAATGAAATGGCGGGAAGTACCCTGCGTTTGCAGCGAAGTCTTTGCGTCATACCGCATATAATAAAGCTCATTTCCCCAAAGCCGGTAAGTTTGCCCAATTTCGTTAAAGTTTCCTATGGAAAGTTTCCATTTCATCACCTGAGGCGTCAGCCAGCTCAGGCGGTAAACCTCCAGGGGAATATCTTCCGGCATCTTCAGTTTGACGGCAAACGGGCTGCGCACCTCGGCAGAGGGGTTGATAAGATAAGAGGGCTGAAACAACCCGCCTATCGCCAAGACGGTTCGGTGTGAGAGGTTAAACCCATTCCAGATATCCGCCCGTTGCGTTTGCTCACAATATTGGCTGAATTCCCGTAAAAGCTGCTGGTCGGCATCGTTTAAAGAGCGATACTCTGCGCCCACTCGGTTGAACAGCACTGTCCCCAGCGCCACCAGCAGCAGCGCACCCAAAATGGCGGCCAACAGCATAAATTTTCTTTTTTTGTTCTGTGTCATATTCGCCGTTCCTTTATCTTGCCTGTTTTTTCGATGCTTCACAGGATGCTACAAAAATGCCTGTCAAATCTCCGTGCACGGAACCGTCCATACGGTCATGAGCCGCGGCAGTTGCCCCATGGGCCGCCCATATCCGGGTGAATGGACGCCCTGCAACCATCACCTGTTCCGCCCTTCCGTCCTCTGCTGCCGGGAATTCGGCCTGCGGCCCGCCGCTTTCCGGCAATGGGCGGTATTCCGCCGGCGCGGCCGGGGCAGCGCCGGTGAAGGGCAGAAGATCTGCCTCGCGCACTGCGCTGCCCGCCATAGCGGCATTTGCCCCGCTTGAATTCAAAGCGGCTTGTGCATCCGGCGCAGGCGCCGGTGCGCGCAGAAGCGAAGCCGGGGCCTTGCCCCACCCCGGGCAACAAATGCTTATACCGCCCACTATGCCGGCAAGCAGAAGCAGTGCGGTCCACTTTTCCATGCGCTATCCTCCTTCCGCGCCGCCCGGCGCTACAGGCGTTTTGGACGTTTAAAGAGCATTGTTCGTAAAAAAGGTGGGAAGTGGTCTTGCTTTAAAGGCCATATTGATTATATAAAACACCAATGGTATTTTCAATAGATGTTAAAAAATATGGCAGATTTGTTTTCTTTCCGCGCCCTCCCCTGCAGGGAGTGCAGGCGGGCATCAATCCTCTTTTTCTTGTAAAAAGCGCACATTGACAGGTGCTTCTGCCGTTTGCAGCCGCTTTTCCAGTGCCATATTGACAATGCCCTGAAAAAGCGGATAATATAAAGGCAAACATCAGGAGGGAGCGGCACGTTATGCCTAAAAAAACCAATTGTCTTTATTCTCAAGTTGCTGACGCATTAATCGCACAAATCAACGGCCATATGTATGGCAAGCTGCTGCCTTCCGAGCGCGCGCTGTGCGAGCAATATCAGGTTAGCCGCACCACCATCCGGCAGGCGCTGCACCTTCTTGCACAGCGTGGCTATGTGGATGGCGTCCGTGGAAAGGGCATGGTCGTTTCACACCCGCAGCTTCTGCAAGAGATGCATTCTGTTTACAACTTTCACGAGGAAATGCGGCGACAGGGAAAGCGGCCGGAAACGCACATGGTTGATTTTGTGGTGCAGGCTGCAAGCGGCGGGCTGGCCTCCGTGTTCTCTTTGCCGGAGGGCAGCCCCGTATACCGAATGATACGGCTGCGCCTGGCGGATGGTGTGCCCATGCTGCTGGAGACAACCTACCTCTCCTATCAGCGCTTTCCCGGAATTCAGCAGAAAGAGCTGGAGAAAGGCCCGCTCCATCATTTGCTTTCTTCCCGCTATGGGTTGAAGCTTACGGCCGCCGAGGAAACGTTTGAACCCATTTTGCTGCGCCCGCTCGAGGCGCAAATGCTTAAGACCGAAGAAAACGCCCTTGGCATGTTGGTAGAGCGCATCTCTCTGGAAGGGGAGGCGCGTGTGGTGGAGTTTTCAAAAGGCGTATCGCCGGCCCGTAAGTTCCGGCACCACATTATCTTGAAGTATTAAAAATGCGCTTTGTGCCAAGGCCTCGGCCCAGGGCTTCGGCGCCGCCCAAGGGGGAGAAACCGCAGTGTGAGGAACAATAGGGCCAATGGACGTCCACAAAAAAGAGGGGAGCCCTCTGCGCTGTTTGATTCCCTGGCCCTGGGGCAAACGCCCCCTTCCCGCCGTGCCCTTTGCCGCGAGTGTTTTCCGCTTTGAATTTCACAAAAATTTTTCAGACGGAACCGTCTATAAGTGCTATAATGCATTTGTAGACGGTTTCGTCTTTTTTATTTCAGGGTTGAGGAGCGCGCTTTGCCATGGTGTTGTTGGATGTCGTTCGCCTTCTTGCGGCCATTGCGTTGGCCTTTGTGCCCGGAAAACTGGTTGCCAAATTAAACCTGCCTTCCATTTTGGGCTGGCTGATTACCGGTATGATTTTGGGGCCGCATGCGTGGAACCTGTTAAGCGATTCCGTTTTGGGCTCTGCCTGGTTCAATGTGACAGAAAGCCTGCTGGAATGCACGGTGGGCCTGATGATTGGCACCGAGCTTTTGTGGCACCAAATGAAAAAGGCGGGTGCGCAGATTGTTGTAACCACTATCACGGAATCCCTGGGAACTTTTCTTGTGGTAAGCCTGGTGTTCGGCGCCATATTCTGGGCCACAGGCACCCCCATTTATCTGGCCTTTATTTTCGGCGGCATTGCGCTGGCCACCGCGCCCGCGCCATCGCTGTCTATTGTAAGCCAGATGCGAACCTCCGGCCCGGTTACCCGCACGCTGATTCCCATGGCAGCGCTGGATGACCTTGTGGGCGCCTTTGTATTTTTTATGGTAATTGCTTTTGTATCTGCCCATGTCTCCACGGCCGGCGTCCCGGTGGGCGTGGTGATTTTCCTGGTATTTCTGCCGGTGTTCATTGGCATTGCCACGGGTTTCCTTGCCGGCAAACTGATGCAAAAGGCAAAAACAGCGCGCGGCGCCCTGGCTGTGATGCTCCTGATGCTGTTGGTTTCTGCCGGCATTGGGTTTGCCATCAACAGCATGCTGTCCACGCCGGTGCTGAACTTTATGCTGATTGGCATGGCTTTTTCCACCGTGTTTGCCAACATGATATCGCAAGAAAAGCTGGATGGCATCATGAAGGTGATGAACCCGGTGATTGGTTTCGCGCTGATTGTTGCCATTCTCAATCTGGGTGCCCCGCTGGATTATCACCTGATTTTCGGCGCCGGGCTTTACACTGCCGTTTATATCGTCTCCCGCGCCATTGGTAAATACAGCGGGGCCTATTTCGGCGCGGCCATCACACATGCCCCTAAAACGGTGCGCAATTTTCTGGGCTTTACGCTGCTGCCCCATTCCGGCGTGTCTCTGGTGTTTACGGGCGTAGCCGTTTCTGTGCTGGGCGATGCCGCGCCGGAATGTGCCTCTATCATTCAGGGCACAATTGCCGCAGCCGCAGTCATCAACGAGATTATCGCCGTGTACATGGCGAAAAAAGGCTTTGAATGGGCCGGAGAACTTCCGGAAGACGGCCGCAGAAAAAAGAAGGGGGGCGTGCCCGCATGACACAGGCAGAACGCCAGAGCCAAAGCCGCAGAAAAATTTTGGAAGCCGCCATGGATGAATTTGGCGCGCGAGATTTTGATGCCGTGACCATGGAGGCCATTTGTGCCAGCCACGGCATCTCAAAAGGCATGATGTATCATTATTACACCGGTAAAGACGAGCTGTTTCTTGCCTGTGTGGGGCATGTTTTTCAATCTTTGCTGAAGTATGTCCGGCACGATGCAGCTGCGTTGGGAAAGCAGGCTGCCTTTGAAACCATAAAAAATTATTTTGCCATTCGGGAATGCTATTTTCAGCGGCACCCAAAAGAAAAGAATATCTTTGAAAATGCACTGCTGCGTACACCCAAGCATTTGCAGGAAGAAATCAGCCGCCTGCACCAGCCTTTATTCGAGATGAATCAAACCTTCTTGAAAGGAATTGTGCTAAAGATGCAGTTGCGCGGCGGGCTGCGCAATGACCAGGTGTTGCAGTACATCGAATGCGTGGGTACTTTGCTGCCCTCCATGCTGCGCTTGTACCAGATGCCGGGCGGCCTGTCAGACCTGCAT
>OLRD01001916.1_pt1 | contig 10431 bp, 8 predicted proteins | sample 1672051 | NCBI WGS metagenome assembly OLRD01 (sample SAMEA3136640, study PRJEB25190) | human gut metagenome | biome: human gut; feature: human-associated habitat; material: faeces | place: Austria | collected 2013 | reverse complement strand
CGGAGGCGGCGCGAGACGGAATTTTTTCCGCCTCGCGCCGCTCTTTCTGTTTTTGTTCAGATGACGAACTGCTCCATGTACCGCTTGGAAAGGCGCAGGGAGTCCAGCACTCTTTCGCGGCTGCCCTCGAAGGACCGGTCCTCGACCTCGATGCAGGTATAGCCGTCGTAGCCGATGTCGGTCAGCGCCGATACGTAGCGGCCCCAGTCCACATCGCCCAGGCCGGGCAGCTTGGGGCTCATGTAGTCCAGCGGATAGGCCATGGTGCCCACCCGGCGCAGCTTTTCGGGGAAGAGCTTGATATCCTTGTAATGGACATGGAAAATCTTGTCCTTAAATTCGTAGATGGGCTGGATATAGTCCATCATCTGCCACACGAAGTGCGAGGGATCGTAATTGATGCCCAGGTTGGGAGAGGGCAGCCGTTCGAATACCCTGCGCCAGATTGCCGGGGTGGTCATCAGGTTCTGACCGCCGGGCCACTGGTCCGGACCAAAGAGCATGGGGCAGTTTTCAATGGCTACGCGCACGCCCAGTTCCTCGGCCAACTTGAGGATAGGCGGCCAGACCTGGCACATGAGATCGAGGTTCTCCTCCACGGTCTTGGTCTGGTCGCGGCCGATGAAGGTGGTCACCAGGTTCACGCCCAGCCGGTGGCTGGCACGGATGACCTTCTTGAGGTGCTCCACGGCGGCGGCGCGCTTTTCCAGGTCGCCGTCCAGGGTGTTGGGGTAGTACGCCAGGGCGGAGATTTCCACCCCGCGCTCCTTGAGATAGCTGTGGATGTAGTTCACCTGCTCGTCGTCCAGCGCGTCCACGTCAATGTGGCTGACGCCTGCGTAGCGGCGCTCCGCCTTCCCGGCGGGCCAGCAGGCTACTTCGACACACTGGTAACCCATCTCCGCAGCTGTATCCACCATGCCTTCAAATGTCCATCCATCCAGAATTGCACTTACAAAACCCAGTTTCATAATTACAAGTCCCTCCCGTTTTCCCGATGCTCGGGGTCGTATTTATACGGAATCGCGGAGCACAAGCTCCGTTTCCAGCAGAAAATGGCGCGGCTCGTCCGAGGCGGGGTTCATGATGCGCTCGGATAATACCTCGCAGGCCATATAGCCCAGCTGAAAACGCGGCAGGCTGACGGCCGCCACACTGGGGTGGCTCATTTGGGAGATGTAGGTGTTGTCAAAGCCGATCAGCGCCAGGTCGTCGGGAATGCGGATGCCCTCGGAGGCGGCGGCCTTGACCACGGCGGCGGCATACATGTCGCTGGCGGCCAGAATCGCGTCCGGCCGCTCGCTGGCAAGCAGCATCTGCCGCGCCACGGCCAGCGAGCTGTCAAAGCCCATTTCCGTCACGTTCGCCACCAGCGCGCCGTCCACCGTCAGGCCCGCATGCCGCAGCGCGTCCGCGTACCCCAGGTAGCGGTGGCGGGCGTATTTGTAGCGATCGGGGCCATTGATCAGGGCGATGCGGCGGCGCCCACGCCGGATCAGGGTTTCGGTGGCGCTGCGCGCTGCGGCGAAGTCATCCACGCCCACATAGGGCAAAGCGCTTTCTTCATTATATTCTGCGCACTGTACCAGCGGAAGGGCGCCCGCCAGCTCGTCGAGCACGTCCAGACGGTTGACGGGGGAGAGGAGGATCAGCCCCCGGGCCTGAATCATGGCCAGCATATCCAGAAGGCGGCGCGAATGGGCGTCTACATTTCCTTCGGCATAGAGCAGAACCTCCAGCCCGTGCCCTTTGGCCGATACCTGAATCCCCTTGATGATTTTGGAATAGAAGGGGTTGTCCAGGTTGGGCAGCACCGCCACGACAAGCCGGTTGCGCAGATCTGTGGCGGGCTGGGGGCGTGGATAGGCCAGGGTGTCAATGGCGGCGCTTACCTTTTCCACCGTGGTGGGGCGCACCTTGGACGGATCGTTGAGCACGCGCGAAACAGTGGCGATGGATACGCCCGCCATGGCGGCTACCTGAGAGATGGTGGGCTCGCTGCTCTTTCGTTTCATGCTCCGTCCCGCCTCCTTTCCGCACAAGGCCTGGCCCTGCGTTGTGAAATTGCCGCTTCTTGGTCTATTATAGCATAGACGACGGGGAAATGTAAACGACAGCTGTTTGATAATGTAACTTTTCTTTTTTGAGGCGGGGCTCATAGTAGAAAAAACTGCTGAAAACCTGATTTATAAAAGCGTTATGACGGCTGTACAAATGAATGTAAATTTATGAAAACTTTTAGCTCTGAATTGACATGTGAAAATTTGCATGCTATCATACACTCATAACAAAGAGACAGGCGCATACAGCAAGTACAGCCATACGTCCGTCCTTTGCGTAGCCCTCCCTGAGGGAGGACAAATCATGAAATGGAGGAAACCATCATGAAAAAGCTTTTGGCCATCGTTCTGGCCCTGGCGCTGTGCCTCGGCATGGTCACCATGGCGACCGCTGAAACCACCAAGTATAAGATCGGTGTGCTCGTGCCCGCCGTGACCCACGGCTGGGTGGGCGGCATCACCTACAACGCCGAGCAGTACTGCAAGGAGCTGGAGGCCGCCGGCACCATCGAGTACAAGCTCCTCACCTCCAGCAATGCCGAAGAAATGACCGCCCAGTTTGACGAGGTCATCCTCTGGGGCGCTCAGGCCATCGTGGTCGCTCCCCAGTGGACCGGCATGGAAGTGGCTGCCCAGAACGCGATCGATCAGGGCATCACCGTCGTGGCCTTCGATATGGACATTCCCGCCGAGGGCATCTACAAGGTGACCGGCGATAACGAGAGCATGGGCGTTGCCAGCGCCAACTACATCGTCGAGAAGATCGGCACCACCGGCACCGTCGTGGCCCTGCCCGTGCCTACCTCCGGCTCCGTGTCCGAGCTGCGCATGAAGGGCTTCACCGATACCATGGCTGAAATCGCTCCCGACGTGGAGATCATCGAGTACGCCACCGCCTTCACCCGTGAGGACGGCCTGAAGGACATGGCGGACATCCTGACCGCCAATCCCCAGATCGACGCTGTCTACAGCCTCGACGACGAAACCTCTATCGGCGCCCTGCAGGCCATCGAGGATGCCGGCCGCACCGACATCAAGGCCATCACCGGCGGCGGCGGCTGCCAGGAGTGGTTCAACATGATGCTGGCCGACGAGAACCAGGAAGGCTTCAACCTGAATAACCTGCGTTCGCTGCCAATCTATTCCGCTTCCGGGAATGTCTATCCGCTCGAATCGGGCCTGGATGTGGCCCTGAGCGTGCTTGGCGGCGAGACCGTTGACGCCGTGAAGGTCATCCCCTCTCAGATCGTGGATGCCACCAACGTGGACGAGTACATCGATCCCAGCAACACCATCTATTGATTTCCCTCTCTTTCAAAAGGGGCCGTGGCCGGTGCCATGGCCCTTTTCCCCGGTTATACAGAGGATTTTGAGAACGGATGTGAACAAATGAACCTCTCCATGCGTGGGATCGTGAAATCCTTTGGCGCGAACGACGTGTTGAAATCCGTGGATTTTTCACTTCGCGGCGGGGAAATCTGCGCGTTGCTGGGCGAGAACGGCGCGGGCAAAAGCACGCTGATGAATATTCTGGGCGGCGTGCTCCGGCCTGACGCAGGGCAGATTTTGCTGGATGACAAGCCGCAGATTTTCCAAAACCCCAGTCAGTCGCTGGACGCGGGGATCGCCTTTATCCATCAGGAGCTGAACCTGATCAACGACCTCCCGATCTATGAAAACATGTTCATCGGCCGGGAACTGAAAAAGAAAAACGGCTTTCTGGACCATCCGCGCATGATTGCGGAGACCCGGAAGGTATTTGAGCGCATGGCGCTTACACTGGACCCCCGCGCCATGGTGCGCGATCTGGACGCCTCCTACAAGCAGATTGTGGAAATTTCCCGTGCGCTTCTGATGAACGCCCAGATCATCATCATGGATGAACCCACCACCTCGCTCACCGACCCGGAAATCGAGCACGTATTTGAAATCCTGCGCACGCTGAAAAAGCAGAACGTAGGCATCGTGTTCATCTCCCACAAGCTGCGCGAGGTGATGGAGATCTGCGACCGCTACACCGTGCTGCGCGACGGCGTCATGGTGTCGGAAGGCTACGTCAGGGATGTGACCACCGACCTTCTGGCCCGCGACATGGTGGGTCACGATGTGCGCAACGAGCCCCTCAACCGCAGCGCAAAGCTTGGAGACGAGGTGCTCCGCCTGGAGGATCTCACCCAGGAACCGCACTACCGCCATATCAGCCTGAGCGTGCGCGGGGGCGAGGTGCTGGGCGTGACGGGCCTTCTGGGCGACGGGCGCAGCGAGATCTTTCGCACCGTTTTTGGCGATACGGGGAAATACCAGGGCAATATCATTGTCAACGGCAAATCCGTGCAGATGCACTCTACTCAGCAGGCGCTGGCGCTGGGCATCGGCTATGTGCCGCGCAACCGCAAGGAAAACGGCATCATCAAGGACATGAACATCCTGGAAAACGGCTCCATCGTCACTTTGCCCCGGCTGACGCATCGCGGCCTGATCGACAGAAAGGCGCAGCGCGAGGAATTTGACCGCCAGCGTCAGGAGCTGCACATCAAGATGGGACGGCCAGAGGACCCCATCACCAGCCTGTCCGGCGGCAATCAGCAAAAGGTGGTGCTGGCCAAGTGGCTGAGCGCCAATCCATTGCTTCTGATTCTGGATAACCCCACCCAGGGCGTGGACGTGGGCGCCAAGGAGGAGATCTACGACATCATCCTGCGCCTGGCAGACCGGGGCGTGGCGGTGGTGGTGCTTTCCAACGAGGCGCAGGAGATCATTCGCGTGTGCGACCGGGCGCTGGTGCTGTACCATGGCGATATCCAGGCCGAGGTCAAGGGCGAAACCATGAACGAACACGAAATGATGCGGCTGGCAACCGGCGGCTGAACGCAGGCGAGAGGAGTAAACAGGCATGACGCAAGTGACGAACCGGCAGACCCTTCTTGAAAAGGTCGGCCGCAAATGGAAGTCCGATCCCATCTTTTCCACGGGCCTGGTGCTGGCCCTGATGGTGATTCTGCAAACCGTGGCCCTGGGCTTTGACTATGAATCCTTCGGCGCATGGTTTACCAACTGGGGCAAGAACTGGATCAACATCCTGCGCAACAACGCGGGCGTGGGTATCGTGGCGCTGGGCATGACCTTTGTCATCATCTCCGGCGGCATTGACCTGGCCGTGGGCTCCACGATGGTCGCCATCGGCGCGGTGATTATGGTCTTTATCAATCAGTATCCCGACGGCCTGCTCACCGCCATCGGCATCACGGGCGTGCCGGCCTACGCCATCGGCATCGTCGCGGGCGTGATCTTCGGCTGCCTGCTGGGCGGCATCAGCGGCGTGCTGATCGCCCGCAGCAAGCTGCCGGCCTTCATCGCCACGCTGGGCATGATGAAGATTTTGCGCAGCGTAACCCAGCAGGTGATGCAGACGGCGGCGGTCAAGGTGCCCAGCAGCTTTTTGGCCATCTCCAACACCAAGATCGGCGGCGAGGTCATTCTGCCCATTCTCTACTGGCTGGTGGCGGCGGTGATTCTGCATATCGTGTCGCGCTATACGCCCTTCGGCCGCCATGTGTACGCCGTGGGCTCCAACGAGCGCACCGCCCGCCTCTCCGGCGTGAACGTGGAGCGCGTCAAGGGCCTCATCTACGTGCTCATGGGCGCTCTGGTGGCCGTGACGGCGGTCATCCAGGTATCGCGCATCGGCAGCATGGACTATGCCAATGCCGGCAGCGGCTACGAGATGGACGCCATCGCTGCGGTGGTGGTGGGCGGCACCAGCATGAGCGGCGGACGCGGCTCCATTCTGGGCACGGTGCTGGGCATGCTGATCATCGCCGTGATGAACAACCTGCTCAACCTGATGGGCGTGCCGCCCTTCCTGCGCGAGGCGTTCAAGGGATTCATCGTGATCGCCGCGGTGCTTTTGCAAAAGAAGGAAGCTGCCGCCTGACGGCCTGCCAAAGAGAGGAAGGAAAAGGGCATGCTCAATATCGGCATCATCGGCTGCGGCAAGATTGCGCAGGTGCGCCATCTGCCTGAATATGAACAAAACCCCGGCGCGCGGATTGCGGGGCTGTACGACCTGAACCAGGAGCGCGCGCAGGCGCTGGCGGCACAGTATGGCGCAAAGGCATACGAGAGCTATGAGGCGCTTCTGGCCGACCCGGCCATCGACGCGGTGAGCGTGTGCTCGGCCAATGTCAGCCATGCGGAAATCACGGTGGCGGCGCTGGAGGCCGGCAAGCATGTGCTGTGCGAAAAGCCCATGGCCACTACGCTGGAGGACTGTGAGCGCATGGTTGCCGCCGCGCGCAAGAGCGGCAAATATCTCATGATCGACCAGAACCAGCGCCTGGCGGGTGCGCATCGGAAGGCGCGCGAGCTCATCCGCGCGGGAGCCATCGGCAAACCGCTTACTTTCCGCACGGCGTTCCGTCACGGCGGGCCGGAGACATGGAGCGTGGACCCCGGCAAGAGCACCTGGTTCTTTGATAAAAAGCGTGCGGCGATGGGCGCGATGGCGGATCTGGGTGTGCACAAGACCGACCTGATTCAGTTTTTGCTGGACCAGGTGGTGGTGGAGACCATGGCGAGCCTTACAACGCTGGACAAGAAATTTGCTGACGGCAGCCCCATCACCGTGGATGACAACGCCGTGTGCATCTACCGCATGAGTGGCGGAGCGGTGGGAACCATGACCGCCTCCTGGACCAACTACGGCCCGGAGGACAATTCCACCGTGATTAACGGCACGGAAGGCGCGCTTCGCATCTATGATGACCCGGCCCATGCGCTGGTGCTGATCCGGCGCGACGGGTCCGTCGAGAACTATGACGTGGACCAGATTCAGACCAACGATAACCAGACCAAGTCCGGCATCATCGATTTGTTTGTGGACTGCCTGAACGATCCGTCTCACGAGGGCATCAGCGCCGAAAGCGTGCTGCCCGCCATGCGCGCGGTGTTCGCCAGCATTGTATCCTCCGAAACGGGGCGGGCCGTCCGGGTCAACGAGTGAGAGGTGCGGCCATGAAAAAGCGCATCATTGCGGTCAACTCCAACTGCTATCATAGCTATTCCATTGAGGAAGCCATCGCGGGCATCCGCCGTGCGGGCTTTCACTACATTGAGCTGACGGCCACCAAGGGCTGGACCGAACATGTCTTTCCCGACATGCCCTTCGAGCGCCTGCTGGCGATTCAGGACGAGCTGGAGGCGGCGCAGCTCCGCCCCTTTGCCATGAGCGGACACTGCAACCTCATGGACCCCGAACGCATCCCGGACTTTGTGAAAAACATCCGGCTTGCCGCGTTCTTTGGCTGCGACTATATCGTCTCCTCCATCGGAGAGGCGCACCTGAAGGACAACGCTGTGGCCGACAACCGGACCGTGGCGGAAAGCATCCGCGCGCTGGTGCCCCATCTGGAGCGCTACGGGCTGACGCTGGTTCTGGAAACGCACGGCCATGACCATGGAACGGGCGCGGTGCTGTCCGACATCGTGCGGCTGGTCGGGTCCGAGCGGGTCAAAATCAATTATGATACCGCCAATGTCGTCTTTTACGGCGGCGTGGACCCAGTGGCCGATCTGCGGGCCTGTGTGAGCGACGTGGCCTACCTGCACCTCAAGGACAAGGCCGGCGCGGCGGATGTGTGGGATTTTCCGGCGTTGGGTAAGGGCTGGGTGGATTTCCCCGGCGTGTTTGGCGTACTTGAGGAGGCTGGCAACGCAAGCCCTTTCAGCATCGAGATCGAGTTCACGCAGGCGGGGCCGAAGAACCTGGCCGAGATCGACCAGGCCGTTCAGGACAGCGCGGACTATCTGCGGGCGCACGGCTTTGAGCTGTAAGGAGGCGCAGACATGAGAATTGCACTGGTGGGCCTTGGCGGCATGGGCACCACGCACTATCTCAATTATCTTCATATCGCGGACGCGCAGGTTGTGGCCGCTGTGGGAAAAAGCGAGCAGGACCGCGCCCGTGCCGCCCAATGGGGCCTGCCGCTGTACGATACACTTACGGAGCTGTGCGCCGCACAGCAGGTGGACCTGGCGGACATCTGCGCACCCACCTTTCTGCACAAGCCGCTGGCGCTGGAGGCGATCCGGCATGGACTGCATGTGATCACCGAAAAGCCCGTCGCGCTGTGCCTGACAGATGCGCAGGAGATGTATGATGCGGCGGACCGTGCGGGGGTGCAGCTGTACGTGGCCCAGGTTCTGCAATTCACCCGCGAGGTGGAGACGCTGCATCAGGTGATGGCAGATAGGCGGTACGGCAAGCCCCTTGATGCTTGCTTTGAGCGTCTGTCCGCCCGGCCCGGATGGGTGCAGGGGAGCTGGATGTTTCAGAAGGAAAAGAGCGGCCTTCTGCCCTTTGACCTGCATATTCACGACCTGGATATGATGGTCAGCATATTCGGCGAGCCCCAGAGCATGGACTATACCAGCTGCGGCGGCCCTGAGGCGCCCTGCCGGGAGCAGTACCGGTTCCGTTACACCTTTGCGGGCGGGATCACCGCCAGCGCAGAGGCGGCATGGTTCAACGCCTGCCTGCCTTTCACGGCCCGGTGGCGCGTGTATTTCGAACGCGGGCTGCTGGTGTGCGACGGCGGGCTGACCGGCTACGGCGCAGATGGCGATGCGACTGTCTTTGACGTGGAGGATCCCGTGAAGGTGGAATGCGGCGCCAACCTGCCGCCCAGCGGCTGGTTCCTGCGCGAGCTTTCGCACTTTGTGGCGCGCGCGAAGGAAAACCGCCCCTCCGAGCGGGTGCCGCGAGAGCAGGTGCTCAGCGTGCTTGGAATCCTGGAAAAGATCGTATGACGCCGCCGATGCCGTGGCGGATGTTCGGGCGCGGGGAGGAAGGTTTCCTGTCCGCGCCTTTTCGCGCAATTTCCGCCTTTTGGGCTGCTGTGGCGGTTGACAAGCATTTGGCAACAAACTATAATAGGCATGTTGGAAACTTCCGTCTGTTTGTCGTGCCCAAAAGCAGTCAGGCGGCTCTTTCAAAACCTACAAGTTTAGGAGGGAACCCCAATGGCAACCAAGATGACCGTTGACGGCAATACTGCCGTAAGCCACGTTGCATATGCGTTCAGCGACGTGGCGGCCATTTACCCCATCACTCCTTCCTCCCCCATGGCGGAAGTAGTCGATGAATGGGCGGCGCGTGGTACGAAGAACCTCTTCGGCCAGACCGTTCACGTAAGCGAGATGCAGTCCGAGGCGGGCGCGGCGGGCGCCGTGCACGGCAGTCTGGCGGCCGGCGCGCTGACCACCACCTTCACTGCCAGCCAGGGCCTTCTGCTGATGATCCCCAATATGTACAAGATCTCCGGCGAACTGCTGCCCTGCGTGTTCCACGTAAGCGCCCGCGCGCTGGCCGCGCATGCCCTGAGCATCTTTGGCGACCATGCCGACGTGATGGCCTGCCGTCAGACCGGCTTTGCCATGCTGGCCTCCAACAGCGTTCAGGAAGCCATGGATATGGCGCTGGTAGCGCATCTGTCCACGCTGGAGAGCAGCGTTCCCTTCCTGCATTTCTTCGACGGCTTCCGCACCAGCCATGAGGTGCAGAAGATCGACGCGATTGATTACAAGGACATCGAGCCCCTGGTGCCCTGGGACAAGGTCAAGGCCTTCCGCGACCGCGCCCTCAACCCCGACCATCCGCATCAGGCCGGCACCGCGCAGAACCCCGACATCTACTTCCAGAACCGTGAGGCGGCCAACAAGTTCTACAACGCCACCCCCGCCATCGTGGAAGAGGTCATGAAGAAGGTCAGCGCGCTGGTGGGCCGCGAGTACAAGCTCTTCAACTACGTGGGCGCCCCCGATGCCGAGCGCGTGATCATCGCCATGGGCAGCGGCTGCGAGACCATCGAGGAGACCATCAACTACCTCAACAAGAAGGGCGAGAAGCTGGGCCTGGTCAAGGTGCATCTTTACCGTCCCTTCAGCGCCGAGCGCCTGCTGGAGGCCATTCCCGCCACCTGCAAGAAGATCGCCGTGCTCGACCGCACCAAGGAGCCCGGCTCCATTGGCGAGCCCCTGTACATGGACGTCGTGAACGCGCTGTCCGTGGAAGGCCGCGAGGGCATCACCGTCATCGGCGGCCGCTACGGCCTCGGTTCCAAGGACACTCCGCCGTCCTCCGTGTTCGCCGTGTACACCGAGCTTGAGAAGGACGCGCCGCGCCGCCAGTTCACCATCGGCATCGTCGACGACGTGACGAACTTGTCGCTGCCGGAGGTTCCCGCCCCCAACACCGCCGCCCCCGGCACCATCGAGTGCAAGTTCTGGGGCCTCGGCGGCGACGGCACCGTGGGCGCGAACAAGAACTCCATCAAGATCATCGGCGACCACACCGACAAGTACGTGCAGGCCT
>OLRD01001914.1_pt1 | contig 10432 bp, 10 predicted proteins | sample 1672051 | NCBI WGS metagenome assembly OLRD01 (sample SAMEA3136640, study PRJEB25190) | human gut metagenome | biome: human gut; feature: human-associated habitat; material: faeces | place: Austria | collected 2013 | reverse complement strand
GCGGGCGCGGGCACGAGCAACTACACGTTCATCTGGGCGATGGGCGGCGAAAACCTTTTCCGGCACGGCGTTGGACGGTGTGCGCCGGATCTGCCCGCTTTCTTTTCCCGCCCGGGCGGGGCGCTTTCCCGAAGAAAGGCATAAACCGCGCGCGGGCCGCATATCTATGGCAGGGTACCCACAATTATAAAAGTCCCCGGCAGAAGATTTTGTCTCTTCATGCCGGGGACTTGTTAAATTTGGTAATTTTTTACAATTACCTCCGTTTTGCCGATGTGACAGGGAGATAGCCTTTACAGGCGCTGGATGGCGGCTTTGACACGGGCGACCGCTTTTTCCTTGCCCAGCACAGCGGCCAGCTCGATGCCGCCGCCGGGGGTGAACTGCTTGCCGGACACCGCCACACGCAGAGGCCACAGCATAAAGCCGTTTTTCACGCCTTTTTCCTCAATCAGAGCAAACAGGGCAGCATGCACCGCGTCCCGGGTGAAGCCGTCGGCCGGAATGGCCTCCAGTACGGGCAGAATGGCTTCCAGCGCTTCCTTGGCGGTCTCGGCGGTGGTCTTCATTTTCTTGTTGGTATACATGGCAAGGTCATACTCGGGCATTTCGTCGATAAAGTCGATCTGCTCGGGGATATCGCTCATCAGCTCGCACCTCTGGTGCAGCACCTGGGCCAGCAGGGCCTTGTTGCAGGGCGTCTTGACGACACTGTCGATATACGGCTCGGCTTTTTCGAAAAACGCCTCCTCGCTCATGGCGCGGATGTATTCGGCATTGATATAGCGCAGCTTCGCGGGGTCGAAAATGGCGGGAGCCTTGCCGATGCCGCTCTCGTCGAACACCTCGATCATCTCTGGCAGCGTGAAAATCTCGCGCTCGCCCTTGGGACTCCAGCCCAGCAGCAGAATGTAGTTGAGCACGGCTTCTTTCAGGTAGCCTTTGGCGACGAGGTCCTGATAGCTTGCGTCTCCGTTGCGCTTGGACAGCTTGTTCTGCGCGTCCTTCATCACGGGCGGGCAGTGAATATAGGTGGGGATATCCCAGCCGAAATCCTTGTACAGCAGATTGTATTTGGGCGTGCTGGAAAGGTATTCCGAGCCTCGGATGACATGGGTGATGCCCATCAGATGGTCGTCCACCACGTTGGCGAAGTTGTAGGTGGGCATGCCGTCGGTCTTGATGAGGATCTGGTCATCCAGCGTGGCGTTGTCCACCTCGATGTGGCCGTACACCACGTCCTCAAAGCTGGTGGTGCCGGTTTTGGGCATTTTCTGGCGGATGACGTAGGGAAGGCCGGCGTCCAGCTTTGCCTGCACCTCCTGGGGCGAAAGGCTGCGGCAGTGGCCGTCGTAGTGGGGAGCCTGGCCGCTGGCTTTCTGCACCAGGCGCATTTCATCCAGACGCTCCTTGTCGCAGAAGCAGTAATAAGCCTTGCCTTCTTTCACAAGCTGCTCGGCATAGCCCTTGAACATGCCCATGCGTTCACTCTGCACATAGGGGCCGACGGGGCCGCCGATGTCCGGCCCCTCGTCCCAGATGAGGCCCGTTTCGCGCAGGGTATTGTAGATGATGTCCACCGCACCCTCCACATAACGCTCCTGGTCGGTGTCTTCGATGCGCAGAATAAACGTTCCGCCGGCGCTTTTGGCTTTTAAAAACGCATAGAGGGCGGTGCGCAGGTTGCCTACGTGCATGTAGCCCGTGGGGCTGGGGGCGAAACGGGTACGGACGATATTCGATGCCATAGCTTTGGTACTCCTCAATTTTTGGATTTTGCCCGGCGCAGCCGGACGGACATGAAAAAACGGCGTTCCGCCGCGCTTTTATTCCTTATTAAGTTTAGCCGCAAGCAGGCTGTTTGTCAATTGCCCGGCCTGTTGAAAAAGGTTAAAAAACGTTTGCAGCCCGGACACGCGCCGGGAAAACACCCCTACAGCGCAAAATTGCCCTTTTGCGCGCCGGAAAGGAGAACGGAGGGGCCCAAAAAGCGGCCGCGCAGCACAAAGCGTTTGGCGTCCCGCAGAGGTTGGCGATTTTGCCGGCGGCCTCGATTGCTTTCAGGCTTAGGGTGTGCTACAATAATTTATATATTGTAAAAAAGCAGGGGGAACCCGAAATGGAAGAACAAAAAAAACGCATCCTGAGCGGCATCCAGCCCACCGGCACTTTTACGCTGGGCAATTATGTGGGCGCGGTGCGCAACTGGGACGCGCTGCAAAGCGATTATAACTGTATTTATATGATCGCCAACATGCACGCCATCACCGTGCGCCAAACGCCGGCGGACCTGCGCCGCCAGACGCGGGAGGCTGCGGCGCTGCTGCTGGCTTGCGGCATCGACCCGGACAGGAGCGTGCTGTTCGTACAGAGCCATGTGCCCGCTCATGCGGAGCTGTCGTGGGTGCTCTCCTGCAGCACGCCCTTCGGCGAGCTGACGCGTATGCACCAGTTTAAGGAAAAGAGTGCCAGGCATCCGGAGGATATCAACGCGGGCCTGTTTACCTATCCTGTGCTCATGGCGGCTGACATCCTCATCTACAATGCCGACCTCGTACCCGTGGGCATCGACCAGAAGCAGCATCTGGAGCTGGCGCGCAATGTCGCCCAGAGGTTCAACGGCGTATACGGCGACACCTTCGTGGTGCCCGACGGCTACATCCCCAAAACAGGAGCCAAAATCATGAGCCTGCAGGAGCCGGAGAAGAAAATGAGCAAAAGCGACACCAACGTCAACGGCTTTGTGCTGATGCTGGACGACGCGGATACCATCGTGCGCAAATTCAAGCGCGCCGTAACGGACTCCGACGGATGCGTGCGCGCCGCCGGGGACAAGCCCGGCGTCACAAATCTGATGAGCATTTACAGTGTGTTCACGGGCCGCGATTATGCCGCCATTGAGAAGGAGTTCGCGGGCAGGGGCTACGGCGAGTTCAAGCTGGCCGTGGCCGAGGTGGTGAAGGATGCTTTCGCCCCCATCCAGGCCGAATACAAACGCATCCTGGCGGACAAGGCTTATCTGGACGGCGTGCTCACCGGGGGCGCGCGGCGTGCTGCCGCCATTGCGGACCGCACAGTGACAAAAGTCTACAAAAAAGTCGGTTTTTTGCAAATTTAACCGTATTTTAGCGTATATCAGTTTACAAATTGTTAAAATATTCTTTTTATTCCACATATTGACAGATTCTGTAAAATTCTGTATAGTAATATCAATGATATCCGGCGGGAGGGATACCCGCCGGAAAAAGGAAGTGGGAGAATTGAAATCTACGGGAATCGTACGTCCGGTGGATAATCTGGGCCGTATTGTGCTGCCGATCGAGCTGCGCCGGGTACTGGATATCGACAAGGACGCCGCGCTGGAAGTATATGTGGACAATGACAGCATTGTGCTCAAAAAGTACCAGCCTGCGTGCATCTTCTGCGGCAGCGCCGAAGGCGTCGCGCAGTATCAGGGCCGGAACATCTGCGGCGCATGCCGCGAGGCGATCGCGGCCCTTAAATAAAAGGCGGGGCGTCCCCGCTGCCGGAGCTGCGTCCAACGCATTCCGGCTGTTTTCCGTGTAGCCAGCAGCGCATAAAAAGCCGCCACAAAGTGGCGGCTTTCCTTTTGTGAAAATTCATGCTATGATAAAAAAGCTTATTTTTCCTTTTCGATGCGGGCCTCGCTCGTCTTGATGAGGTTCAGCAGGCTGGTGGCATACAGAGGATAATCCCGCGAAAGGCTTTCTGTCGTCATGGCAAAGGCGCTGGTGTCCTTCAGCGGCGCGCCCAGGCCGATGTCCTCGCCCGCGAGAATGGCCTTAACGTTGGATTCCGCAATGTGCATCGCGGCGTCGGAATAGCCGCCGTACAGATTTTTCTTCACGCCGAACATGCTGCTGGTGTTTTTCGGTCCCGCGCCATATACCAGACGGAACATTTTATACACGGCCAGCATCAGATAACCGGAGATCTCGCCCACAAGGCCCTTGTCCGGGCAGGCGTTCAGCTTGTCGTACAGGATATTCAGGCTGTTGGAGATGAGCTTTTTGTTGAAAGTGGGCAGCACGCTGCCGCGGAACACGCCGTCCTTTGCGCCTTCGGGGCTGGGGATATCCTCCACCGAAAGGGTGAGACCGCTTCGGTCCGCGCTGCGGCCCAGCAGGTAATCGCAGGAAACGCCGTAATAATCAGCCACGCGCACCACAAATTCAAGCCCGCATTCGCGGATGCCTTTTTCGTAGTGCGACAGCAGCGCCTGGGAAACGCCCAGATCTTCGGCGGCCTGCTTTTGCGTCACGCCCTTTTCTTTGCGCAGAAGCGTGATGATCCTGCTGAAATCCGATACCATTACCGCATACCCCTTACACAATTACGTACTGTAAATTATAGTACAGCAAAAACATTTTGTAAATACAAAAATTTCCGAAAAAACCCCACGGCCCGGCCGGGTCCGACAGGGTTTGCTATATCTTCGGCCCAACGCCGCCCATGTGCCTAAATATAGTGGGCGGGCTGGAGATTTTGGCCAAAAATGTGGCTGAAAAATAATTAAAACCGCTGAAATTCCCGCAGCGGACCGATAGGAGGAACTTTTATGAAAAATTACCGCCTGTATCTTGTGCGCCACGGCGTCACGCAGGGCAACCTGGACGGCATTTATATGGGCAGCGGGACGGACCAGCCCCTGTGCGCACAGGGCGCGGCGCAGCTGCGCGCGTTGGCCACACGCTTTCCGTATCCTAAAGCAGAAACGGTGTTTTCAAGCCCTATGCGCCGCGCGGTGGAGACTGTGGAGCTGCTGTTCCCGGACGCAAAGGATAAGATCATCCTGGCGGACCTGCGGGAAAACGCCTTTGGCGAATTTGAGGGCCGTAAGGTGACGGAGCTGGTGCAGGATGCGCATTTCAAGCAGTGGATGGACCCGGCGCAGCACTATACGCCCGAGGGCGGGGAGCCTGCGGCGGAGTTCCACAAGCGCTGTTCGGATGTGCTGATGGGCATGTTTGAATTTATGATGAAAAGCAATATCTCCGAAGCGGCGTGCGTCACCCACGGCGGCGTCATCATGAGCATGCTGGCCCAGCGCGGCATGCCGCGCCGCGCGCCGGAGCTTTGGATGGCGGACAGCGGCTGCGGTTATCTGCTTCAGTGCAGCCCGGAGCTGTGGATGCGCGACGGCATCGTGGAAGTGAGCGATATCATCCCGTTTGGATATCTGGATGGAGAGGAGGGAAAATGATGGGCATGGTACACATCTATACCGGGGACGGAAAAGGCAAGACGACGGCTGCCGTGGGCCTTTGCACCCGGGCCGCGGGCCACGGTAAAAAAGCCGCGTTCTATGAATTTTTAAAGGGTGCAAAAACCGGCGAGGCAAAGAGCCTGGCTGCGCTTGGCGTGGAGTTTTACTGCCCGGTGGAACGGGAAAAATTCACCTGGACGATGACAGAAGAGGAAAAAGCGGAATGCCGCGCCCGCCAGGCGGACACGCTTGCCCGTGCGGCGGCACACATGGCGGAGTATGACCTTGTGGTACTGGACGAGGTGCTGTGCGCGGTGAACGCCGGGATGCTGTCTCTGGCGGATGTGCTGCGCACAGTGCGGGAGAAAGCGCCGAACACGGAGCTGGTGCTCACCGGGCGCGGTGCGCCGGAGGAGCTGATTGCCCTGGCGGATTATGTGAGCGTCATCGAGGCGCGCAAGCATCCCTTTGCCGACGGCGCGCGCACCGCGGCCCGGGAGGGCGTGGAGTATTGAAAAAGCCTTCTGCGCGGCAATAAATAAAAAATAGTCGCAGGCTGTTTTTTGGCCATGCGGGCCGTCCCCGGCCTGCGGCCATTAAAATGAGCTTTTTATAGCTTTGCTGTGCAAAGTTATAAAAAAGTTAAATCATAGGACACCTGGAGAGAAGAACGCCCGGAACTCCGGCACAGAGCCTGCGCCGGGTGTTTTTTTGAAATGGAAAGAAAGTGTACCGGACAGTAAAAAAGCTTTACACAAGCTCGCACAGGATGCTGTTCTGAACCAGCATTCCCCGGGGCGTCAGGCGCAGGACGCTGCCGTCGAAAACAGCCAGCCCATGCTCCGCAAGCGTTTGCAGGAACCGGAGCTTTTCGGAGGAGAAGGATACGCCGTACCGCGCGCGCAGCGCGCTCAATGAAAGCCCGCGGGAAAGACGGAGCTGGAGCATGATGTAATCTTCGGCGGTGCATTCGCCCTGGGGTTCGTACACCGCGGGCGCGGCAAGGAACGCGGCCGTGCCCGCCGGCGTGGCAAAGCGCTTGCCGCCCATGCAGCTGTGCGCCGCGGGGCCAAGGCCGAGATAATCGCCGCAGTCCCAATAGATCCGGTTGTGGCGGCTTTCAAAGCCGGGGCGGGCAAAATTGGAAATTTCGTATTGCGCGTAGCCCAGCGCCGCCAGCTTTTCCACGGCGGCAAGATAAAAATCCGCAGCCGCGTCGTCGTCGGGCAGTGCTTCCGGCGGGCGCTTGCCGAACACCGTGTTCGGCTCGATCTTCAGCAGATAGCCGCTGATGTGGGTGCAGCCGCTCTCCGCCAGCAGGGCGATGGTTTCGTCCAGCTCGGCCATGGTATAAGCGGGCAGCGCAAGCATCAGGTCGCCGCTGATGTCGGTGAACCCTGCCTGCACGGCCATTCCCAGCGCGCGGCGGCTTTGCGCCGCGGTATGGTGGCGGCCCAGGCGGGCCAGGCTGTCGTCCCGCGCCGTCTGTATGCCCAGCGAAAGGCGGTTCACACCGGCCCGGCGGAACGCGGCCAATCGCTCGGGCGTGACGGTCTCGGGGTTGGCTTCGAGCGTGATCTCCGCACCGGGCGCCGGCCCGGCGGCGCGGATGAGACGGGCCGCCTGCGCGGGCGTCAGCAGCGAGGGCGTGCCGCCGCCGAAATAGAGCGTGTCGGGGCGCAGCGGCGTGGAGCCGCAAGGCGAAAAACGGTCCATTTCCCGGCACAGGGCGTCAATGTACGCCTCGGGTACACCGTCCGGGCATGGGGTGGAATAGAAGTCGCAGTAACGGCATTTGGAACGGCAATAGGGGATATGGATGTAAAGGCCAAACATATTACACCTCATTGGACGTTTATTACCTTAACTTTATCCGGAATAGAGATAAAAGTCAATCTTGAGTGCGCCTTTGCGACAGGCCTCAAAAGAGGCGGAACAAGATATTTGCGGAGAGAGTAAGAGGCCACGCGTTTTCGCGCGGCGAACGCAGCGGCGGCAGGGCGGTTTTTCTGCTGTGAAAAACACAGCGGCCCGCTCCGGTTTCCCGGCGGCGGGCCGCTGCAACGGCGTTTTTCAGCTGTTGGCGTCAGGCTCTGTAGCCCACGGCGTCGGCCAGCTCCCTGTCGATGACGACGACGGCGTCCTCGTGCATCTTCAGCATCGTGGAGGGGTTTTGCGTGGTGATGACGTCGTCCATGATCAGCCCCTTGATGGCCGGGACCTTGGCAAGGCCCGTAGCGGCCAGAACGACCTTTTTCGCGGCGAGAATATCGCCCATGCCCATGGTGATGGCCATGGTGGGCACGTCCTCTTTTTTCTCAAAGAAGCGGGCGTTGGCGTTGATGGTGCTCTCGGTCAGTTTTTCGGTGTGGGCCACGGCGATGAGGTGGTCGCTGGCCTCGTTGAATGCGATGTGGCCGTTGTTGCCGATGCCCAGCAGCTGCAGATCCGCCGCGCCGCCCTCACGCACTTTTTCCTCCAGCTCGCGGGCATTGGCCTCGAAATCGCCCATGCCGCTGGCTACAAAGGTGTTCTTTTTATCAATGTTGATGTAGTCGAACAGATTGGTGTCCATGAAATAGCGGTAGCTCTGGTCATGCGTGCCGGGGATACCGCAGTATTCATCCAGGTTCACGGTGTGCACGCGGGAGAAATCTACCTCGCCGGCCTTATTCATCTCAATGAGCTTTTTGTAGATGGGCACCGGCGTACCGCCCGTGGCAAGGCCGAGCTTGGCATCGGGCTTGGCGTTTACAAGTTCCTTGATCATATTGGCGATGACCGCGCAGGTCTCGTCATAGCTGTTCGTTACGATAACTTTCATGGAAGTCGCTCCTTTTTCTTTATTTTAAAGGCTTCTTTACTTTTAATCATAGCGTTTTTTGCGTGGGGTTAAAAGGCGTAAAAAGCCTTTAATTTTGCACAAACGTGCGCGGCGCTGCAAAATGCGGCCCTCTCAAATGTACAGCGCGCTTTCCAGCTCGTTCACCGCGCCTCCGCGCGCCGCGCCCGCGTTCTGCGCGCGGAAAGCGGCGGGCGTTTGCCCGGTGTGCTTTTTGAACACCTTGCACAGGTAGTTCGCACCCGAAAAGCCGCACAGCGTGGCCACTACTTCCAGCGGGTAATCCCGCCGGGCCAAAAGCGCCTTGGCGGCGTCCAGCCGGACACCCGTCAAATACTGCCCCGGGCCCACGCCCATTTCAGCCGAAAACACCCGCACCAGATGGCTTTTGCTCACGCCCAGCTGGGCGCTCAGCTCCTCCACGCCGTACAGGCCTGCATAATTCTGGCGGATGGCCAGCACCGCATCCGCCACCAGCGGCGAAAGCCGGGGAACGGCCGCGTCGGCGGCGGCAAGTTCGCACAGAATATGGTAGCACAGCGCGGAAAGCCCGGCCGCGCCGCCGCGTTCCATGGCGGCGGCAAGCTCGCCCAGCAGCTGGGCGGCCATGGGGCAGGCGCTGCAGTCGCTGGCAAGCGGGGCGGGCAGGCCCGCGGCTGCGGCCTGTGCAGCTGTGCCGGAAAAACCAGCCGCCAGCACGTGGCAGCCGGTCACGGGCGTTACCTCAACAGCCACGCCTCCCGCAAGGAACAGCCCGCCCGCCGCCAGAAGCACGGGCTCGCTGTCCGCGGAAGCGGCCGCGCGCCCGCTGCTGGCCAGCACCACCGTAAAAGGCGCGGCGGGCAGCAGCACAGGCGTTTCGCCTGTGACCTCCCGGCAGAACACCGGCGTGCAGACGGCGCTTTCGTCAAATATCAACAATATCCACTCCGTATCAATATTTTACTATTTAAAACAGCGTTTCCAGCTGATATTATTATATTAAAGACGGAACCAACCGTCAAGGATATCAACAAAATCCAAAATTATTGAAGAATACGGAGGCTGATTCCTATGGCAAGCATTAGCTTGAAAGGCATCTACAAGATCTATCCGGGCGACGTGACCGCCGTTTCCGATTTCAACCTTGAGATCGAAGACAAAGAGTTTATCATTCTCGTCGGCCCTTCCGGCTGCGGTAAATCCACCACGCTGCGCATGATCGCCGGCCTGGAGGAGATCTCCAAGGGCGAGCTGTACATCGGTGACCGCCTGGTGAATGACGTTCCCCCGAAGGACCGCGATATCGCGATGGTGTTCCAGAACTATGCTCTGTATCCGCACATGACGGTTTACAAGAACATGGCTTTCGGCCTTGAGCTGCGCAAGACCCCGAAGGACGAAATCGACAAGCGCGTGCGTGAAGCCGCCCGCGTGCTAGACATCGAGCATCTGCTCGACCGCAAGCCGAAGGCTTTGTCCGGCGGCCAGCGCCAGCGTGTTGCCCTGGGCCGCGCCATGGTGCGTAACCCGGCCGTGTTCCTGCTCGACGAGCCCCTTTCCAACCTGGACGCCAAGCTGCGTACCTCGATGCGCACCGAGATCATCAAGCTGCACCAGAAGCTGGGCACCACGTTCATCTACGTTACGCATGACCAGACCGAGGCTATGACCATGGGCGACCGCATCGTGGTTATGAAGGACGGCCTGATCCAGCAGGTGGACACTCCGCAGAACCTGTACGATTATCCGTGCAATATGTTCGTCGGCGGCTTCATCGGCAGCCCGCAGATGAACTTCCTGGACGCTACTCTGGTGAAGGAAGGCTCCAACTACTATGTTGACCTGGGCGGCGACAAGCTGCTCATCGCTCCGGAGAAGGTTACTTCCGCGCTGGATGCTTATGTCGGCAAGGCGATTAAGGCTGGTATCCGTCCGGAGGACATCAAGGACGACGAGGAATTTTTGGCAAAGCACCCCACTTCGCAAATTACCGCGCACGTGGATGTGTCCGAGCTGATGGGCTCTGAAATCTATCTGTATCTGGAATACAAGGGCTATAAGATGACGGCCCGCGTAAGCCCGGCCTCTACCGCAAAAAGCGGCAGCGATGTAAAGGTTGCACTTGACACAAAAAAGCTGCACCTGTTCGACCCCGAGACCGAACTGGCTATCATGAACTGAGCACTTGAAAAATGCACAGCGCCCTGCCTTTGAAGGTGGGGCGCTGTGCGCCTGTATATAAAAGCATCAGGCCGCGCGCCGCGCGCAGAAAAAAACTCTTGCGGGCGGGCGAAAAATACGGTATAATATAACAGCTATATCACATGCCGGTGTGTCGGAATGGCAGACGATGCGGACTCAAAATCCGTTGGTGGCAACAC
>OLRD01001911.1_pt1 | contig 10445 bp, 9 predicted proteins | sample 1672051 | NCBI WGS metagenome assembly OLRD01 (sample SAMEA3136640, study PRJEB25190) | human gut metagenome | biome: human gut; feature: human-associated habitat; material: faeces | place: Austria | collected 2013 | reverse complement strand
CCAGAACGTGGCCAAATAAAAAGAACATAGCGCACACAGGAATGGCTCCCGCAAGGGAGCCATTTTTGCTGTGTTCCGGCAGCTTTCCGGAAGCCTTTGGCGTTGCGCCCGCCAAGGTATTGCTGCTCTATCAGGAATACCACTGGAAAACAGGGGAGTGCTGGTTCGCTCCGCGCTCTCTTGCTTTTTTATCTTTGGCTCCTCCACAGGGGCCTCCAAGGCCGCAGCACAAGGGATAAATCAAAGATGAAAAAATCACGGCGCTTTCCTCCTCTTACTACTGGCCTTTTGGAATAAGAGACGATATAATAGAATGGAAGATGACTCCTGGGGCAAGCTCATTTCCTCCAGCGGCAGCTTGGCTGAAATTAACCCCTTAGCGGAATGTAAACACATTGCAGATGGTGAAATTCATTATTTAGCTGAAACACCGGTTCCTGAACCATGGAATTCTTGGTATTTTGGAGGTATGCCATGAAAATTGATGTATCACAAAAAAGTGGAGTGGGAATTTCTATCCATGATGATGAACTTTCGGAACTTCGGTTTATCCGCGAGAAGAAGGAGCTGCACCTTTCCATGCTAGCTTGGGAAACAGCAGAAGTAGTCCCTTCAGAATTCAAAATGAAGTCTCCATGCTATGAGATAGTCTTTCATCAAGTGAGAGGATTTGAAATGACATCCTGTGATTTTTGGGGCCAATCCCAACGTGCGCTGGGATTGACCTTGATGGATGAGAAAGGGCGAACTCTCTTACCTTGGCTGCTACAACAGCGGGATGCGAGAGACCGTTATAAGGAGTCTGTGCTAGGAGCAGAAGAAGATTATCTGGAGTGCATGATTGAGTTTATTTCAGGAGACTTTTTTACGGTCGTTTGCCAAGCGATAGAAGTTCCGGATGAAAAAGTGTATTGGGCGAAATAAGTGAGAAAGACTTCTAGTAAAAGTTTTATATGAAGGAGAAATTTCATTAGAACCTCTTGAAGTCACCTGCGGCTTATTCTCTGTACTGCGTACTTTATTACTGGAAAGACTATTGGGCATCGTGATATTTTCTTCGAGAGGCCCGAAAGCCAACTTCATGGCTCGCTGCGAAAACACATGGCAAAGGAGGCGCATCCCGTGAAGTGGAAATCCCTTTTCTGTTTGCCGCTGCTGGCCCTTCTGCTGCTGGTCTGCGGGGGGTGCCAGCCAAGATCTGCCATTCTGTTGCAGGGGAAAGAGCTGGCCTCCTGGGAAGACCTATATGGCCAAGATATAGACGCTGTGGCGGGGACGCTGGGGGTGGAGCTCTCCTACGGGGGAATGCGGAATATTCGGGACTTGCCGGAGCCAGTCCTGTTTGAGGAAATGGAATTCACCCGGCAGCTGCTGTTCGAGGCGGATACCAACACTCTCTTCGGCGTGCGGTATGCCTATCAAGGCCCTGTGGAGGACCTTTCCTCCTTAGTGGACGGGCTGCTTTCCCAGTTTACCAAAGCCTACGGTCAGGTCATCACCTATCCCGAAACAAAATACCGCCTGTCCGATGATGCCTTCAAAGTGGCTGCAATTGCTAGTGTGGACCAGTGGGAAATGTTCCTATATCCCTGGCGGGAAGAGTGGCCGGCCAGCGAAAACACCGTGTGCTGCCTAAGTGTACAGCCAATTCCCGGGCGGACAGAGATCATACTGGACTACACCATGGTCTCAGAGGAACCGGTCTTCCACATCCAGGGGGACTATCCTGATTTCATCCGTATCCAACGCAACCACATTGCAGATGAAGATTACAAAGATTTTTTCCCTCAGGACAAGGAGTATCAGGAGATCGTTGAACTTCTCAACGGGCTCCAGTACCGCCGCAAAGAGATTTTGAAGTTGAGCAGCGGTGGCGGCAGCGCCTTTCTGTACGCCGTGGAATTGAACTATGAAGAAGACGCTCCCCCTTATGTCAGCCGCTCCTACCACTTCACCAATGAGACTATCGAGGTCGACCATGTCATGTATTACTGCGATCCGAAAGCTCTGGCCCAGCTGCAGGCGTATTTGGGGCCATGACTTTTAAAACAAAGACGATTTTTGCCTCTTTCGTGTGCCGCATCGTTCGTTTGACAGCAGTTTGAATCATCTCCTGCCAGCATTGTCCGAAAGCTTTGAGAAAAGCCCCGGCTTTCCTGGGATCATCCTTGGATTACCGGGGCTTTTTTATTTTCTGAAACCCGCATAATTCCTGGAGAAAACGGGCATGAATTCGTGTGATATTTCGTGGCTTTATGGCGGTTTAAGTGTATATTTCCCGCGTTTTATGCCACGATAACGGTTATTAAAAAGCAAGAAAAATGGCTTGAAACCTAGAAAACTAGGAATCAAGCCATTCAAGACCTGGGTTAGGGTGATAAAATAGATGTCAATGAAAAACGCGGGCAACAAAAATCGCGAACCCCACAAGGTGAAGTTCGCGACTTGGGAGCGGCAGCTTGCCGCTGGTGCGCGAGACGGGACTTGAACCCGTACGTCGTAGACACACGCACCTCAAACGTGCCTGTCTGCCAGTTCCAGCACTCGCGCATAACCAACGCTGAGTATTATAGCATTCAGGCACAATGTTGTCAAGATGGGAATTCATTTCCCGGGAAATTTTTACCGGCATAGCCCCAGAAAGAAATCGAAGATAGGCCGGCCGTCCACCGTGTCCTCCCGGCGCAGGGCAAAGGACATGCGCTCTGGGTGCCACTGTACGCCGTAAATCCGTTTTTCCGGCCACTCCACCGCCTCGATGACCCCGTCCGCCTGGGAGCGGGCCGCCACCCGCAGCCCGGGGGCTACCTGTCCCAAAGCCTGGTGATGGGCGCTGTTCACGGGAAAGGCGCTTCCGTAGAGGCCCTCCAAAAAGCTGCCGGGCGCGGCCTCCACTCCATGCACCCGGTCCCCCAGAGCGGCGTCGTGCTTGTGATCCGCCGCCGTGGGGATGTCCTGGATCAGGTCTCCTCCCAGAGCCACGTTGAGCAGCTGGATCCCCCGGCAGATGCCCAGGATGGGCCGCCCCCATACCAAAAAGCGGGACACCAGCTCCAGCTCGGCCGCGTCTCGCTGCAGGTCTGGGGCCTCGCTTCCAGCGGAGGGCTGGCCGTACCGGGCCGGGTCGATGTCCCCGCCGCCGGGCAGCAGCAGTCCCTGGCAGTCCAGGGCCTCCTCCACGTCCAGGCTGAATACACATTCAGCGCCACATTCCTCCAGAGCGCTGGCGTAGTTGGCCAGCTTTTCACGGACTCCGTATCCATATATTTTTGTCACAGGTCATGCCCCATTTCTGAGATTTTTTGAAAAAGCAATCGTATCATTTTCCCAGGGGTTTTGCAAGCCCCATTTCATTAACTATGCGCTTTTTGGGGAGAATAATCAAGAGCTTTGAAAAAGAAAAGAAAAGCCCTTCGCAGGGAAACCGCCGCTGTTCCCGCCTCTAGCGGTGCCTGGCGCGGACCAGGGTTGCGGCTCCATAGAGCAGGAAGAACAGCAGCAGGCTGCCGCACAATCCCCATAGAGGGAAAAGATAGTCGAAGAAAGCGTGGCTGTCCACCCAAGCAAAGGGGAGGGTGCATAGAAGCGCCAAGCCTCCCTGGGAGAGGAGGAACAGCAAAGCAGAGGAACAGCGAACCCGCAGCTTTCCAGACCAAGCCAGGCAGAGCAGGACTAGCAGCCCCAGAAGGTAGACAGCGTAGAGAGCACCGCATATCCCTTCCCCCAGCTGTTTCCAAAAGATGCGCAGCTCGTGGGCGGCGGTGTCCGCCGTGGAAAAGGGGTAGAGCAGGTCCATCGCCAGCCGGGTGGAGGAGCGGGCCAACAGACCCAGAGCCAGAATGCCGCTCAACAGCGCGGGAATGAGAGCACGGCGCTTTGCTTTCATGGAAATCCCCCCGTGGGTTTTCTTTTCAGTATAAGGGGGCGGGTTTAAGAATGAGTCAAATGCGCGTCAAGGGGATGTAAAATCCAAAGTGAAAGGAGGGACCTTCTTTGAAACGGGAGGAAAACGCAGTGGCCGCGGCGGTCATTGCCCTGGGGCTGGGGGTGGCCCTGGGGTGCCAGGCCTTGGGAGGGAGCCTGCCCCCGCCAACGCCGGATGAGGCAGGAGCCGCTCCCGCCAACGGCGTGGTGGAGCAGAATGCCTTCGAGGATTATCAGCAGCTCTCCGACCCCCTGCTGGTGCTGGTGAACGGGCAGGTCCCCCTGCCAGAGGACTGGGCCTTCACCCCCTTTCTGGTGGACGACCAGGTGGTGGACTCCCGGATGCGGGAGGACCTGTCCGCCCTGCTGGCCGCCGCGGAGGAGGAGAACGTCTGGCTGTGGACGGCTTCCGGCTACCGGAGCGAGGAGCGGCAGCAGTCTCTTCTGGACTGGGAGGTTCAACAGAACCGCCAGGCGGGGATGGACGCCTCTGCGGCCTTGGGGGAGGCCCTGCGGACCGTCGCCCTGCCCGGCCACAGCGAGCACCAGACCGGCCTGGCCCTGGACTTCAATGATGTTTCCGGGGATTTTGCTCTAACAGAGGCCTATAGATGGCTCCAGGAACACGGGGCGGAATACGGCTTTATCCAGCGCTACCCGGCGGGGAAGGAAAGCGTCACCGGCATCGCGGAGGAGAGCTGGCATTACCGCTATGTGGGGCGGCCCCACGCCCAGGCTATGAAACGGCTGGGCCTGTGCCTGGAGGAGTACGTCCTGTATGTGAGAGCCGGGGGAGAGGGCTGAGCTTTCCCGCAGATTCCTGTTGCCAAGCCCTTCCACTTGCGATATAATATCTTGTATTGTGACACGCTCCGGCTTAGGGGGCGGTCTTTGAGAAAATCCGGCTTTTTGAAAGCCGCAAGGAGAGATAGAGCATGGCAACAGTCAGAACTCGGTTTGCCCCCAGCCCCACGGGCTTTATGCACGTGGGCAACCTGCGCACGGCGCTGTATGAATATTTGGTGGCCAAGTCCCAGGGGGGCAAGTTTGTCCTTCGCATTGAGGACACGGACCGGGAGCGCCTGGTGGAAGGCGCCGAAGCGGTCATCTACAAGACCCTGGACCAGGTAGGCCTGCGGCACGACGAAGGCCCGGACGTGGGCGGCGAGTACGGCCCCTATGTCCAAAGCCTGCGCAAGGACCTTTACAAGCCCTACGCCCAGCAGCTGGTGCGGGAGGGCAAGGCCTATTACTGCTTCTGCACCAAAGAGCGGCTGGAGTCCCTTCACAATGAGGAGGGCATCGGCGGCTACGACCGGCACTGCCGTGATTTGCCCCAAGAGGAGGTCCAGCGGCTGCTGGACGCGGGCACGCCCTACGTCATCCGGCAGAAGGTGCCCCTGACGGGCTCTACCACCTTTGAGGACGCGGTGTTCGGCTCCATCACCATCGAGAACAAGGAGATCGAGGACCAGGTGCTCCTCAAGGCGGACGGCTACCCCACCTACAATTTTGCCAACGTCATCGACGACCACCTGATGCACATTACCCATGTGGTGCGGGGCAGCGAATACCTCACCTCCACCCCCAAGTACAACCTGCTGTACGAGGCCTTCGGCTGGGAGATCCCCACCTACGTCCACCTGCCACTGATTATGGGTAAGAACGAGGATGGCTCGGTGTCCAAGCTCTCCAAGCGCCACGGCTCCACCAGCTTTGAGGGTTTGGTGGCCGAGGGCTACCTGCCCCAGGTCATCACCAACTACATCGCCCTGCTGGGCTGGGCCCCCAAGGACAACCAGGAGATCTTCTCCCTGCCGGAGCTGGTGCAGGCCTTCTCCATTGATGGCATCAGCAAGTCCCCGGCGGTGTTCGACTACGACAAGCTCAACTGGTTCAACGCCGAGTACATCAAGGCCATGGGGGAGGAGGAGTTCACCGCCCACGCCATGCCCTATTATAGAGAGGTGTTCGGGGCGCAGGACAAGCCCTGGGAGGTGCTCTACTCCATCCTGCCGGCCCGCATCACCAAGTTCCAGGAGATTCCCGGCCTGCTCCACTTCTTGAAGGAGCTGCCCGACTACCCCGTGGACTTCTTCGTCAACAAAAAGAGCAAGGCCAACTTGGAAAACGCCCCCCAGATGCTCCAGGCGGCCATCCCCGTGCTGGAGGCTTTGCCCGACTGGAACGTCACCGCTATCCACGACAGCCTCATCGCCCTGGCTGGGGAGCTGGGCGTGAAGAACGGCACCCTGCTGTGGCCGGTGCGCATCGCTGCGGCGGGCACCCAGGTCACCCCCGGCGGCGCGATGGAGATCCTGGCCCTGCTGGGCCGGGAAGAGGCCCTGCGCCGCCTGCAGGCCGGGCTGGCCAAGCTCCAGGCCTGAGCCTGGTTTGGAAATACATCAACGTAATCCCTTAGAAAGGAACCGTGAATGCAATGAGCGAGAAAATCAATTTTGAGGAGATCCCTTCCACAAGCTTTATCGACGACTTCGTGAAAGAGGACATGGGCCCCGGCGGCCGCACCGAGGGGATGCGGGTTCACACTCGTTTCCCGCCCGAGCCCAACGGCTACCTGCACATCGGCCACGCCAAGGCCATCTATATTGACTTCGGCACGGCAGAGCGCTTCGGCGGCATCTGCAACCTGCGCATGGACGACACCAACCCCGTCAAGGAGGACGTGGAGTATGTGGACGCCATCAAAGAGGATATCCACTGGCTGGGCTACGACTGGGACGATCGGTTTTACTATGCCTCCGACTACTTTGAAGCCATGTACAAAGGGGCCGAGGAGCTGATTGAAAAGGGCCTGGCCTATGTCTGCGAGCTGACCCCCGAGCAGATGAAGGAGATGCGGGGCGACCTGACCCACCCCGCCCAGAGCCCCTACCGGGATAGGCCCAAGGAGGAAAGTCTGGACCTGTTCCGCCGCATGCGGGCCGGGGAGTTCGAGAACGGCCGCTACACCCTGCGGGCCAAGATCGACCTGGCCTCCGGCAACTTCAACATGCGGGACCCGGTCATCTACCGCATCAACCACACCAGCCATCACCGCACCGGGGACAAGTGGTGCATCTACCCCATGTACGACTACGCCCATCCCTTTGAGGACGCCATGGAGTGCATCACCCACTCCCTGTGTTCCTTGGAGTTTGAGGACCACCGGCCCTTCTACGACTGGGTCATCCAGAACGTGACCCTGCCCAGCAAACCCCGGCAGATTGAGTTTGCCCGCCTGGGCATCAACAACACGGTGATGAGCAAGCGGAAGCTGCGCACTCTCGTGGAGGAGGGCTATGTGAACGGCTGGGACGACCCCCGCATGCCCACCATCTGCGGCCTGCGCCGCCGGGGCTACACCCCCGCCTCCATCCGCAATTTCAGCGAGCGCAACGGCGTTTCCAAGGTGAACTCCACAGTGGAGTACGCCTTCTTGGAGTACTGCCTGCGGGAGGACCTGAACCAGAACGCCCGCCGGGCCATGGCTGTGCTGGACCCCGTCAAGCTGACCATCACCAACTACCCCGAGGACAAAACCGAGCTGTTTGACGTGGAGAACAACCCCAACAAGCCCGAGGAGGGCACCCGCCCGGTGAGCTTCTCCCGCACGGTGAATATCGAGCGGGAGGACTTTTTGGAGGCCCCGGTGCCCAAGTACAAGCGCCTCTACCCGGAAGGCCCGGAGTGCCGCCTGAAGGGAGCCTACCTCATCCGCTGCACCGGCTGCCGGAAGGATGAAGAAGGCAACATCGTCGAGGTCTTTGCCGAGTACGACCCGGAGAGCCGGGGCGGCAACCCTGCCGACGGCCGCAAGGTGAAGGGCGCCACCATCCACTGGGTGAACGCCGCCGACGCCCTGGACGCGGAGGTGCGCCTGTACGACAACTTGTTTACCGTGGCCAACCCCGACGAGGGCAACTTCCTGGACTACCTGAACCCGGACTCCCTGAAGGTGCTCACCGGCTGCAAGGTGGAGAAGTGCCTGGGCGGGGCCAAGCCGGGGGAGAGCTACCAGTTCCTGCGCCAGGGCTACTTCTGCGTGGACAACAAGGACTCCCAGCCCGGTGCCCTGGTATTTAACCGCTCCGTCAAGCTCAAAGACAGCTTCAAGCCAGCGTGACGCTGGACCCAAGCCGCGGGGCGCGCCTTTAGGGCGCTTTGCCCGGTGGAAACGGCCAACCTGGCGTCCGCGGCTTTTCCCTCTGTGGAAGGGGCCAGAAACGAGAGTTTTGGCGTGACGCTGGACCCAAGCCGCAGGGCGCGCTTTTAGGGCGCTTTTCAAGTGGTATTGAAAGGGCTGCGGCGTTCCCGGTGCGACGGGGCGCGCAGGCCATAGCAAATTTGACGAATGTTCTTCGGAAAGAGGTTTTATCCATGAAGATCACCTATTTGGGCACTGCCGCCTCTGAGGGGCTGCCCGCTCCTTTCTGCACCTGTCCGGTGTGCCAAAAAGCCCGCCAAGAGGGTGGCAAAAGCGTGCGCACCCGCACCCAGGCCCTGGTGGATGAGAGCCTGCTCATTGACTTTCCCCCGGACACCTACCTGCACTGGCTGCGGAACAACTTCGATTTTTTGAAGGTCACGGATTTGCTGGTGACCCACTCCCACATGGACCACTGGTACCCCGACGACCTGCAGGCCACGGTGGAGCCCTTCGGCCACCACGACCCCGCCTACACCCTCACCCTTCACGGCAACGAGAAGGTGTGCCGCCAGCTGGAGGAGGGCATGGGGGCGGAGGAACCCAAGATCCTGGACACGGTGAAGCGCCAGGTGGCCACGGCCTTTGAGACCTTCACCGCCGGGGAGTACCGCGTCACGCCCCTGCCCGCCGACCACTGCTACACCGAGCGGGCCCTTATCTACCTTGTGGAGAAGGGGGACAAGGCCCTGCTCTACGCCCACGACACCGGCTACTTCCTGGACGGGGTGTGGGACTATCTGGCCGCTCGCAAGGACCTGCGTCTGGGCCTGGTGAGCCTGGACTGCACCCACGGCTTCGACGAGAACCGGCAGAACCACATGGGCTTCAGCGTCAATGTCCAGGTGCGGGACCGGCTGGTGGACATGGGCCTGGCGGACGGTGAGACCCTGTTCGTGTGCAACCATTTCTCCCACAACGGGGGCGGCAGCTACGAAGAGCTTTCCGCCCAAGCCCAGGCTCAGGGGATGCTTGCCAGCTACGACGGGCTCACCCTGGAGTTTTAAGGACGCCTTTACAAGGGGCCGCTGGATTTGTTCCGGCGGCCTTTTTTGTGAGCAAATTGTCACCCTTGAGAATTCATAAAGGTTGACAATTCTGTTTTCCCATGCTACCCTTGAAAGCAGAGTGTTAGGAAAGGAGGGCTTCCCTTGTCTGTGGCAGATAAGGTTTTAGAATTGCTGGAAAATGCCAATCACCCCTTTTCGGGGGAAGAGATGGCCCAGCAGCTGGGCATCACACGCAACTCCGTCTGGAAAGCTGTGGGGAAGCTGAAGGAGCAAGGATACGAGATTGAGGCAGCCACCAATCGGGGCTACCGGCTGGTGTCCGAGAAAAACGTGTTGACACCCCAGGGGGTGCGGCGGCTGCTCACTGGCCCTGCCCGTCGCTGTGCCATCGACGTGCAGGACTCCGTCACCTCCACCAACACCTTGCTCAAGCAAATTGCCGAGCACGGCGGGGCGGAGGGCATGGTGCTCATCGCCCACCAGCAGACCCAGGGGAAGGGGCGGCTGGGCCGCGCGTTCTTTTCTCCTAAAGGGACGGGACTGTACCTTAGTGTGCTGCTGCGGCCCCGGTTCTCTGCGGAGGAGGCCCTCTCCATCACCACGGCGGCCGCCGTGGCCGTGGCCCAGGCCATCGACGCCGTCACGGCCCAGGTGCCGGCCGAGAACCCGCCGACGGCGCTCGTGCTTACCACGTTCTCCGGCGGCACCCGCGTGCAGAGCTTCGGCACCCAGACCGGCGCCATGCTGGCCGACCTCGGCGTGAACAACCTTGCCGACGAGAATCGCAGCCTTCTGAAAGATTTCAGCCTGGAAGCGGTCATCGAGATGGATCCCGACTTCATCTTCGTCATCCCCATGGGCAACGACACCGAGGCGGCCATGCGCAACCTCGAGGAGGCCACGGCGGCCAATCCGGCGTGGTCGAGCCTGTCCGCCGTGCAGAACGGCCGCTACATCACCCTGGACCCGACGCTGTACCTCGCAAAGCCCAACGCCCAGTGGGATGCGGCCTACCAGGGGCTCTTCGATAACCTTTACGGGCAGAACTAGCGGCGGAAGATGCCTTGCGCCATGGGTTCTGTCTCCCGCAACATCATCGTCGTGGCCGCGACCGCCGTCCTTCTTGCGGCGGCCACGGCGGCGGCGGCCACGCCCTTGCCCGTGCCGATGGTGCCGTCCTTGGGCGCCACGAGCGCGGCGAGCGCTCGGTCGACCGCGTACTGCACGGGGCCCTTGATGGTCAGGTACACGTCGGAGCCCTGGGCCGCCTGCGTCTCGCTGACCACGTCCACCACGTTGCCCTG
>OLRD01001900.1_pt1 | contig 10522 bp, 7 predicted proteins | sample 1672051 | NCBI WGS metagenome assembly OLRD01 (sample SAMEA3136640, study PRJEB25190) | human gut metagenome | biome: human gut; feature: human-associated habitat; material: faeces | place: Austria | collected 2013 | reverse complement strand
TGGAAAAGGTTCAGCCCGTGGATTTGTTCCCAAGGACAAGGCACGTGGAGACGGTTGTCTTGCTTTCCAAGGGAGAAATCGACTCGAAGAAAGTGCGGGTGGAGTTCTCGCTGGAGGATATGGATATGTCCGGGTTCCAGAAGGGCGCAACCTATGAGCAGATCAAAGCGTATGTGCTGGAGCATTCTGGATTGAAGGTGTCTTCCCTCTACATCTCACAGATAAAGCGCAAGTGCGGGCTGAATGTGGGGCAAAATTATAACTTGTCAAAGAAGGAAGATGCCAAAGTACCGCAATGTCCACCGGAAAAAGAAGCGGCGATTATGGAGGCATTGAAGCATTTTCAAATGACATAATTATTACACAAGGGCCTAGGTAGTTTATCCTAGGCCCTTTTCGCAGTCTTATAGTTCACTATTTCGTGAATTTAATTTGCCTTTTAGTGCAAAATCAAGTATACTAGAAATGAAAAATATCAGGAGGTGCAGGATGGCAATCAGCTATAATCGTCTTTGGAAACGATTGATCGATCACGATTTGAGTAAAACCGATATGATGCACCGTGCAAACATCAGCACCAATGTTCTGGCACGTCTGGGAAAGGGTGCGCCTGTTTCGATGGAAAGCATGGAGAAAATCTGTAAAGTGTTAAACTGCAATATTGGCGATGTTATGGAATTTGTTCCTGATAATAAAGATGGAGGAAAAGACGCATGATTACGGGCGCTATCAAAAATAAAGTAGATAAAATCTGGACGGATATCTGGGCTGGCGGCATTACCAATCCCTTGACAGTAATTGAGCAGCTGACCTACCTGATGTTCATTCGTTCTCTTGATGAAAAAGAACTGGAAATAGAAGAATTTGAGAACATGAGCGGCGAGAAGATGGATAAAATCTTCCCACAGTCCCCTATCGGACAGTCTATGCGCTGGAGCAAGTTCAAGAATGACGATCCGCGCGACATTTATGATGTCATTTCCCAGCGGGTGTTCCCTGCTATTAAAAACATGAAGCATGGCCATCTACCTGATTTCACGGAGCAGGGCGAGATGATTGAAATCGTAGATAACACCGAGAATGATGCGGAAAAAGATACCGCTTTCGCCCGGTATATGAGCGACGCGATGTTCCTGATCCCCACGCCGCAGGTGTTGCAAAAGATCATTACAGGCTTGGACGACCTGTATGAGCACGACATTTCCGATTTGGATATGCAGGGCGATCTGTACGAGTATATGCTGGGAAAATTGTCCACCGCCGGTCAAAACGGCCAGTTCCGCACACCCCGGCATATCATCAAAATGATGGTAGAACTTTTGCAGCCCACCCCAGAGGATACCATCTGTGATCCGGCCTGCGGAACGGCAGGCTTTCTGGTAGCTTCAGCAGAGTACATCCGCAGCCACTATGAAGATACCATGACGAATGAACAATGGGAACATTTCTCCGGCCCTATGTTTACTGGTTTTGACACAGACCGTACCATGTTGCGGCTGTCGGCAATGAATCTGATGCTTCATTCGATTACGCATCCGGAAATCGACTATCAGGACAGTGTTTCTAAGCAGAACCAAATCCGCGATAAATATACTATCTGCCTGGCGAATCCTCCCTTTAAGGGCACCATTGACGCTGAGAGCATCAATGATGATTTGAAAGCTGTTACCAACACGAAAAAGACCGAGTTGCTGTTCTTGGCTCTATTCCTGCGGATGCTGAAAAAGGGTGGTCAATGCGCCTGCATCGTGCCGGATGGCGTGTTGTTCGGTTCTTCTAAAGCACACAAATCCGTCCGAAAGGAACTCGTGGAGAATCATCAGTTGCGGGCGGTGATCTCCATGCCCTCCGGCGTGTTTAAGCCTTATGCTGGGGTTTCCACGGCAGTGCTGGTGTTCACCAAGACCGGCGCGGGCGGCACGGAAAATGTCTGGTTCTACGACATGAAGGCCGACGGCTTTTCTCTGGATGACAAACGCAGCGAGATTTCAGAGAACGACATTCCAGACATTATCGAACGGTTCCATAATCTCGATAAGGAAGACGGCCGCCAGCGCACCGATCAGAGCTTTTTTGTGCCGAAACAGGAAATTGCGGATAACGACTATGACCTATCCATCAATAAGTACAAAAAGGTGGAGTATGTGCCGGTGGAGTATCCGTCCACAGCTGAAATTATGGCCGCTCTGCATGAATTAGAAATGGAGATCACCGAAGGACTGGCAGAGTTGGAGGAGATGCTATGATTGTAAAAATTGGAGATGTAATCTCTGAATATTCTGTCCGCAATAAGTTTGATGAAAATATTCCTGTTTACAGTGTAACAAACGAAAAGGGGTTCTGTACCGGATACTTTAGCAAAGAAGTTGCCAGTAAGGATAAATCAACGTATAAAATTGTCCCGAGGGGATACTTCGCATATAACCCTTCCCGTATCAATGTAGGATCTGTAGACTGGCAGAAATACGAGGACAGAGTTATTGTCAGTCCGCTTTATGTTGTTTTTGGTGTTTCCGACCGGCTTGACCGGCAATATCTTCTTCACTACCTTAAAAGTGATATGATGTTATCCTTTATCAAGGAATACGCAACTGGCAGTGTTAGAGATAATTTGAAGCTGGCCGATCTGGGGGAATTTCCTATCAATCTGCGTCCCGTTGAAGAACAGCGCCAGATTGCTGCTACATTGGACAAGATAGATGACCTGATTGCCAAGCGCCGCCAGCAGCTGGACAAACTGGATGAATTGGTGAAATCCCGATTTATCGAGATGTTCGGGGATCCAATAACAAACGAAATGGGCTGGGAAAAAGTTCAACTTTCTACTTGCATAGAAAGCATCGATAATGGAAAGAGCCTGGTATGCGATACTTCTGCTCGACAAGGTAACTGGCCTGCCGTGCTCAAACTTAGTGCAGCTACATATGGTTTTTACCGCCCAGAGGAAAATAAGGCAATGCTTGACGAGAACCAGTTTGTTGAGGATGCAGCTGTTCGAGCTGGCGATTTGCTATTTACACGAAAGAATACACCAGAATTGGTTGGCATGTGCGCATACGTCTATGACACGCCCAGTAGGTTGATGATGCCTGACCTTATTTTTCGATTGAATACGACCAACAGGTGCAATAAGGTGTTTCTTTGGAAACTAATCAATCACAATCTCTTTAGAGATTGCATACGAGCTATATCTACAGGCTCTGCAAAGTCAATGTCCAACATTTCAAAAGAACGATTGCTCAATCTTGAAATTATCTTACCACCAGCAGAGTTACAAGAACAATTTGCCGTCTTCGTTGCTCAGATCGACAAATCAAAATCTTTTGATGATTTGGAGGTGGCGGCATGAAAAGATTAACTCTTGGTGATGTATGTAAAAAAGCATCTTCGAATATTGCACAGAAGGATTTACAAGATAAAATGGGGGTATACCCAATCTATGGAGCCAGTGGCTTGATAAAGCAGGTGGATTTTTATCAACAGGACAAAGAATATATTGCCGTTGTAAAGGACGGTGCAGGTATTGGGCGGACAATGCTGTTACCTGCGTATTCCTCGGTGATTGGGACTATGCAATATTTGCTCCCGAAAGAGGGTATTCCTATTGACATTAAATACCTGTTTTACGCCGTTGAACATATGAATCTTGCAAAGTATTTTAGTGGTGCAACTATACCTCACATATACTTTAAGGACTATCAAAAAGAACCTATCAATATCCCGGATATTGATACACAAAGAAAAATATCTCGAATATTCGATAAAATTGATGCCTTGGTAACCTCTCGAAAAGAGCAGCGAACGAAGTTAGATCAAATCGTCATGTCCCGATTTATCGAGATGTTCGGAGATGTGATACGTAACAGCAAGGCATGGCAAATGCGAGTGTTCGAAGATGTAGCAGCTTCTCGATTGGGAAAAATGCTGGATGCCAAACAGCAGACTGGAAAATGCAGCTATCCATACTTGGCAAATTTCAATGTGCAGTGGTTTAGATTTAATATTGAGAATCTAAATCAGATGGATTTTGATGAGGATGATCGAGCAGAATTTGAATTAAAGGATGGCGACCTTCTTGTTTGTGAAGGAGGCGAAATCGGGCGTTGTGCTGTATGGCATAACGAAATACAGCCGTGCTTTTTTCAGAAAGCACTTCACCGAGTGCGGTGCAATCGCCAAATTATTCATCCCGATTATCTGGCATGGTGGTTTAAGTATAATTGTGATTATGATGGATTTACGGCTATTGCTGGATCCAAAGCTACCATAGCACACTTACCAGGTATTAAACTGAAACAATTGCAGGTAGCCGTTCCTCCGATAGAGCTGCAAGAACAGTTCGCGACTTTCGTCGAACAAACCGACAAATCAAAATTGGCAATCCAGAAGAGCCTTGACAAGCTGGAAATACTGAAAAAAGCACTGATGCAGAAATATTTTGGCTGAGTTTTAGCTGGTGAAGGATGGTGGTACATCACGATAAAAGGAGTGTACCACCATGAAAGAACAACTGATTACCGAAATCACACGGAAAATGCTTCCCTATTTGGACAATTCGCAGATGGAGCAATTACAAGAAGTGCTGACGCACTGCTTTTGGGGAGTACAAATTTCCCCTTCATCCGAAGAGGAACGGTTGCAGGAAAAAGAAACCAATAAGGAACTGCTGGAAATGTTCATTTCAGCCAAACGTGTGGAGGGATGCAGCGAAAAGACATTAAAGTATTACAACACTACGATTTTGCGAATGTTCACTGAGATCAAACTGCACGTAACGCATATGAGGACGGATGATTTGCGCAACTATTTATCTGATTATCAGCAGGCAAGCCAATGCAGCAAGGGAAATATTGATAACATACGGCGAATTCTTTCCAGCTTTTTTGCCTGGCTGGAAGACGAAAACTACATCATAAAAAGTCCTGTGCGCCGGATTCACAAAATCAAATCGAGCAAGACCGTCAAAGAAACCTATTCAGATGAATCGTTGGAAATCATGCGGGATCAGTGCGGCTGCCTGCGTGACTTGGCGTTGATTGACCTGTTGGCATCAACAGGGATGCGTGTTGGAGAACTGGTGCGGTTGAATCGCGCCGATATTGACTTTGAGAATCGGGAGTGCGTGGTCTTTGGCAAAGGAAGTAAAGAACGCCCTGTATATTTTGATGCCCGCACCAAAATTCATTTGAAAAATTATTTGGACAGCAGAACAGATGAAAATCCTGCCTTGTTTGTTTCGTTAATGCGCCCCTTTAATCGGCTGGAGATTAGCGGTGTTGAGATTAGGCTGCGTGAATTGGGTAGACGTCTGGGTATTTCTAAAGTACATCCGCATAAATTCCGGCGTACACTGGCAACGCGTGCAATCGACAAAGGAATGCCGATTGAACAGGTGCAGAGGTTGCTAGGCCATTCCAAAATTGACACTACCATGCAATATGCGATGGTCAATCAAAACAATGTAAAGATTTCCCATAGAAAATACATTGGCTGATTGCCAATCCCGATTTATCGAGATGTTTGGGGACCCAGTTGAAAATCCCCATGGATTTAGAAAAGTAGCACTTTCTGAATTAGCAGAGATAAAGATTGGCCCTTTCGGTTCATTACTTCACAAAGAAGATTACATTGAAGGCGGACATCCTCTCTTAAATCCATCTCATATAGTGGATGGAAAAGTAGCTCCTGATAGCAAACTGACAATTTCTGACAAAAAATATGATGTACTGGAAGCATATCATTTGCATATTGGCGATGTAGTTATGGGACGTAGAGGAGAAATGGGACGTTGTGCCGTTGTTCCATCTGAAGGTTTCTTGTGCGGAACTGGTAGTTTGCTGATTAGAACCAAAGGTGAAGTGACAGCAGACTATATACAGAAAATAATCTCGTTTCCGTCATTCAGAAAGACGATTGAAGACATGGCTGTTGGACAGACAATGATGAACTTAAATGTTCCTATTGTGTCGAAATTCCAGATTATTAAGCCTCCAATCGAAGTGCAAAAAAACTATTATAAATTCGTTGCTCAGACCGACAAATCAAAATATCGTCAAGAAAAGTGCATTAGATTTTTCCAGTGCCTTGAAAAAAACATTAGACAGGAGTGGTTATGATGTCGAATTTTGGCTTTCTCAGAACGAAAAAAGAATATGAGTTGTTTGCCCCCGCCTGCGCGGAAGCCGAAAAGATTTATGCCTCTGCTCCTGCCATGTGCGCTGTTGGCTGCCGAAAGGCGCTGGAGCTGGCGGTTAAGTGGGTCTATGCGGCAGATAAAACCATGAAGATGCCCTACAAGGATAATCTGCAATCACTTATCCATGAACCGTCCTTCCGTTTCGCAGTGGATTCCAATACCTGGGGTAAGCTGCCTTTTATCATCAAGCTGGGTAATCTGGCAGTACATACAGAACGGAGTGTACAGCCCAGTGACGCCCTTGCATCCTTGAAAGGATTATTTGAGTTTGTCCAGTGGATAGATTATTGCTATGGTTCTGATTATCAGGAGCGTGTCTTTGACGAAAGTCTGATCCCTACCGAAAAAATAGCGGTAGATACTCGGAAAATCAAAGAGCAGGAAAGCCTGCTGGATGAAAAAGAAGCAGAGATTGAGGCGCTGCGCAAACAAATTGAGCAGATGTCCGCCCAATATACTTCTGAGAAAGAGAAGCATCAACAGGAGCGATCTTTCCAGCCGGAAGATTTGTCTGAGTTCCAGACGCGGAAAATTTATATTGACGTAGATTTGAAATTCATGGGCTGGAAATTCGACGGTACCGATGCAGATGTACAGGAGGAATATTCTGTACAGGGTATGGCCGGTGTGGTGGGCCAGATGGGATACTGTGACTATGTGCTGTTTGGTAAAGATGGCCTTCCGCTGGCGGTGATTGAGGCCAAACGCACTAGCAAAGACCCTAACATTGGGCGGAAGCAGGCAGTTCTGTATGCGGATTGCTTGGAACGGAAATTTGGCCGCCGACCTATGATGTTCACTACTAACGGTTTTGAAACTTATTACTGGGACGACCAGTCTGGCCCCCAGCGCAAGGTCAGCGGAGTGTTCAGCAAGGAAGACTTACAAAAGCTGATGAACCGTCGCGCTGAACGGCAAGACTTGATGAGTATTCCCATCGATGATAAAATCACAGATCGCTACTACCAAAAAGAGGCCATACGGGCTGTTTGCGATCAGATCGAACAAGGATTTCGTAAGCATCTTCTGGTAATGGCAACTGGTACGGGAAAAACGAGGACGGCCTCCAGCCTAACCGATGTACTCAGCCGCGGCAAGTGGATTACGAATATTCTTTTCCTGGCTGACCGCACCGCGCTGGTCAAGCAGGCGAAGGATGACTTTAAGCGGTATCTGCCGGATATGTCCCTCTGCAATCTGTGTTCCAACAAGGATGACCGAAATGCCCGGATTGTGTTTTCCACTTACCCAACTATTTTGAATGCTATCGATGATACGAAATCCAAAGATGGGCGCCAGTTGTTTACTCCGGCGCATTTTGATCTGATTATTATTGATGAAAGCCACCGGAGTATTTTCAAAAAGTACAGGGCAATTTTTGAATATTTTGATGCTTTGATGGTTGGCCTTACCGCTACGCCGAAAACGGATGTAGATCGGAACACCTACGATTTCTTTGAAATGGAACATGGTGTTCCTACTTACGCCTACGATTATGAAACAGCGGTCTACCAAGACCATGTGTTGGTACCATACTATAATTATGAGGTCAAAACAAAGTTTTTGGATGAAGGCATTACCTACGACGACCTGTCTGACGAAGACAAAGAGCGTTACGAAGATGACTTCATTGAAGATGGCATGATGCCGGATTTTATCCCGTCCGCAGCTCTGAACAAATTTGTATTTAACGAGAAAACGGTTGACATGGTTTTACAGGATTTGATGGAGCGGGGCATCAAGGTTGCAGGCGGGGACCAGCTGGGTAAAACCATTATTTTTGCACAGAATAAGCGCCACGCCGAATTCATTCTGGAGCGGTTTAATAAACTCTACCCTCAGTATCACGGTTCATTTGCCCAGCGCGTGATTTGTGACGATAGTTATGCTCAGACCATCATAGATGATTTCAAACAGCCGGAAAAGGAGCCACATATTGCTGTGTCCGTGGATATGATGGACACAGGTATTGATGTGCCGGAATGCGTCAATCTGGTGTTCTTCAAGAAGGTGCGTTCCAAAGCAAAGTTTTGGCAGATGATTGGCCGTGGCACTCGTTTGTGCAAGGGATTGTCCTGCGTAGATCAGATTGATGGAGTATATACGAATAAACGGCGCTTCTTGATTTTCGATTACTGCGGCAATTTTGAATATTTCCGGGAACACAAGGAAGGATATGAAGCCAGGGAAACAAAGACATTGTCGGAGAATATTTTCGGCAAGCAGATTAAAATTTCTATGGCTTTACAAGAAAGCACCTTTGCAGGAGAAAACTATCAGTTATGGCGAAACGAACTTGTCGAAACCTGCCATAAGCAAGTTACAGCGTTGAACCCAGAGTTGATTTCCGTAAAACTGCGGATGCAGTATGTGGAAAAATATAAAAAGCAGGACGCCTTTCTTTCTATCAGTGAGGGTGATAAAGGCGAGTTGCTGACACAGATTGCACCGCTTGTTCAATCGGAAGAAACGGATGAATTCGCCAAGCGTTTTGATAACTTTATGTACGGGCTGATATTGGCACATATTGAACAGATGCCTGCTTTCAAGTATGCCAAAAAGCAGTTGTGTGACACAGCTTCGCTCCTGGAGCGCAAGGCAAATATTCCGCAGATTAAGGAAAAGCTGCCGCTTCTACAGGAAATCCATACCGATGTCTTTTGGGACGCTAATGATATTCTGCTGTTTGAAAAGGTTCGGAAAGAGCTTCGTGGTTTGATTCGTTTTTTGGACGAAGATGACGGAGGGCAAAAACGTATTATTACCAAACTTACTGATCCAATTATAGATAGCCAAGAAGGGGTTCAGTTGGATACAGCGTATGACTTTGAAGACTACCGTGCCAAAGTAAACCGCTATGTCAATGAGCACGGAAATACGCTGGCTATTTACAAGCTGACCCACAATATTCCGTTGGCCGCGGGCGATTATCAGGAGCTGGAACGAGTGCTGACAAGTGAGCTTGGAAGCAAAGAAGATTATAAACGGGAATTTGGTGATACACCTTTTGGGTTGTTGATTCGCAAGATTGCCAAGTTGGACCATGAGGCGGCCATGCAGGCATTTTCTGCTTTTATCAACGACCAATCCTTAAATCAGAAGCAGATTGCCTTTGTGAAAAAAATCATCAATCACATAGAGCTGAACGGGTATATGGAAAATGTTTCAGAACTTACAAAGCCGCCATTTGACAAACCTGTTAGCTTTATTAAGCTATTTGATGCAAAGACTAGAACCGCATTGATAGCAACTATAAATCAGATTCGTGAAAATGCGGTTCAGATAGTAGCATCATAATAGTGAAACAGCACACAGATTTGAGGTCAAATAAGCTGTTAAATCTGTGTGACGGTTTCATGTTCGGGCAGGAAAATCCAACAGCCCCAGATGGGATAGATGGCCTCCGCACGAACATAAAGGGGTGTCCAGAGGGGCGTAGCTCCTTTGGCTCTGGGTTTCCAATAGGGGCGAGCAGCATCCCTGTTGGCACACGACTTTCCCCCGGAAAGTCTAGTGTGTTATACCTTTGTGGAGCAGATGGCAGCCGGAATTGTAGCACACCCTGAAAAGTGTGGCCACAGTTGCGGCGTTCTGGCGGGAAGGGTTGCCCCTTGCGGGGCAGCATAAGCGACAGAAAAAGGCTGGCAGGCGGTGCGGGCAAGCACTGTCTGTCAGCCGTGTCATTTGCGGAACAAAGGTATATCAAAGCCCCCGTCAGCCGCTGCTTCCCATCGTATCAGAACCACCACGGCAGCTTTCCGCGCAGGCTGTCCATCGCCTCGCCCTCCACCTTCTTTGTCCAGCTCTCGCTGAGATGGAAATGGAGCGCCGCGCCGATCAGCGGGTGCTCGATTCCATCGGTAAAGCCATAGCGGTACAGCAGATAGGTCTGCTCTCTGGCTGTCAGCTTGTCCAGCGCCGCATACAATTCTATCAGCTGCTCTTTTTGGATATAGATTTGCTCCGGCGTTTGGGTGTGAGGGTCGGCTATGGCTTCGATCCGCAGCATCCGTTCATCCTCTGAGAGAACGTCATCCAGATATACTCTCTGGAAGCCGGGGCCGTCTTTCTTATCCACCATCCGTTGCTCAAATAAACCGAGGGTGGCGCGGATGCAGTCCGTCATGGCGTTGCGGAGCGCCGGTGCTGCATAGGTCAGAAATTTCATGCCCCGTCCGGCATCAAACAAAGGGATCGCGTTCAGCAGGCCGATACTTCCCTCCTGCACCAAATCATCTAAATCAATTCCAATATCATTTTCATCCAGCCCCATGTTTCGGTATTGCTCCAGCGCAATTTTTCGGATGAATCCCAGATTCTTTTCCA
>OLRD01001895.1_pt1 | contig 10555 bp, 9 predicted proteins | sample 1672051 | NCBI WGS metagenome assembly OLRD01 (sample SAMEA3136640, study PRJEB25190) | human gut metagenome | biome: human gut; feature: human-associated habitat; material: faeces | place: Austria | collected 2013 | reverse complement strand
CAAATGTCAAGTGCGTTTCACAATATAATTTGTTCATATTTCAAATTGAGTCACACCCGTTATCAACATAAAAAACCGCCTGTTCAGCCCCAAAAGCGGATAACCTTGTGGATAATGTGGATAACTTCCCGTTTTTTTGCATGGATAACCTACAAGTATTTCTTGCGGACATATGTAAATACTTTCCGCAGCTGCATCCAATTCATAAAAAATAAGCATTGTGTCGAACGAGTGTTTCCACCGCCCGTTCGCAAAGCAAGCTGCACTCTTGTTTCGACTTTCTTTCCCAAGCACGTCATATCTGCGTAAAACAGCGAGTATTCTTTTATAAAAGCAGCAAAAAACACATGAAAGGTGAACGACATGGAATTGTTATGGAATGATCTCAGCGTGCTCCGACTGATTCACAGGAGCACGGAACAGGTTGAAGTTGCCGGCAGCATCCCGCCGCCCGGCGGATGCCGCGCAGCGGAATTGCTTGACTGTTCCGCCGAAGTTGAAATTTCAAACTGCAAAACGGAAACCGGGAAGCTGAATTTTGAAGGTCGACTCTGCATCACAATTGCCGCAGCGGACGAAACAGGCGACACATTTGCCTTTGTCGGCGAAATACCGTTTTCCCACTGCACGGAGAATGCGGATTTTGCCGCCGGAATGCTTTCAAATGCACTCCCCGCCGTGGCTGTGCTGGATATGCGGCTTGCAGCGGACGGTGCGGCAGCTTTCAGCGCAAATGTGAACATTGACTTCATAGTTACATCGGCGGCACCCGTTCGCGTTTTATCCGGAGTTTCGGGAGTGGCCGATATGGAAATCAAATCAATGCAGTACAGAACAGCGCGTCGTGTTGAAATCGGAAGCGAAACAATACGTTTTTCGGAAGAGTTGAGCAGCGAAGGTGCGGACAGCGTGCTTTCATTCTCGGCGCAAATCTCCGTGCGCGACACGGCCATTGAAAACGGCGGCACATCCGTCAGCGGCATAATAACACTGAATGCGCTGCTGAAAACTTCCGACGGAGAATTGATGCAGCTGACTCGCGGCGTTCCGTTCCGCGAAAGCCTTTCGGCCGCAGTCGGTGCGGATGAGATTTATACCGTTGCGGAGCTTAAAAACGTCAGCCTGCGCGCACTCGGCACGGAGTTTTCCCTTTTGGCATTCGATGCGGATATTGACTTCCGCATTTTCGGCATTCGCCGCTCCGTTATTGACATTCCGACGGACGCTTATTCGCCGTCACTGAATTTCAGCTGCATGTACGAAAAAATGACCGTTGCAAACGCCTGCGGCGGCTCGTTTGCGCAGCATTCGCTGCGCGAAAATCTGTCCGTTCCGGACGGAATGGCCGATATTTTTGCCGCATTGAACGCGGCGGCGCGCCCGATCGCAACAAATGTTTCAATTGAAGACTCAACAATGACCGTTGAGGGACTGCTGTTCACGCGTATCATATATCGCAGCAGCAGCAACAGGATCTACAGTTTCAGCGATGATGTTCCCTTCGTGCTTCGCATGGCCGCACCTTCGGAAGCAAACTTTGCTCAGCTTCGACTGAACGCCTCGGCAAGCATATCCGGCGGCAGCGGGCGCACGGCACAGGTTTCCTACAATCTCGATGTTTCGGCAGAATATTTCAGCGAATCCGCCGTTTCAGCCGTTGCAGGCGTTGCGGAAACCGATAATTCCAACGACGCCGACGGAAAAAGCACGGGCATTATTCTTTGCAATGCATGTGCGGGTGAGGATGCTTTTGACATCGGAAAACGTTTCGGTGTTCCGTCGCAGCGTGTACGCGAACTGAACCCGGACTCCGCAGAACCTTTTAAGGACGGCGACAAGCTGCTTCTGTTCGTTTAGAAGCGGTCCCGACAACACAATATATTCATTCTGTCCGTGCAGAAAACAAAAAACGGCAGGACGTTCCGCAATCATGCGATTCATCCTGCCGTTCGTCAATAAGCCTGTAAGCCGATAGATGATCCGTGCTTATTTATTCAGTTTTTTGGAAAGCCGTTCGAATTCGTCAACATTGTGCCTGTAGGAAAGCATGCTGTTTTCCCAGAATTTCTTATCTGTAAGGTCAATTCCGGCAACTTTTGCGGTATCCTCAACGGTGCATACCGGGGTTGCATAGAGCAGCTTGCGGTAAACGGGAACAAATGCCGCGCCCTCCTGCATGTACTTTTCATAAAGTCCCCTTGCAAACAGTCCGCCGAAAGCATACGGGAAATTATAGAACGAGAGGGTACTGTAATAATGCCCTTTGCAGAGCCACATGTACGGATGCAGCGTTTCAGGGTCAAGTCCGTTGCCGTATGCCCTGCGCTGGGCATCAAGCATCAGTTCGCAAAGCCTGTCCGCGGGCATGAAATCATTTTCGCGGTTTTCGAAAACGGAAGTTTCGAACAGATAGCGTGAGTAAATATCGCACATTATCTGAGCGGCGTCCTGAAGCTGGCTTTCGATAAGGAAGAGTTTCTCCTCATCGGTTTCCGCTGCTTCAATGGCGGCGTTCATGATAACGTTCTCGTTGAACGTGGATGCCGTTTCCGCGACGGGCATTGAATAATCGTTGTTCAGCGGACGGTGCCCGGCAATGTTGAGATTATGGAACGCATGACCGAGTTCATGTGCCAGCGTTACGATGTCGGAGAACGAGCCGTCAAAATTCGTCAGCACACGGCTCTGGTTGTGTCCGTCCAGATTTGCGCAGAATGCACCGCCGACCTTTCCCTCGCGGGGATAGAAATCGATCCATGCCTCATCAAACGCACGCTCAACCATATTTGCAAGGTCATTATCAAAGCCGCGGAAGATTTTCAGCAGATATGCCTTTGCCTCCTCAACGGTATATTTTTTGGTGTTTGTACCCATGGGCGCAAACATATCGTACCACGGAATCCCGTTTTTATGACCCAGGACTTCGCCCTTGAGCCTCAGGTAGCGGCGGAAAATATCCAAATGTTCGTCCATTGCCGCCATGAGCGCATCAAGGGTTTTGCGCGTCATGCGGGAATTGTACAGAGTTTGTGCCAAAGGCGACTCAAACCCGCGCAGACGTGCGTTGTTGATAACTTCAAGTTTGATGCTGTTGAGCGAAAATGCAACAGAATCCCGAATTTTCTCATAGCAGGCAAGTTCCGCCTCGTATGCTTCCTTTCGAACCGCCGGGTCAGCGGAATATGCAAGGTTGCGCACGGAAGAAAGGGTAAGTTTTTCGCCGCGGAAATCCGCAGTCACGGATGATGTCAGATAGCTGTGAAGATCGCTCCATGCGCTTGCCCCGCTGATGTTGTAAAGTGCGGCGACTTCTTCGCATTCATCGCTCATGGTATGTTTTTGATCCGCACGGATGTTTTTAAGCAGGAATTCGTATTCCTTCAGCACGGGATCGGACTCGATAAGCTCATCAAGGTTCGGAATTTCGGAAATGAACTTTTTGATTATCGTTTCCGCCTTTGTTGTTGCACTCATCTTTGCCATGAGCCTGCCGCTGATGCTTGCCGCCTCGGTGTCCTTTGTGTTCACGGAGGAACGCAGCATGGCATATGAATACATGTCCGTTAAAAGCTGCATTGAGCTTTCGCTGCCGGCAATATAGGTCTTCAGGGCGTCGAGCGGCTGCATGTCGGAAATCTTTGCTGCAAACTCGTTTGTTTTTGCAATCATTTCGTCGTATTTTGCAAGATCCGCAGCGAACTTCGGGTCGTCAAAGCCTTTATAGAGTTCATCCAATGACCATTCTGAATTCATTTTTTTCTCCTTGTTTTCTTCTGTTTTTTAATGGGGCGCGGTGTCCGCATTTATATCGAACACCGCGTGTGCTGTTTGAATTTGCGGGTTTGTTTACGATTTATTCCGCCAACGCCGAAAGCACCGACTGTTTTATTCCTCGCAGGCAAGCGCGATTATTGCATCCGCTATCATATGAGCGTTGAACATCAGCTCGTCAATGCCGATGAATTCATTGGGCATATGCACGGGGCCCGAAATTCCGGGCTGTTCGCTGCCGAACGCAACCGCATTGGGGAATGCGCGCGCATAAGTTCCGCCGCCGATTGCAAGGGGTTCCTTATATTCGCCCGTCCTGTCGGCATAAACCTTCAAAAGTTTGCTCACAAGCTCGCTGTCGGCAGGGATATAATGGCCGTCCTGCTGCTTTTCATGCGTGCAGACGGGGTTGAACTCCGCAAGTGCCGCTTTGAGTTTTGAACGGACTTCGTTCACGTCAAGGGAGATGGGGTAGCGGAAATCGATTGAAATTTCGAATCCGTCATCGTCCCAAGCGATAACGCCCGGATTCATGCTCAGCCTGCCGCTTGCGTCGGAAACATCCAGACCGATGCTTTCGCCGTGCATGTCAAATCCGAACCTGTTGTGAAGAATGTCGATAACGCGTTTGTCCTCGCCCGTGAGCGGGAGTTCCGCAAGCATTGCAAAAGCTGCCTGCATTGCATTTTTGCCGAGTTCGGGCATTGAACCGTGTGCATCAAGGCCGATAACGGTGATTTCCGTTCCGTTTGCAAGTGCTTCAAGCTCAACGCCGAAGCCCTTTGCAAGAATGCCGCTGACGTGCTTTTCAACCTCCGTAATTTCAACCGGAACAAACGCCTTCACCTTGCCGCAGACAACGTTTGCGCGCGTGCCGCCGTTAATGCGGATATTTGTTTTTGCATTGCAGCGCATTATGGCATGATAAATGCCTTTTTCGGAATTAACAACGGGATAATCCGCATCGGGTGAGAAAGTCAGCGTCGGAATCTCCGCAACCTTGCGATAGTGATCCATGCAGCCCCAGCCCGTTTCTTCATTCGTGCCGAGAATGATTCGGACACGGCGGCGCATTGGAATGCCGGCTGCCTTGATTGCGGCAAGTGCATAAATCGCACACACGGCGGGACCTTTGTCGTCCATTGTGCCTCGGCCGTAAATCCTGCCGTCCGCAATTTCCGCAGCATAAGGCGGATGAATCCAGCCTTCGCCCTCGGGAACAACGTCAACATGCGCAACAACGCCGAGCATCTCTTCTCCGCAGCCGTAGTCTATGCAGCCCGCGTAACCGTCAAGATTCGTGGTTTCAAAGCCGAATGATTTACCGAGATTCAATGCATTTTCAAGCGCGCCGCGAACCGCCTCTCCGAAGGGTGCTCCGGGACCTGCCGCAGGGGCTTCAACACTCGGAAAACGGACGATTTCCTGAACAGAGCGAACAAGCGCATCCTTATTGTTATCGATAAACTGCTCCACCGCGGGGTAACGAACCTTTGTATTGCTCATTTATTTTCTCCTTTTCAGCAGGAAGCTCACCGTCGTTTTCGGCCGTGCCGCCGCACCGGGTACTGTGTTTCATTTCCCGCAAGGGTTGCAGATTCCGAAAAGCAGAGCCGCGCGGGTGATTCTTCCTTATTTTCTCAAATAATATTATACATCCCCGAAAAGATACTTGCAAGCTTTTCGAATATATGTTATGCTTTTATCACAGCAGATTCCGCTTTTTGCGGTACGCTGCCGGAAGCACCGGAAATAAAAGTGTTAAATTAATAAATTAAACAGAAAGGTCTTTTACCATGAATTATAACATTATCGGCGAACCCTTCCCTGCAGTTGTCTGCACGCTCAACGCAGATGAAAGCATGATAACCGAACGCGGCAGCATGTGCTGGATGAGCCCGAATATGAAAATGGAAACCACTTCCAACGGGGGCATCGGCAAAGTTTTCGGCAGGATGTTTTCCGGCGAGGCTATGTTCCAAAATCGCTACACGGCCGTCGGCGGCACGGGCACCATCGCATTTGCGTCAAGCTTCCCCGGCTCGGTGCGCTGCTTTGACATCACACCCAACAACCCGCTCATCGTTCAAAAGAGCGGCTTCCTTGCAAGCGAAAGCACGGTTGAGCTCTCCGTCCATTTTCAAAAGCGTTTCGGCGCAGGGCTGTTCGGCGGTGAGGGCTTCATAATGCAGAAACTCAGCGGTTTCGGCAAAGCTTTCATAGAAATTGACGGCCATGCGGTTGAATACGACCTCCGCCCCGGGCAGTCCATCGTTGTAGACACCGGCTATCTTGCCGCAATGAGTGCGAGCTGCACAATGGATATTCAAACCGTCCGCGGAGTCAAAAATGTGCTCTTCGGCGGAGAAGGCTTTTTCAACACCGTTGTGACGGGACCGGGCAAGGTTCTGCTTCAAACCATGCCCATTAATGCCGTTGCGGGCTCCATTGCGCCGTATATTCCTTCCGGCGGCAAAAACTGACGGGCAGCGTCGGACAGCTCCGTTTGTTTTTGCGAAAGGGCAGGAACCTGCCCGGACTTTTGACCGCAAAAGCAAATTGTTCGCCGTTCCGATTCAAAAATTGAATTTGTATTTTAAAATTCGGAATCGGATATTTCGCAATGCGTTTTCGCATTTTCTTTCCGCTTGGAATAATGCTCCGCATTTTCGGCAAGAATATGATTCGGCAGGCAGCGAATTGCTGCTCGCTCATCTTGCCGTAAAACGGCATTTTCGGAGGAAAGAATGAATCATTCACGAAAATTTCGAAAGCTTATTGCAGCAGTCCTTTCAGTGCTTTGCATAGTTCTCTGCTGCACCGCATGCGGCGGCAACAGCAATAAGCCCACGCCGCGTCCGCAGAACACCGCACCCGCACCCGGCACGACGGAGCTGAACACAACTCCCGCCGCAACGGATGCCCGCACGACCGACGGCATGAACACGGCCGAACCCGGCACTGATTCACCCGCAGGAACCGATGCACCCGACAGTGAAAAGCCCACCGAGGACGGCAGCGGGCAGATTGCCGATTTTCGGGAAGGCAAAGTTGTCAAACCCGAGGACGTTCCGGAAATTCGTTCCGCAGTCGAAAAAGAATATCCCGGTTATACGATTCAGTCTGTGACCCATGCACTGCTGTCCGACAAGCAGGCCTATAAAGTCACTCTTCAGGGCAGCGGCGACCTTGCGAAGGTTATATACATGCTTGCCGACGGCACGATAGTTGTTCCCAAAATGCAGGATTGAACGGCACTGCTGATTCCCGATTGAGCAACGCCCCCCGCTTGCTGCGGGATTCGGCAGGCTGCGGCGGAAATACACCGGGCGCAGCGAAAAAAATGTTTTCGGGCAGTTTTGATTGAACAAACTCCGGCTAAAGAATATTCAAACGTAATATTCAAAAACTCCGAATGCGTTTGCCGATGCATGTTTTCGGCCTTGCGCGTTCGGAGTTCTTTTTTTTGATTCAGTCACTGTTCACTTCTAATTTCGCTTGCCGCTTCAGTCGGTGTTCGATGACATGATTCGTCATTTTCGGCGGCATCGCAAACTATACCCGTCAAAGATTCATCGAAACATCTTTTATATCGCAATCGAGAAGCAGGGTACACAGTCGTTGACGATACGCAAAATTTGTTTGAAAGTTCCTGCCCGTATGTAGGTTTATTCTTTATGCTGCAAAGCATCTCAAGCCGTGATTGATCCCCGAGGGACTTTATCTGACGAATGAGGCTGCCCATGTCTATCGATACGCTCTCCTGCCGCAGGTTCTTCATCGGTATTCCAAGGTAAATTATAAGCAGCTCCGGTACACTTCTCACTATGCGGCCTTAACGTGTCAGCCGCTTCCCTCTTTCGGGAACTTCCTGACTTCTGCCAAGAGCTGTCTGAGCTGATGCTGCTTTCTGCTGCAAGACAGCAAATCGGAGCTGAATCTTCGTATTCTGAGGTCAAAACGAAAATGCGCGGCCCTTGCGAGCCGCGCACGATATTCGTTTCATGAATAATGTTTATGCCGCCAAACGGATAAACTTATGCATTCAGAGCCTTGTTTGCAACCTGAACGAGCTGGTTGAATGCGTTCATGTCGCTGATTGCGAGGTCGGCGAGAACCTTACGGTTCACATCAACACCGGCAACCTTGAGGCCGTGGATGAGGTTGGAATAGTTGGTTCCACAGATCCTTGCGCCCGCATTGATACGAGCGATCCAAAGCTTGCGGTACTCCCTCTTTTTGAGCTTACGGCCGACATAGGCATAAGCCATGGACTTCATGACCTGCTGGCTTGCCGCACGATAGAGTTTGCTCTTTGCTCCGTAGTAGCCCTTGGAGAGTTTAAAAACTTTACGACGCTTTTTAACTGCGTTTACTGCTCTTTTAATCCTTGCCATTGTGAATAATCCTCCTTATCTCTTGTAGGGGATCAGCTTGCTAATCTTGGAAACTTCTTCCTCAGCGATGTAGCCGATCTTGCGAAGGTTGCGGGTGCGCTTCGTAGTTTTCTTGGTAAGGATATGGCTCTTATAAGCCTTGCCCCTTTTGATTTTGCCGCTCTTGGTGAAGCTGAAACGCTTTGCGGCGCCCCTATGGGTCTTAATTTTCGGCATGGGAATTCCTCCTAAAAAATAATCAGTTCTTTGCTGCGGGTTTGGGAGCCAAAATCATTGCCATGTTGCGCCCTTCCTGCTTTGCCGGGCGTTCTATCACGGCATAATCCCGAACCATCTCATAGAATGCGTTCATAACATCGAGACCGACGCTGCCGTGGCTTATCTGTCTGCCGCGGAAGCGGATGGAAGCCTTGACCTTATTTCCGCTCTTCAGGAACTTGACACACGCCTTGGCCTTGACCTCCATGTCGTGCGTATCGATAGTTGAAGAGAGACGGATCTCCTTTGTTTCGACAACGGTTTGATTTCTGCGCTGTTCCTTTTCGCGCTTGATCTGCTCAAAACGAGCCTTGCCGTAATCCATGATTTTGCAGACGGGCGGGTTTGCGTTGGGAACTATCTTAACAAGATCGAGTTCCTTTTCGTCTGCGATTCTCAACGCATGTTCAATCTTGACAATACCAAGCTGTTCGCCTTTTTCGTCGATGAGTCGAACCTCTTTGTCACGGATCTCCTCATTGATCAACAATTCCTGAGTTGCTATGGGTTTCACCACCTTGAAAGAATTATTCAAACAAAAAACGCGCTGCCTAAGCACCGCGCACGCACAAATAAAATGTATTTGTTGCCGTTACTCTGCCTGCATAAATACCTGCGGCAAGTGAGAAGCGGGCGGCTTCTGCTTGAACATTAATATTATACGCAATTTTCAGCCGATGTCAACACTTTTTTTCGATTTCGGTTCAATATATTTCACACGGTTCAAGCAGCGGTCGATGTCGGCTCTGCATCGCCGCAAGCCGAAATCGGGAGCACGGAGTCCGAATTCGGAATTTGAATGAAGGCAAGCTGAATCGTTTCATCAACAACATAAACCGTCAGCACCTGTTCGTCACCAAGATTGGCAAGCAGAACGTAAACATCCCCTGTTTTGTCAATGTCGGCATCAAATCCGCATTCGCGGGAAGCATCCGCAGCGCGAGTCATATCCGTGTCACCGACAAGTGCGCGAATTGAGGTGTTTTTGGCGAAATTGTGTTTATAAAGCTCATCCGCCTCGATATTGCAGCCGTGTTGGGCGAGGCTGCGCACAATGCCGCCCGAAAAACTGTTTTTTTCGAGAAAAAACCGCCAGGCAAGTGCAATGATAAGCAGTGCGGCAGCAATAACAAGCAGCGTCCGCGCTGTTTTAGGTTCGATTTTTTGGTGACCGTCCGGTACATTTCCGGGACTTTTTCTTAAATGGTTCTTCATCCCCGCAAATATCTCCAATCAGTTAAGTTAAATCAGAAGAGTTTTACAGCAGGCAAAAATCTTTGTGCAAGCGCAACGGCTGCGATAAATGCCGCAAAGATAATGACCGCAGCAAGATCTCCCATATGAAATTTGAGCATGCGCATCCGCGTCCGCCCTTTGCCTCCGTGATAACAACGGCTTTCCATTGCCATTGCAAGCTCATCGGCACGGCGAAATGAGTTGACAAACAGCGGTATCAAAATCGGCAGCATTGACTTTGCACGTTTAAAAACATTACCGCTTTCAAAATCCGCGCCGCGTGCAAGCTGCGCCTTTGTGATTTTATCCGCCTCCTCAATAAGCGTCGGAATAAAGCGCAGCGCAACCGTCATCATCATTGCAAGTTCATGTGCGGGAAACTTGATAATTTTGAGCGGTGAAAGCAGTTTTTCAAGCCCGTCCGTAAGTGCGATGGGCGTTGTTGTAAGCGTCAGAAGACTCGTGCCGCAAACAAGCGTTGCAAGGCGCAGAACGACAAAAACAGCATTTGTCAGACCGTCCGCATATATATGAATGATCCACCAATCAACAATCGTCTTCCCTGTTTTGATAAGAAACAGGTTCATAACAAACATCAGCGGCAGCAGCAGCCGCATGGGCTTAAGAGCTTTCAGCATATAGTTCGCAGGAACTTTTGCAAGCACCGTTATAAGCACCGTGAACAGAATCACAGGTATAAACATTTCAATTCGTTTAACGATAAACACCGCAACGATATATGCAATCATCAGCAAAATCTTTGTTCGCGGATCAAGCCTGTGAACGACGGAATTGCCGGGAATGTATTGCCCCAAAGTAATATCTTTAAGCATTATGCAATACCTCTTTCCTTAAGAATGGTCATGTGTATTCTGCGCTATCCAGCCATAGAA
>OLRD01001885.1_pt1 | contig 10621 bp, 9 predicted proteins | sample 1672051 | NCBI WGS metagenome assembly OLRD01 (sample SAMEA3136640, study PRJEB25190) | human gut metagenome | biome: human gut; feature: human-associated habitat; material: faeces | place: Austria | collected 2013 | reverse complement strand
ATACGAAAGCCATCGAAGAACTCATCGCCATCATGGACAAGGCCGAGCTCACGGCCTTGCGCGTGGATGACGGCGAAACGAAAATCGAATTGGAGCGCAACCACGGCCCGCTCTCGTCTACCGCGCTGCCGCTCATGGCCGATCGCGTGAGCGCGCTGTTGGCCGGCAAGACCGAAAGCCACGAGGCAGCCGCCGTCGAGGACGCCGACGAAAGCTCCATCCTCGTGCGCAGCCCCATGGTGGGCATGTTCTACATCTCGCCCAGCCCCGACGAAGATCCCTTCGTGAAGGTGGGCCAGGAAGTGCTGTCCGGCCAGACGCTGGCCATCGTCGAGGCCATGAAGATGATGAACGAGATCACCACGCCCGCCCCCGGCATCGTCGTGGAGGTGCTGGCAGCCAACGGCACGCAGGTCGAATACGACCAGCCGCTGTTCCGCGTGGCCACCGCCGCCGGCGAAACGCACTAGGGCGGCGCGCGCCATGTTCGACAAGATACTCATCGCCAACCGCGGCGAGATCGCCGTCCGCATCATCCGCGCCTGCCGCGCCATGGACATCAAGACGGTGGCCGTGTACTCCACGGCCGACAAGCATTCGCTGCACGTGTACCTGGCCGACGAGAGCGTGTGCATCGGCCCGCCCGCCGCGCGCGACTCGTACCTGAACATCGCCGCCATCCTGTCCGCCGCGAAGGGCACCGGCGCGCAGGCCATCCATCCCGGCTACGGCTTCCTGTCGGAGAACTCGACGTTCGCGAAGCTGTGCCGCGAGAACGACATCGTGTTCATCGGCCCCGCGCCCGAGGTCCTGGACCGCATGGGCAACAAGAGCCAGGCCCGCAAGACCATGATGGAGGCGGGCGTGCCCGTGGTGGCGGTGGACATTCCGTCGGGGCTGAACGGCGAGACGGGGCAGGTCATGGGCGCGGCGGTCCGCGCGTGCGAGACGGTCACCTTCCACCGGCCCAAGCCGGGGCTGTATCTGGGACAGGGGCCGGATTACGCCGGGGAGATCACCGTGGCGGATATCGGTCTCACCGCTCCGGAGGCCGCGCCGCTGGACGACGCGGACGGCATGCGCATACTGGAAAGATGCGATCGCCTGCTGCCTCCGCGTGCGCGCACTGCGCACAAGGGAAAGCAGGGCCGTGTGGTGCTCTGGGCCGGAAGCCGGGGCATGGCGGGGGCTGCGGCCATTGCCGCGACGGCGGCCCTGCGCGCGGGCGCGGGGCTGGTGACGGTGGCCTGCCCGGACGATGTGGTGGACGTGGTGCAGACGCTCTGTCCCTGCGCCACCTGTGCCCCGCTGTCCACACAGGATGAGGACGCTGCTTGGGAAGCCCTCTCGGCGGCGCTGGAGCGCGCGGACGCGCTGGGCGCGGGCTGCGGGCTGGGGCAGGGGCCGATGGCCGCCGCGCTGATGGAGCGGCTGCTTCGATTTCTGCACGGGCGTGCGCTGCCCTGCGTGCTGGACGCGGATGCGCTCAACCTGCTGGCCCGGCGGCCCGCCTGGCTGGCGGACGGGGCGGCGCATGTGCTGACCCCCCACCCGGGGGAGGCCGCCCGGCTGCTGGGCGTATCCACGGCGGAGATTCTCGCGGATATGCCGGGCGCGGCGGCGCGCATCCGGCATAGATATGGCGCGGCGGTGGTGCTCAAAGGCGCGCGCAGCGTGCTGTGCGCACAGGAGGGCCTGGCCCTCAACCCCTTCGGCACGCCCGCCATGGCCAAGGGCGGCAGCGGCGACGCGCTGACCGGCGTGATGGCGGCGCTTCTGGCCGGGCGAGCGGCGGGCGCCTACGCGATGGACGATCTGTTTCTGATGCAGGCGGCGTGCGCCCTGCACGGGCTGGCGGGCGAGCGGGCCGCGCGGCGATATGGCGAGCGGGGCATGCTGGCCACAGACCTGTGCGCGTGCTTGGGCTTCGATTTTTGGGAAGAAACGCCGCGGAGAAACGTGCAGCCCAGCGGCGCGCCTACGCCGCTGGGTCGCGCCGTCCACGTGACGGTGGAGCACCGGCGCGGCACGCGCGACGCACAGGGCCGCGTGTACGAGCTGCCCTGCGGCTATGTGGCCGAGTGCCTCGAAGGGGAAAACCGCTGGCAGGATGCCTGCCTGCTGGGGGTGAGCGGCTCGCCGGAGTGGTTCGAGGGCGAGGTGGCGGCTCGGGTCATGCTGGCCGGGGGCGAAATGTGGGTGGTCGCGCCAAAGGGAACGCGCCCGACCCCGGAGGAGGTCAGGCGCGCAACGGCGTTTTTGGGCCCGGCGGAGGGCGTTGAGGTGGCGCGGTGAGGGCAGCTTCAGACCTGCCGGCGCTGAGACAGCACCAGCCCTACCAGCGTGAGCGCCGCACCCAGCAGCGCCATGGGCAGCACGGGATCGCCCAAAAGCAGCCAGGATGCCACGATCGTCACCACGGGGGATAGATAGATGTAGACGCTGGTGCGCACCGCGCCCAGCCGGCTGACCGCCACGTTCCAGGTTACAAAGCACAGGGCGCTGGCGCACAGGCCCAGGTAGAGGAGGTTTAGCAGGTTGACGGGTTTGAGCAGCGCCCCCACGTCAAAGCGGACCGGCGTAAAGGGCAGCGCCGGCAGCAGAAACAACAGGCCGTAGAGGAAGATGCGGCGCGTGACCAGAAGCGTGTCGTAACCGTAGGTTTCAATCTTTTTGAGGAACACGCTGTATGCGCCCCAGCACATGGCGGCCAGCAGGCACAGAAGGTCACCCAGGGGATTGAGGTTGAGTGCCTGCCCGCTGAAGGACAAAAGCGCGATGCCCGCGATGGCCACCGCAAAGCCCGCGTAAAAGTTGCGGCCCATCGGTGCGCCGCCCAGAAACAGGCGCACCGCAATGGCCACGAAAAACGGCGCGGTGGAGATGATCACGCTGCAGTTGGCCGAATAGGTGAAGGTCAGCGCGTAGTTTTCCAGAAGAAAGTACATCGACACGCCCGTCAGCCCCGCGCCGGCAAAGAGCCATTCATGGCGGCGGCTTTTCAGGCGCAGACGCCGGGGCCGCGCCACAGTCAGCGCCGCAATGCCCAGCGCCATGCGGATGATGAGGATTTCCAGCGGCGTAAAATCGCGCAGTAGCACCGATGTGGATAAAAACGTGGTGCCCCACACCATGATGGTAAACAGGGCGAGCAGATGGCCCCGGCGTTCTCCGGCGGACATGGAACGGCCTCCTTGCTTCAGGCACGGCGCGCATGCGTACGGCCTTCTTTCGAATGGGACCATGATACCACAGGCCCGGCAGTGGGGCAAGCAGATTCAAAAAATCTAACGTTTTTTACTATAAAAATGAAAACGTTCGGAAATGCTGTTGACAATACGTTTATTTTCAGATAAAATAGCCGCATCGTTCGGAAAGGAGGGACCCGTGTCACCATGCGTCCGCTGCGCTGTACCGCTGCCTGTCGCCGGCTTTGCGGTTCCCCCTGGAAAAACGCCATCCTTATGCCCTGAATGCAGCCCCGCACGCACATCGCGTGGGGAGGCTGCTTCTTTCTTGCATGGGAATGGAGCATTTGGCGAAAAGGGAGGCTTCTTCTGGTGAAAAAAGTAGCGGTCATCATGGGGTCGGACAGTGACCTTCCCGTTCTGGAAAGCTGCTTTCAAACCCTTCGAAAACTGAACATTCCCTATGAGGCGCACGTGTATTCCGCCCACCGTACCCCCGATGCCGCGGGGACCTTTGCCGCCTCGGCTCGTGAAAAGGGCTTCGGAGTGATCATCGCGGCGGCGGGCAAGGCGGCACACCTTGCGGGCGCGCTGGCGGCGCGCACGGTGCTGCCGGTGATCGGCATTCCCGTGAAGGCCAGCGCGCTGGACGGGCTGGACGCTCTGCTCTCCACCGTGCAGATGCCCGGCGGCATTCCCGTGGCGACGGTCGCCATCAACGGCTCGGAAAACGCGGCCCTGCTGGCCGCACAGATTCTGGCCACCGGCGACGAGGCCCTTGCCCTCACCCTCGAGACAATGCGCAAGGACATGGAAGCGGCGGTCCTTGCCAAGGACGCGGTCCTCAACGTTTGACGGAATCCGATGTTTGATTTTTAAGGAGGCAATTCCCGTGAAAAAGATGGAACAGCTTTACGAAGGCAAGGCCAAGAAGGTATTTGCGACCGACGATCCGGGTCTGGTGCTGGTGGACTACAAGGACGACGCCACCGCCTTCAACGGCCTGAAGAAGGGCACCATTCAGGGCAAGGGCGCCATCAACAACCGCGTGACCAACCACCTGATGAAGCTGCTGGAAAAGGAAGGCGTGCCCACACATTTTGTGGAGGAGCTGTCCGACCGCGAGACGCTGGTCAAGCGTGTGAGCATCATTCCCCTGGAAGTGATCGTGCGCAACATCGCCGCCGGGAGCTTGTCCAAGCGCCTGGGTCTGCCGGAGGGCACGAAGCTGAGCAAAACCGTGCTGGAATTCTGCTACAAGGACGACGAGCTGGGCGACCCCATGGTCAACCGCTATCATATCGCCGCCATGGGCTGGGCCACGGAGGAGGAAATGGACCTCATTTGCCGCTACAGCCTCAAGATCAACGATGTGCTGACCGCCTACCTCAAGGACCTCAACATCGAGCTGATTGACTTCAAGCTGGAGTTCGGCAAGACCTCGGACGGCACCATCGTCCTGGCTGACGAAATCAGCCCCGACACCTGCCGCTTCTGGGACAGCGTGACCCACGAGAAGCTGGATAAGGACCGCTTCCGCCGCGATCTGGGCGGCGTGGAGGACGCGTATCACGAAATCATGAAGCGCTTGATGGGAGAATGAGAATGCACGCGTTTGACAAGCTGCATGAGGAATGCGGCGTATTCGGCATCTACCTCAAGGACGGAAAAACCGGCGTGGTGCCCGCCGCCTATCACGCGCTTTATGCCCTGCAGCATCGCGGGCAGGAGAGCTGCGGCATCGCCGTCAACAACGACGGCGTGATCGACTGCTACAAGGACGTGGGTCTGGTCAACGAGGTTTTTACCCGTGATGTGCTGGAAAAGCTCCATGAGGGCAGCATGGCCGTGGGCCACTGCCGCTACGGCACCACCGGCACCCAGAGCCGCGGCAATGCCCAGCCCTTGCTGGTCAATCACCTCAAGGGCGCCTTGGCTCTGTGCCATAACGGCAACCTCGTTAACGCCCGGGAGCTGCGCGAGGAGTTGGAGCTGGGAGGCGCGATCTTCCACACCACCAGCGATACCGAGGTCATCGCCTATATCATCACGCAGGAGCGGCTGAGGTGCGAAAGCATCGAGCAGGCCGTGCTGCGCGCCATGGAGCGCATTGAGGGCGCGTATTCGCTGGTGATCATGAGCCCGCAGAAGCTCATCGCCGCGCGCGATCCCCACGGCTTCCGCCCCCTGTGCATGGGCGATCTGGACGGCGATGTGGTCTTTGCCAGCGAAAGCTGCGCCCTGGACGCCATCGGCGCCACCTTTGTGCGCGATATCGAGCCGGGCGAAACCGTGGTGGTCTCCGCTGAAGGCATCAAGAGCCTCAAAGGCGGCCGCAAATGCGACAGTTCGCTGTGTGTGTTTGAGTTCATCTACTTCGCCCGCCCCGACAGCGTGGTGGACGGCAGCAGCGTGCATGTGGCCCGCCTGCGCGCGGGTGCGTTCCTGGCGCTGGACCATCCCGTGCAGGCCGACGTGGTCATCGGCGTGCCTGACAGCGGCATCGACGCCGCCATCGGCTACGCCCGCCAGAGCGGCATTCCCTACGGCATCGGCTTCATCAAAAACAAGTATATCGGCCGCACCTTTATCCAGCCCAGCCAGAAGCAGCGGCAGCACAGCGTGCGCATCAAGCTCAACGCCGTGCGCTCCACCGTGGAGGGCAAGCGCGTGGTGCTCATCGACGACTCCATCGTGCGCGGCACCACCTCCGCCCATATTGTCAGCCTCCTGCGCGAGGCTGGGGCCACCGAGGTGCACATGCGCCTGACCGCCCCGCCCTTCCGCTTCCCGTGCTACTTCGGCACCGACATCGACTCCACCGACAACCTCATCGCCGCACACCACAGCGTGGAGGAGATTGCCAAGATCATCGGCGTGGACAGCCTGGGCTTTTTGAATGTCGAACATCTGCCCAAGCTGGCCGATCATTCCACCTGCGGCTTCTGCAACGGCTGCTTCACCGGAAACTATCCCGTGGACCCGCCCCGCGACACCGCCAAGCTCAAGTTTGAGCGCAGCCTCACCGAGCGCCAAAAGACGGAGGAAGGAAACCTATGAAGAGCGAAAGCGCAAGCTACAAGGCCGCGGGGGTGGACATCACCGCCGGCTACCGCGCCGTTGAGCTGATGAAGAAGCACGTGGCCCGCACCATGATTCCCGGCGTGCTGGAGGGCATCGGCGGCTTCGGTGGCCTGTTTGAGCTGGACATGACGGGCATCCAGCGCCCGGTGCTGGTCAGCGGCACCGACGGCGTGGGCACCAAGCTCAAGCTGGCCTTTCTGATGGACAAGCATGACACCGTGGGCATCGACTGCGTGGCCATGTGCGTCAACGACATCATCTGCTGCGGCGCAAAGCCCCAGTTCTTTCTGGACTACGTGGCTGTGGGCAAGAACGTGCCCGAGCGCGTGGCGCAGATCGTGGGCGGCGTGGCCGAGGGCTGCGTGCAGTCGGGCTGCGCGCTGGTGGGCGGTGAGACCGCCGAGATGCCCGGCTTCTACCCCGAGGACGAATACGACCTGGCCGGTTTCAGCGTAGGCGTGGTGGACAAGAGCAAAATTCTGGATAAGGAAACCATGCAGGAGGGGGACGTGCTCATCGCCCTGCCCTCCAGCGGCGTGCATTCCAACGGCTTTTCGCTGGTGCGCAAGGTCTTTCAGGTGGAAAAGGGCGGGCTGGACCGCCGCTACGATGACCTTTCCCAGACGCTCGGCGAAACGCTGCTCACCCCCACCCGCATTTATGTGAAGCCCGTGCTGGCCCTGCTGAAGGCCGGGGTGCGCATTCGCTCCATCAGCCACATCACCGGCGGCGGCTTCTATGAGAACATCCCGCGCTCGTTGGCCGAGGGCATGACGGCCCGCATCGAGCGCAGCGCCGTCAGGGTGCTGCCCATCTTTGACATCATCGCCCGCGAGGGCGGCATCCCCGAACGCGACATGTTCAACACCTTCAACATGGGCGTGGGCATGTGCCTGACGGTAGCGGCGGAGGACGTCGATCTGGCGCTGGACAGCCTGGCGGACGCGGGGGAGAACGGCGCATATGCGCTGGGCGAGATCGCGCGCGGCGAAGGCGGGATCGAGCTATGCTGAACATCGCGGTATTGGTGAGCGGCGGCGGGACCAATTTGCAGGCGCTTCTGGACGCGCAGGCGGCGGGAACGCTCAAAAGCGGCCGCATCACGTTGGTGGTGAGCAGCAAGGAGGGCGCCTACGCCCTGACCCGCGCGCAGAACGCGGGCGTGGAAACCGCGGTGCTCGCGCGCGAAGGCGGCGAAACGCCCGCCGCCTACGGCGAGCGGCTGATTGCGCTGCTGCGCGCACATGACATTGGACTGGTGGTGCTCGCGGGCTTCATGCTCATTCTGGACGCGTGCGTGATCCGCGCCTATGAGGGCCGCATATTGAACGTGCACCCCAGCCTGATCCCCGCCTTCTGCGGCGAGGGGTACTACGGGCTGCGCGTGCATAAGGCGGCGCTGGCCCGTGGCGTGAAGGTGACGGGCGCGACCGTGCACATCGTCAACGAAATTCCCGACGGCGGGCCGATTCTGGCGCAGAAGGCCGTGGAGGTGTTCCCCGGCGACACGCCCGAAACGCTGCAGCGCCGTGTAATGGAGCAGGCCGAGTGGCTGCTCCTGCCCCAGGAGACCGAAAAGGTGGCAAGACGCCTGGAAGGGAGCGAAATGGCATGACCGATTTGTTTGCTTATCTGAAAGAACGCCCCTATCCGGGGCGCGGCATTCTGCTTGGCGCGACGCCCGCCGGAAAGGCCGTGTGCGCCTATTTTATCATGGGTCGGAGCGAAAACAGCCGCAACCGCGTCTTTGAAAAAACCGCCGACGGCATCCGCACCCGCGCGTGGGACGAGAGCAAGATGACCGACCCGAGCCTCATCATCTACCATCCCGTCAGGCGCATGCCCGACGGGACGCTGATTGTGACCAACGGCGACCAGACCGATACCGTGCGGGATTTCCTCGCGCAGGGCAAGGGCTGGCTGGAGGCGCTGTGCTCGCGCACCTTCGAGCCTGACGAGCCCAACTGGACGCCGCGCGTGTCCGGGCTCATGCAGCCCTGCGGGAGCCATCTGCTCTCCATCCTCAAGGCGCAGGGCGGAAATCCGGACTGCTGCGAGCGCTTTTTCTACACCTATGACGCGGCCACGCCCGGCGTGGGCCATTTCATCAGCACCTATGAGGGCTTCGGCTCCCCGCTGCCCAGCTACCACGGCGAGCCGGTCACGGCGCAGGTGCCGGACCTGGACGCCCCTGCGCTGGCGCAGGCCATCTGGGACGCGCTGGATGCGGACAACCGCGTGTCGCTCTACGTATGCGTGGACGGAAATGAGGTCATCATCAACAAGCACGGCGGGGAGGATGAAACCAAATGAACGAGCTGGAACTGAAATACGGCTGCAACCCCAACCAGAAGCCCGCGCGCATCTTCATGAAGGACGGTGAGCTGCCCATCCGGGTGCTCAGCGGCCGGCCGGGCTATATCAACTTTCTGGACGCCTTCAACGGCTGGCAGCTGGTGCGTGAGCTGAAACGCGCCACGGGCCTGCCCGCCGCCGCCAGCTTCAAGCACGTCAGCCCCGCCGGCGCGGCCGTGGGCCTGCCGCTTTCGGACGTGCTCCGGCGCATCTATTTCATCGCCCCCGACGCGGAGCTCTCGCCTCTGGCCTGCGCCTACGCGCGCGCCCGCGGCGCGGACCGCATGTCCAGCTTTGGCGACTGGATCTCCCTGTCCGACGTGTGCGACGTCTCTACCGCAAAGCTCATCAAGCCCGAGGTGTCCGACGGCGTGATCGCCCCCGGCTATGAGCCGGAAGCCCTCGAAATTCTCAAATCCAAGCGCAAGGGCAACTACAACATCGTCGAGATCGACCCGGCCTACGAGCCCAGGAAGCTGGAGCAGAAGGATGTATTTGGCATCACCTTCGAGCAGGAACGCAACGAGCTGGTCATCGGAGACGATTTTTTCAGCAATGTCGTCACCGAAAACAAGGAGCTGCCCGACTTTGCCAAGCGCGACCTGGCGATTGCCATGATCGCCCTCAAGTACACGCAGTCCAACTCCGTATGCTATGTGAAGGACGGTCAGTGCATCGGCATCGGCGCGGGCCAGCAAAGCCGCATCCACTGCACGCGTCTGGCGGGCGACAAGGCCAACAACTGGTGGCTGCGCCAGCATGAAAAGACGCTGTCTCTGCCTTTCCTCCCCACGCTCAAAAACCCCGACCGCGACAACGCCATCGACCGCTACATCAGCGATGAGTGGGACGATGTGCTGGCTGACGGCATCTGGCAGACGCTCTTTACCGAAAAGCCCGAGATCCTCACCCCCGAGGAAAAGCGCGTGTGGCTTAAGAAGCTCACCGACGTTTCGCTGGGCAGCGACGCCTTCTTCCCCTTCCCCGACAACATTGACCGCGCGGCCCGCAGCGGCGTGCGCTACATCGCCGAGCCGGGCGGCTCCATCCGCGACGGGCTGGTGATCGAGGCCTGCAACCGCTATGGCATCGCCATGGCGTTCACGGGGCTTCGTCTGTTCCATCATTGATTCGGGGGGCTTTGCCATGAAGGTACTGGTCGTGGGCGGCGGCGGGCGCGAGCACGCCATCGTCCAGAAGCTCAAGGAAAGCAAGGAGATCACCGCGCTCTACTGCGCGCCGGGCAACGGCGGCATCGCGCGTGACGCCGTCTGCGTGCCCATCAAAGCCACGGATGTGGAGGCAATCGCGGACTGGGCTGCCGCGGAAAAGATGGATTATGTGGTCGTCACCCCGGACGATCCGCTGTGCCTGGGACTGGTGGACCTGTTGGCGGCGCGCGGCATTCCCGCTTTCGGGCCCGACAAGGCCGCGGCCCGCATCGAGGGCAGCAAGGTCTTTGCCAAGGACCTGATGCGCCGCTACGGCATCCCCACCGCGCGCTATGAGACCTTTGACGACGCGGAGGCGGCGCTTGCCTATGTGCGCACGGCTCCGTGCCCCGTCGTGGTCAAGGCCGACGGACTGGCGCTGGGCAAGGGCGTACTCATCTGCGAGACGAACGCGCAGGCCGAAGAAGCCGTGACCGAAATGATGAAAAACGGCAAGTTCGGCACTTCCGGCAGCCGCGTGGTGGTGGAGGAGTTTCTGGAGGGGCCGGAGGTGAGCGTTTTGTGCTTCACCGACGGCACGGCCATCCGCCCCATGGCCTCCAGCATGGATCACAAGCGCGCGCTGGACGGCGACAGGGGCCTCAACACCGGCGGCATGGGCGTGATCGCGCCCAACCCCTATTACACCCCCGAGGTGGCTGCGCGCTGCATGGAGGAGATCTTCCTGCCCACGCTGGCCGCCATGCGCGAGGAAGGCTGCCCCTTCCGCGGGTGTTTGTACTTCGGACTGATGATTACCAAGGACGGCCCGAAGGTGATCGA
>OLRD01001879.1_pt1 | contig 10663 bp, 5 predicted proteins | sample 1672051 | NCBI WGS metagenome assembly OLRD01 (sample SAMEA3136640, study PRJEB25190) | human gut metagenome | biome: human gut; feature: human-associated habitat; material: faeces | place: Austria | collected 2013 | reverse complement strand
GCATCTCCGCCGTTTTTCTGCGGCGGATGGGGTCCGGGTCGGCCACGCCGACGATCTTGAGCGCCTGTGGATTTTCCAGCGCATAGGTACTGTAAAGCAGTGCGCGGTGTCCCGCGCCCACGATAATTGCAGTGATCTGTTTTGCCATTTTGTTCCATCCTTTCCAGCCCGCCGCAGCAAGACGCGCCGCAGGCACGGTTCTTAGCATACCTCCCCCGCCGTGCTCCGTCAAGGGCTGTTTTGCGCAAAAAAGCCCCGGCTGCGGGCAACTGCCGCAGCCGGGGCCGTGTTTTCTCCCGGTTGCGCATTTTTCAGCGCTTTCCGGCATTTTTGGTTTTCCATGCTTCGGCTCCCGAACGTGCCGTAAGCCGTCTTTTATTTTTTCTTCGGCGCAGACTTCCCGGCCGTGGGTTTCCCCTTCTCAGGCGCAGGAACCGGCTCGGCTTTTTTCGCCGGTTCTGCTTTCTTTGCCGGTTCCGGCTTTTTTTCCGGCGCTGCTTTCTTTGCAGGCGCCGCCGCTTTGGGCGCTTCGGACGCCTTTGCGGGCGCCCCGGCTTTTGCCTCCTCCGCCTTTTTCACAGCGGGTTTACGGCCGCGTTTTGCAGGCGTCTTTTCCGCCTTGGCAGGCCCGTCTTTTTCCGCCGCCGCTCTCTTCGCGGCAGCCTTTTTGGCCGCCGGCTTTTTCGCCGCTTTTACTTCCGTAAATTTCCAGGCCTGGTTTTCGCCATCCACATCATCCCATATCTGCAGGCGCGCGCCGTTTTCCTGGCTCATGCCCACGATATCCAGCACCCGGCCAGACAGCTTGGAGCGCACCTTCCAGCGGCCGTCCGCCGCCGGCTCCAGCGTCCAGAGCTGGTTGTCCTTGCCGATATAATCCCACTGGTGCAGCCATGCGCCGTTCTGGGAACCGGCGTTGATCACGTCGAGCACCTTGCCCGTCAGCTTATTCTCCAGCTTGTAAAGGCCCTCGGCCACTTCCACAAGCAGCCAGATCTGGCTGTCTTCCTTCACATTGTCCCAGAGCTGCACGGCAGCGCCGCTGGCAGTGTTGAAATCGGCAACTTCAAGCACGCGGCCGTTTTTCGCCGCGATTTGATAACAAACATTCGATACAGGTTTTTTCTCGTTCATCTCAAAGCAACCCCCTTTTGGGAAATTATACCATAATAAGTCAAAAAATTCAATCTGCCCGTCCTGATTTCGGAGCATTGTACAAGCTGCACAGGTATCTGTTTGTTTCTTTGGCTAAATTGTTTGTTTTCCGCAGGATCTTGCACCATGCTTTTCGCTATGACAGCGCACGGCGCACCATTTGTCTGGCGTCCTCCCGCAGCGCGGCGTCATCCTGGCCCGGCAGAATATGCTGCAAATTGGCATACCCGAACACCGCGCCCGCAAGCGCCATCAGCGCATACGCTTCACTGGGCGGTTGGCGCAGCAGCCCTTCCCGCACACCGCTCTCCACAATGCACGCGATCATTGCGCGAAGCTGCTCCACCACCTGTGCATCTCCAATGTGGCGGCACACGGCCTCGGGAGATTCCAGCGTGCGCGCACTGGCGAACAGCACCTTCATGCCGGAGGCCTGCGCCTGTACGGAATCCCGCGCAAAGCACAGCAGTGTGTCCAGTTTCTGCTCAAAGCCTTCCGCTTTGTCTACCCGCTCGGAGAGCGCGTCCGCCTCCCCGCGAAGGCGGTAGGCCATCGCTTTTGATATGATTTCCTCCCGCGAGGTGAAATATTCATATACCGTTCCCTTTCCGATGCCGGCCTCCTCCGCGATCTGCTGCACCGTTACGCTGTACATTTTTTCGCCCCGGGCCAGCAGCCGGAACACCGCCTCGTACAGAGCGGTCTCCTTTTCCGCGTTTTTCGCCATAACGAATCCCTCCTCAGCCTGCCGCGGGCTGCGGCAGTTCCTTCGCCGCGTCTGCCGCCGCATCGTCCAGTTCCGGGTCATACAGCGGCTTTTTGCGGAAGATATCATACAGTACGGGCACGACCAGCAGCGTCAGCAGCGTGGCGTACGTGAGGCCGCCGATGGTAACGATGGCCATGGGCTGTGTCATCTCCGCGCCGTCGCCAATGCCAAGCGCCATCGTGGACATGGCCAAAATGGTGGTGAGCGCGGTCATCAGCACCGGGCGGATGCGCGTGCGGCCCGTTTCCAGAATGGCCTCCGTGCGGTCCATGCCCGCCAGCCGCAGCTGGTTGATGTTGTCTACGAACACGATTCCGTTGTTTACCACCACGCCCGCCAGAACAAGGAAGCCCAGCATAGCAATGATGGAAAGCTCGCTGCCTGTGAGCCACAGCGCAAGCAGGCCGCCCGTAAATGCCAGCGGGATCGTGAACATCACGATAAACGGGCTCATCAGGCTTTGGAATTGAGCCACCATGATGAGATAAATGAACACAACAGCCAGCGCGATCATTTTGACAAGGTCCGTCATGGCGCTGTTGATGGTTTCATTTTCGCCCGCGATCTCAACGGTATAGCCTTCGGGCAGCTCGTAATCCGCAAGCTTTTTTTCCAGCTCGCGGCTCACGAGGCCGATGTTGTGCCGGGCGTCCACGCCCGCGCTCACGCTCATGGTGCGCGCGCCGTTTTCCCGGTTGATGGAGGAAACGCTGTCGGTCTCCTGCTTTGCCGCGATGTCGTACAGACGGACGGTCTCCTCCTCGCCCTCCGCGTTCGTCACCGTGAACGCGTGATCCATGATGTTGCCCCGCGTGGGCGCCTGTCCTGCCGGCTTCACCACGACCACGGGCGTATCCGTGCCGTCCAGCGTCAGCGTGGTGGCCGTGTTCTCGGCCTTCAGCTCGGCGGCAAGCTCACTGTATATCTGCGCCACGGTCAGCCCGTGCTGCATCGCTTTGTATTTGTCCACTGTGATGCGTGTCTCCGGGTTTCCCGTGACCGAATTTTCCGAGATATCCACAAGGCCTTCTGTACTGCGCAGAATACCGCGCAGGTCATCCGCGATGGCGTTCATTTCGTCCAGGCCGCGCCCGGTGATGACAAGCTCCACACCGCTGCCGCCCAGAGCGGACATATCCATCGTGGATTCCTGCACCTCCACGGTGCAGTCCAGGTCCGCCACCTGCGCTTCAATGGCAGCGGAAACGTCGGCATTGGTGGCGGTGCGGTCGTCAGACAGCAGGATATAATAAGTGATGCTGCCGCCGGAGGACGAGCCGCCCATCATCGAGGACATACCGCTGCCGCCGGACATCGCGCCTACGGTCTCCACACCATCCACGGCCGCGATGCGCTCCATGACGGTATCCGCCATGGCATAGGCATCCTGCTGCGCCGCGCCCCTGGGCATCGTCAGTGTGGCCGACATCTGCGGGCTGTCCATCGCCGGGATGAAGGCTGTGCCCATCTGCGTTGTCAGGAAAATGCTGATGGCCAGCAGCGCCGTCACGCCCGACAGCACCGGCGCTTTGTGCCGCAGCGCCCAACCCAGCAGCCTCTGGTATCCCTCCACAAAGGCGTCGAACCACCTGTGGCTTTTCTCTTTGGTGTTTTTCAGCACGGCGGCACCCATGGCGGGCACCAGCGTCAGGGCTACCACCAGGCTGGCCAGCAGCGAATAGGCAATGGTCAGGCCCATATCCGTGAACAGCTCGCGGGAAATGCCCTGCGTGAACACAATGGGCAGGAACACACATATGGTGGTGAGCGTGGAGGCAAAAATAGCGCCGGACACCTGCTTCGCCCCCTGGATGGCCGCCTTGGAGGCAGGCACGCCCAGAGAACGCAGACGATAAATATTTTCGATGACAACAATGCTGTTGTCCACCAGCATGCCCACGCCCAGCGCAAGGCCCGACAGCGAGATGATGTTCAGCGTCACATCTGTGAAATACATCAGCGTGATGGCACACATCAGGCTGAACGGGATGCTGCACGCCACAATAAATGTGGGCTTTGCGTCCTTGAGGAAAAAGATCAGCACGATGATGGCCAGCAGGCCGCCCCACAGCAGATTGGAAAGGACGCTGCCCACCACCATGTCGATGTAGTCGCCCTGATCCATCAGCGGCGTGATGTGCAGGCCCGGGTTCTGCTCCTGCAGCTGTGCGATGGCGCTGTTGATGCGCTGGCTCACCGTGGCCGTGGACGCCGTGCTCTGCTTCTGGAACGACAGCACCACGCCGTCGTTGCCGTTCACCTTGGCATAGCTTTCGCCCGCGTTGTCCGTCAGAGCGATATCCGCCACATCGGACAGGCGCACATCGCCCACGCCGTCCACATCCATGTGCATCAGCAGCGTGTTTTCCAGCTCCTCCAGAGAGGCGTACTCCTCGCCCACCTTGACAAGATACTGCTCCTCACCTTCGGTGATATAGCCCGCGGGCATGTTGAAGTTCTGGGCCATCAGGATGTTGCCCAGCATGTCCGCCGTCAGCATGCCGGACAGATCGGCCTTTTTATAGGCCGCATCCCGCGCCTGATCGAACTGCTCCTGCGCGTCCGCAAGCTTCTGTTCCGCATCTTCCAGCTGTGTTTTTGTGGTACTCAGCGTCACTTCACCCCTAGTGAGCTCGTTTACCGCCGTCATCTTGCCCTTTTCCAGCTCGGCATAGGCATCCTGTGCCTTTTTCAGGTTTTCCTCCAGCGCAGGCTTCATGCCGGAAATTACAGCGAGGCGCGTGGTAATGTTGGAAAGCTCCGCCTCCACCTCGGGCAGACGCGTGTCCGCCCTCAACGCCGCATCGCGCAGCTGCGTCAGGCTTTCCTTTGTCAGCGCGGCAAGCTGTTCGCCGCCGGGCAGTGCGCCCGCCTGCGCCTTGAAGGCTTCAAAAGACGCGTCGTCCAGAGCCAGAAGCGCGTCCACGTTGGCTGGAACGGCGGCGGCGGCCTGTTCTCCCACCACCGCAGGGTCCGGCAGGGCAGGCAGGCCCGGCTGAGTCTGCTGGAGTTGCGCGTAAACGGCGGCGGCTTCCTCATAAGTGCCCACAGCGGGCCGGCCCATCTGTGCCAGCAGGGCGTTCACGCTGTCCAGCACTCCCTGCTTCGCAGCAGTCGCAGCAGCCTGACGAGCGGTGTCCCGCGCCCCCGCCAGAGCCGTATTGATGCCTTCATACCCCTGCTTTGCATGGGTATAGCCGTCTCTTTCGGCCTCGAACGCCTTCTGGTTGGCTGTAAGCGTGGTCTCCTCGCTCAGCAGCGCGGAAAGCGTGGCGGAGGCGCCGTCCACCTGGGCGCTGCCCTGGGCCAGCTTGTCCAGCGCAGAGCCTTTTTGGCTTTCCAGCGCGGCTTCGCCCTCGGCCAGCTTCGCCTTGCCGTCCGCCACCTTGGCCTGTCCCTCACGCAGCTCACGCTGTGCGTCCGCCAGACCGGAATCCACGCCGGCAAGGACCTTATCGTTCAGCGCGTCGATCTTCACCTGGTCGAGCGTTACGGTCACCTGCTGCTCCACAAGGCCTGTGGCATCTACGCTCGCAACGCCGTCGATGCGCTCAAAGGCCGGCATAACGGTTTCGTCCGCAAAGGCGGATATCTCCTTCACGTCCATGCCGTCCATATCCACGCTGGCCACCATCACGGGCAGCATATCAGGGCTGATCTTCATCAGCATGGGGGTCCCCACCGCATCGTCCATCTGGCCCGAAACGAGGTCCACATTGGACGAAAGCTCGATCATAGCGGAATCCATGTTCGTTCCCTGTTCAAATTCCAGGATAACGATGCTGGCGTTTTCGCTGGAAACCGAGCTGACGTTCTTAATGCCGCCCGTCGTACCCAGCACCGCTTCCAACGGCTTTGTCACCGTTGTTTCGATTTTCTCCGGGCTCGCGCCGGGATACGTTGTCATTACCACGACATACGGCAGCTCCATGGCCGGCAAAAGGTCTGTCGTCATGCCCGTAAACGAGATAACGCCCAGCACAAGCACCAGCACTACCGCCACCAGCACGGTATAGGGTTTTCTTACACTGAATTGCGGAAGCATATCTTCCCTCCAAAATACGCGCGGACGCGGATTCTCCTCCTGCTCCCCGGCAGGGACGAATTCCGACCGACCGGTCGGTCGGAACTTTTTCAGTATAACACACGCGGGCACGATTTCAACCCCGCGCCGCGCCGCCGCCGCGGATTTTACATTTTATTCATACCCTGTGCAGGCACAAAAAGCCCGCCCCGCATTTCCGCGGGGCGGGCCACAACGTTTCCATTTCTGCTTTACTGTGCCAGATATTCCTCAAGGCACAAGCCGCTTTCCTTGATTTTATGCGCCTGCTCGGAACCAACATAACGGTAATGCCAGGGCTCGTAATCCATGCCTGTCGCCTCGGTCTTGTCCGACGGATAACGCAGAATAAAGCCGTAATCCGCCGCATGCTCGGCCAGCCACTGGGCCGCTGCTGTCTCCGCGAAGCCCGCGTCCTTTGCCGGGTGGTCTTCCGAAACGATGTCCAGGCCCAGGCCCGTATTGTGGTCCGACGTACCGGGCGCAGAGGTGTAGTCGATGGCCTTTGTCTCTGCATCCGCTTGGGAAAGGCCGCCCTCCATCAGGGTTTTGACACGGGCGTCCCAAAGCTCCTGCTGGCGCGCGATGCTGCGGTAGCCGTTGGTGGGCTTCAGTTTGACGCCGGCGGCGGCCGCATCGTTCACCATCTGCCGCAGAGCCTCCGCGATGCGCGCGTCTACTACAGCCTCTCCCACGGTCGCCGTCTCGGCCACCGTGAAATCACCGGGCAGCACGCTGCTGCGGTTGGCCAGCACCATATACCACTCGTCCCGCGGGATGGTTTCCACCGGGGCCGCGGAGGATGCGTCCGGCGGCGTGCTGTCTGCCGGCTGGGATGTGCTGGACGGTACGGAGCCAGAGGTCCCGGGCGCCACGTCTCCGTCCTTCCCGCCAAAGAACACAAAGTAAAGGATGATGAGCAGCGCGATGAGCACGATGCCCGCCCAGGCAAAAATCGTTTTGTTCGGTATTCCGCGCCGGGCCGTGCCGGTACTCCTGCGCGGCGGACGGCCGCCGCCGGAGCCTGAACCGCCGCCCGTCCGGGTACGCCGCTGCGGAGCGCGGGGCGCAGGCTCTGCCTCCTCCGGGTCCCGGTCATACAGGTCCGGGAATGCCGGATCCGCTTCCTGCGGGGCGGTGTATCCGCTCTGCGGAACATCGTCGAACAGGTCAAAGGGCTGCGCGCCCTCAAAATCAAAATCCAACGGCGTCTCCGCTGCCGGGGGCTGCGGCTCCTGCGCCGGCGGCGGTGCAGGCCGGGCAGGCGCAGGTGCAGGACGCTGGGCCGGAGATACGGGCGCATGCCAGTTGATAGGCCGTGGCGTGCGCGGGGCGTTTGCAGGGCGCGGCGTCGCCGCCGGCCACCCCGAGGGACGCAGCTCCTCCCCGCCGGATGCAGGCGGAACGGCCGGCGCGGGCGGCACGTCATCATCCGCCACCAAAGCGCTGAATACAGCCGCACCGATGTCTTTTTCCTTTGCCATACGCGCGGCACGGGCCGCGGGCGCCGGCTGGGCCGCCATTTTGGGCGGCGCGGGCTGCGGGGCCGCGGCAGGCGCGGGCGCATCCGGCTTCACCGGTGTGAACGCCGTCGTGGGAGCGTCCGCCTGCAGCGCGGCAGGCGTAAACGCCACCGTCGGCGCATCCGCCGCGGAATACAAGGGACTGGCCGTGGACCCCGGCTGCCCAGGCCGGGACGCAGGGCGTTCCACAGGCGCATCGTCGAAATCAAACACAAAAGGCGCCGCCTTGGGCACAGGCTCCGCGGAGCGCGGCGGCTCCGCAGGCTTTACAGCCGCCGGAGCCGCGGGCGGCACAGCGGCGACAGGCTTTGCATCGTCCAGAATATCCAGCGGCAGCGGCGTGTAGCCATCCAGTGGCGCGGCAGCAGAAGCCGGCGCGGGCCGGGCGGGCTTTTCTTCCAGAATTCCGAAATCGAACGCGGCCTCTCCGGAAGGAACTGCAGACGCCGCCGTCCGGGATGCGGGACGCTCCACAGGCGCATCGTCAAAATCGAACACGAACGGAGCCGCCTTGGGCGCAGCCTGCGCCGGAGAGACCGGCCGAACGGGTGCATCATCCGTCCCTCCGAGGGAAGCGGACGCCGCCGGGGTAATGCGCGTTTCCGGCACGCCGCTGAACGGCGCGGGGGCAGGCTCTTCATCGAACACGAAGGGCGCGGGCCGGGCGGGCTGCGCCGGGCCCGCCGGAGCCGCCGGGCGCTGGAAGGAAAAATCGTCGAATGGGTCTCCGGGGTCCGTCTCTCCCGGGACGGCGGGATCATCTCCGCCCAGGAAATCGAAATCCAGCTTCTGCATTCCCGCGAACGGTTCATCGTCCGCAGGCTGTTTTTCAACCGGCTGCTGCGCGGGAGACGTTTTTTTCACCGGTACATCCTCAGGCTCAAAGCCCGGGCCGGAAAAGAAGTCCGTCGTAGGCACAAAAACACCGCCTTTTCAAAATTCAAAGCCGGGCGCAAAACGCCCGCCAGCCCGCGCCGCACAGGGCGCGCGGCGGCCGGACGCCGCCTTTCAGCTATGGCACTATTTTACAGCATCCCGCACGCACACGCAAGCCCGGCGGGCAAAAAAGCCGCTTTTCTCCGCGAAGTATGAAGAATTTTTAAATTTTCCAAAAAGGGACTTGCAGTTTTCCGCCGTTTGGTGTATGCTGAATTAGCACTCATCAGTAAAGAGTGCTAAACAGTTTGGGAGGCAAAGCGGCAATGGCAAAAAAGCAATTCAAAGCGGAGTCCAAACGGCTCCTTGACATGATGATCAACTCCATTTACACCCACAAGGAAATTTTCCTGCGCGAACTTATCAGCAATGCGAGCGACGCCATCGACAAGCTGTATTTCCGCAGCCTGACAGACGACTCCGTAAAGCTGAAAAAGAAGGACTTCTTCATCCGGCTGGCAGCCGATAAAGAGAACCGCACGCTGACGGTGCGCGACAACGGCATCGGCATGACAAAGGAAGAGCTGGAGAAAAACCTGGGCACCATCGCAAAAAGCGGCAGCCTGGATTTCAAGAATGAAAACGAGACCGGCGGCAAGGTGGATGTGATCGGCCAGTTCGGCGTGGGCTTCTACTCTGCGTTCATGGTGGCCAGCCGCGTGACGGTGCGCAGCCGCGCGTTCGGCGCACAGGAGGCCTGGCAGTGGGAGTCCACGGGCGCTGAGGGCTATACCATCGAGCCTTGCGACAAAGAGGACGTGGGCACCGAGGTCATCCTTGTTGTGAAGGAAAACGAAGGCGAGGAGCACTACGACGAGTTCCTGGACGACTGGCGCCTGGCGGGCATCGTCAAAAAATACTCCGATTATATCCGCTACCCCATCAAGATGCTGCGGGAAAAGAGCCGCGCCATCGAGGGCACGGACAAGGATGAGGAGGGGCATTACAAGGCTCCGGAGTACGAGACGTACACCGAGGACGAGACGCTCAACAGCATGGTGCCCATCTGGAAGCGTGACAAGAAAAAGGTCAAGGACGAGGAGTACGCCCAGTTCTACAAGGATAAATTCGGCGATTATTCTGACCCCGCCCGCGTCATTCAAAGCAAGACCGAGGGCACCGCCACGTTTAACGCGCTGTTGTTCATCCCTTCGCGCACGCCCTACAACTACTATACCAAGGAATATGAAAAGGGCCTGCAGCTCTATTCCAGCGGCGTGCTCATCATGGAAAAATGCGCCGACCTGCTGCCGGATTATTTCAGCTTCGTGAAGGGCCTTGTGGACAGCGAGGACCTGAGCCTGAACATCAGCCGCGAAATGCTGCAGCATGACAGCCAGCTCAAGCTCATCAAAACCACGCTGGAGCGCAAGATCAAAAACGAGCTGGCCGCCTGGCTGAAGAACGACCGTGAAAAATACGAAGAGTTCTTCAGGAATTTCGGCCTGCAGCTCAAGATGGGCTGCTATGCCTCCTACGGCATGAACAAGGAGCTGCTGCAGGATCTGCTGCTGTTCCACAGCGCCAAGGAGAACAAGCTGGTAACGCTGCGGGAATATTACGAGGCCATGCCTGAGGACCAGAAATATATCTACTACGCCGCGGGCGAAAGCACCGACCGTTTGGCCAAGCTGCCTGCCGCCGAGCGCGTGCTGGACAAAGGCTTCGACATTTTGTACCTGACGGACGATGTAGACGAGTTCATGCTCCAGATGCTGCGCAGCTACGGCGACAAGGAAAAAGAAAAAGAGTTCCGCAACATCTCCGCCGACGATCTCGGCATTGAGACCGACGCGGAAAAAGAGGAAGTTAAAGCCAAAAACGAAGAAAATAAGGAGCTGTTCGAGGCCATGAAAGAGGCTCTGGACGGCAAGGTGACTGAAGTGCGCTTGTCTCAGCGCCTGAAGAGCCACCCGGTATGCCTGTCCAGCAGCGGCCCGCTGTCCATCGAAATGGAAAAGGTGCTGAACAGCATGCCCGCCCAGCAGGAAAAGGTCAAAAGCGAAAAGGTGCTGGAGCTGAACGGCGAGCACGAGGTGTTTGCGGCGCTGAAGCGCCTGTTCGAAGCCGGCGACAAGGAAAAACTGGCCGCGTACAGTGAGATCCTGTACGACCAGGCGCTGTTGATCGAGGGACTGGCACTGGAGGACCCCGTGGCTTACGCCAACAATGTCTGCAAGCTGATGGTCTGATTTTCCCAGACCGCCTTTACTGAAA
>OLRD01001877.1_pt1 | contig 10674 bp, 8 predicted proteins | sample 1672051 | NCBI WGS metagenome assembly OLRD01 (sample SAMEA3136640, study PRJEB25190) | human gut metagenome | biome: human gut; feature: human-associated habitat; material: faeces | place: Austria | collected 2013 | reverse complement strand
CATACGGTTACAAACAGTGATTCTCGTTAGGGCGCTGCCCTAAGACCCGATTGATTCTATATGCTTTTAACCGGCGTACTTCTTAAAGTTTTCCGCCTGCTCCAACACTTCCTTATAGACATCATCCAGCGTTACCGGCGGATAGCCGTATTCGTCCAGCAGCAAAATCAAATCCACCTGTAAATTTGCTTTGATATCGTCACGGGTAGACCAATCGGTATAGCGGGACTTATCGTCAACAATGACTTTGATTTTCTTTGAAAGTTCAAGCATTTTTTCATCAGGATATTCATTGTCGAACTCATACTTCTTTGCAACGGCTTTCAAAATATCATAAAAGGCTTTTTCCTCGTAGTCTATCCCTAATTTTTTGAAGGAGTCCTTCTCGGTTTTCAGCTCCGCAAGCAGGTCGGCAAGCTTTCCGGCAATATCGTCAAGCACCTCATTGGCATAGGATTCATCCCTGCGGCGGTTATTGTATTCGTCAACCACCTTCTTTAATCTATCCGCAAACTCTACACCCATGATTTTGTTGACCTTCTTGAATTCATCGATTGCCTGTGATAGGAGTCTTTGCAAGATTTTGATTTTGGTGTTCGGCAACTGAATAGCATTTATCTTGTCCATGTACTCATCGCTGAAAATATCAATGGAGATATGTTTTCCGGTTTCAAACAACTCTTCGATACCATCCGACTGGATAGCACCCTCCAGCATTTCACGCACCCGGGCATTCATCTGCGAAATATCCGGGGCGTCTCCCTTGGTCAGCTTGAAAAGGATAGAGCGGACAGCACAGTAAAAATGGATATAGTCTTTTTCTTCGTCCGAAATCTTTTCGCTGGAGCTGCAAAGATTGAAAGCCTGCTTCAGCCGCTTGACCGCCGCCATAAAGCGTGTTTCCAGTTCCTCTGACAGCTGTACATATTCGACCGCTCGATTGAGGCAGGCAAGCTGCTCCGTCGGAGAGCCCTCAAAGAAATCCCTGCTGTTAAAACCGTGGAACATCTGCGCCAGCACTTCCAATTGGTCTTTGACAATGGTAACTGCCTGCTCTATACCTTCAAACTCATCACATTCAAAGTTTGTGTATTTCTTTAGAGCAAGGTTCATATTCTTTTTGATACCGATATAGTCCACAATCAAGCCCTTGTCTTTACCTTCGCAGACACGGTTGACACGGGAGATCGTTTGGATCAGGGTGTGCTGTTGAATCGGCTTGTCTATGTAAATGGTATCCAGCTCCGGCACATCAAATCCGGTCAGCCACATATCGACAACAATAGCGATTTTGAAATTGGATTTCGGATTTTTGAACTGCCGGTCAAATTCCTTGCGGTCGTCTTTTGTCCCAAGCATTTCATAAAGGGCAGGCTCATCATCTTTGTTGCGAGTCATTACCAGCTTGATTTTCTCAATAGGCTTCAGTTCTTTTTTCTCTTTATCGGTAAGCGCTGCTTCATCTTCGCTGATTTTCTTTTCCGACCACTGGGGACGCATCTCTACAATGATTTTGTAAAGATCATAAGCGATATTGCGGTTCATGCAGACAAACATTACCTTTCCCGCAACTGTAGCGCCCTCTGCCACACGGGTTTCGTAATGGTGAATAAAGTCCTTGGCGACTGCACGCAGCCTGTCCGGATCGCCGATAATCGCCTCCATTTTGGCAACAGCTTTCTGGCTTTCCTCAATTTGGTGCTCGTTAGCGCCCTGCGCCTCGCACTGATCGTAATACCGCTCAATTTCCTTGACTTTTGCATTGTCCAGCGTCACCCTCGCCGCACGCCCATCGTAAACAAGGTTGACGGTAATGCCGTCACGCACCGATTCGGTCATGGTGTAGGAATCCACTACAGGACCAAATACTTCGATCGTCCCATCCACCGGCGTTCCGGTAAAGCCTACATAGGTAGCATTCGGCAGGGAATCATGCAGATACTTGGCAAAGCCGTATTTACGTTCCACACCCGCTTCGGTTACTTTGACCTTTTGGTCAAGGTTGATCTGGCTTCGGTGTGCCTCATCAGAAATACAAATGACATTGGTTCTTTCGGTGAGCAGCTGCAAATCCTCTGTGAATTTCTGAATGGTCGTTAAATACACGCCGCCGCTTTCCCGCCCCTGCAATTCTTCCCGCAGCTTTTCACGGGATTCAATGCTGACCACCGTTTCGTCCCCAATGTATTTTTTAGAGCCCACAAATTGGCGGGAAAGCTGGTCATCCAAATCTGTGCGGTCGGTGATAATTAAAATGGTCGGGCTGTGGAAAAGTTTGTTTTTCATCAGCATACGGGTCAGAAACAGCATAGTATAGCTCTTGCCGCAGCCGGTAGCGCCGAAATAGGTGCCGCCCTTTCCATCACTGTCAGGACGCATATGCAGCTTGATATTCTCAAACAGCTTGGTAGCGGCAAAAAACTGCGGATAACGGCAGACAATTTTCAGCTCTTTATCCGAGCTGTCGGGGAAATAGATAAAATCCTTGATAACCGCAAGCAAACGGTCTTTTCGGAAGAGCCCCTTCATCATAGTGACAAGAGAGTTGATGCCGTCCAGCTCCTTGTCTTTAGATTCAACTTTCCGCCACGCATAGAAATAGTCGTAGGGACTGAAAAGAGAGCCGTATTTGTTGTTTACCCCGTCGCTGATGACCACAAAGGCGTTGTATTTGAGCAGTTCCGGAATATCTCTGCGGTAGCGGACGGTAAGCTGCTTGTAAGCGTCCATGATCGTTGTGTTTTCCTTGACAGCGCTCTTAAATTCCAGAACCACTACAGGAATACCGTTGACAAACACAATGCCATCGGGAATACGGAGCTGACCGCCCACACCCTCGATTTCAAACTGATTGACTGCCTTGAAGATGTTGTTTTCGGGATTGTCATAGTCGATCAGCTCAATATATAAATCCTTCTGTGTCCTGTCCTCACGGTTGAGGATAAAACCGTCGCACAGCAGTTTATGTATTGCCTTGTTCGCTTCGTACACCGTGCCGGAGATGTTCCGCAGCCGCAAAAGGATACCGTCCACTTCGCCGGGAGTGATATCGTCCTTGGTGTAGCGGTTATATAAATACTGCCGCAGATCATCGGCAAGCAGGACTTCCGTGCGTTCCCGGTGGATCTGCTCTCCTGCGAGGTATGTATATCCTTCATCTTTGAACAGCTCCATGATGGATAGCTCCAAGGCGTGTTCGTTAAAGTTTGCCATTGTGGTCACTCCTTTTATACACTCTGTGTTTTATAAAATATCAGCAAAATACCTGTTCTTCTTTTTAGTGAATACAACCTGTGATGGGAACAAATTTTCTCCCATATTTGCCATTCCAATAACTGTATATGCCCAGTCGCTCAATTCTTCCGGCAACCGATAACAAATAGGATTGTTCTCATTTGAAATCGTAATCAACGGAATGCCCGATTTATCCATTCCAACAGATAAAACCATTTCTGTTTGACTGCCTTCGGCAATTTGAAAAATCGGCTGCTTAGTAATATCGTAATAAACTTTTGCTCCACGACGATTTAAGAAATACTCGTCATTTGTTTCATCAATAAAGTCTATCGGCAATTTATTTCGTCTGCGACTAAAATAATCAGATAACTGCTGACAAACATATCCATTAAAGTATTCGTTTTGCATTTCAAGTTTCTCATTGACAATCTGTTCTGTATTATCAAAATGAGACATATAGCCAAGTAGTCCTATAAAACATACTAAGTCATCGGAATAAATTCCTGCATATGACTTGTACCAAGCATGATCCCATTCGCAAATTATCTTATATAACTTTTTATATAAGTCCAGTTGAACTTCATTAAGATGAAACCATTTTGTATCTAACAGTTTTTTCTCCGTTCCCTCTGCAATGGAATGATAATGTAATTCATCGCACAAGGCTTTTAACAGCTTTGAAATAATACCCGCCATCATATCTGCTATACGCAAACCACAACTATCTTTTGAATTTTCCTCTGTTACATTAGACAGTCCCATTTCACACGCAGCCTGCATTGTCCTACTGACTTCGTTTTGCTTTCCCTCTTTGTCTAAAACTAAGGCATAATTCTTAATATGTTCTTCCTGTAAGTATTTAGCCAAACCGCTGAACGGCATATGATAATCCCATTGAAGTTCCGGAATAGCTGAAATATCGTCCAAAATATATAGTATATTTTCAAAAGCATCATTTTCTTGCCCTTTAAGACTTATATTTGAACGGTTACATTCAATCCGTTCTCTGAAAAATCTTTTCAATTCCTCTACAAATTCTTCCGGATTATCATAAATACATTTGATAACATTCTCCGGACGATACGCAACAAGGGCCTTTGTAATGGAATACTTAACTGCATCCGCATCTATAACGAAGTTATTCTGATAGCCTATAAAAAGCTGCAAAACCAAAAACTCTATCTTGCTCGCAACGGAAAAATACAGCTTGGTGCTTTCATCAAAAATAGATAAGAAATCCATTATAAACTGTGTGTTGGCTTTATCGAGTGAAGCAAATCCATATTCAAATTTCTTTTGCTTCAAAGTTGTGCTTTTTAATTCTCCGCTTCTATCTTTACGGTCAGCATATTTATTTTCAAAGTCCTCATATTTCTTGAAAATTTCCTTTTCCTTTTCTTTCGACCACCCAACTACAACCGTAACAAAATTATCATAATAATTTGGAGCAGTTACAGTATTATAGTTGATTTTTCTACTGTGTTCTGACTCATCATAATAAAATTTATATGTATCCATAACTGTTCCATCTCCTTTCGGTTAAATGATAATTTAGAAGCAACAGCTCAAGCTTGGTTTACATCTTGGTTTGTTGATTATGAGCCTTTCCCGCACTCTTATGATGAAGATGGAAAACCTTTACCCCCTGATGATTGGGAAAACGGTATTCTTGATAGTTGTATTGACTTTTATAACGGCTATGCGTTCAAAAGCGATGACCTTCTTGATGAACCTATTCCGGAAAGTTTTGATGTTTTCAAAATGGGAAATATCAAAAAAGGCGGAGGACTCAATTATGAAGGAACCAAAAGTTGGATAGAGCGTGAATTTTGCAAAGGTTTGGAACGCTTCATTCTTATTCGTGGTGACATACTTATGGCAATGACCGATATGAAAGAAAATGTTGCACTTCTCGGTCATACGGCTCTTATGGATATAGATGATAAATATATCGTAAATCAGAGAGTTGGACTATTACGACCAAATGGTTTTATGGGAATAAGCCCATATCAGGTATATCTGCTAACAAATAACGCAACTTTCCTCAGAGAATTAAGACGACACGCACATATAGGCGTTCAAGTCAATCTCTCCAAAGAGGACATTGTCAATTCAAGAGTTGTGTATGCCCCAAAGAAAATCAATCAGGCATTTGCTACTAAGGTAAAGCCATTATTTGATTGTATTTCCAATAATAATGCTGAAATATTGAAGCTAACTGAGATTGCGTCGCAAATTCAGTCACAATTAAGCCGCTAAATTATCATTTATCCGTTTCTTCAAAGCGATTCTGTCGGTGATAGCCTTATAGGATTTGACGATACTTCTCTGCTTCTCGATAGAGGGAACAGGCAGCTCTACCTTGCACATTTCATCCCAATCCATAACTTCTCGGACGCTTCCATGAGATTTGAAACGGGCGTACCTGTCAAACTCCGGTCTGCTGAACCACAGCATGAGATATTCAGGCATAAGTTGATTTTCATCAATAACCTCAAAAACTGTGTAAACATTGCTCACCAAACCTTCGTCATAATCTTCCAGCAAGGCAATTCCTATCTTGTCTCCTCTGCGGGAAGTATCTGGAATGTATGTAAACTGTCCTTTTCTTACGACCTTGTACTTGGTAAAATCTGTACCAACAGTATTCGCAATAGAAGGGATGAATTGTTTCTGAACGGAAACGCCTAAAAGATTTTCCTCTTTGCCTTCCGTATTACGAACATCAACTTGTCGGATAAACTCCCCAAGAAGCCGATAGCCTTTTTTCATCATCTTCACCTCATCCGATGTATTTTCTGTGAGCAATCTTGACATTGCTCTGCTTTACCATTGCGTATTGCAAGGTAGTATCTATTCGTCTATGTCCTAAAAGCTGCTGGAGCTGCTCTATGGGCATTCCTTTGTCGATTGCCATTGTCGCAAGAGTTCGCCTAAACTTGTGCGGATGCACTTTGCTTAGCCCCAAGCGTTTGCCGTACTCACGGAGCCGCACCTCAATACCGCTGATTTGCAAGCGTTTATGCGGCTTTTGCAGAGACACAAACAGTGCCGGATTTTCATCTCTGCGGCTGTTCAAGTAATTTTGCAAGTGGATTTTTGTCCTTGCGTCAAAATACACGATACGCTCTTTGTCGCCCTTGCCAAACACCACGCATTCTCTTTCGTTAAAGTTTATATCCGCCCGATTCAGTAAAACCATTTCGCCCACACGCATACCCGTTGAAGCAAGCATATCTATGATCGCCAGATCCCGAAGCTCGGTACAGCTATCACGCATGAGCTCGAGGGCTTCATCGGTATAGGTTTCTTTTATATTCGTTCCAGTTTTGACTTTATGGATTCGTCTGACCGGACTTTTCAGAATATAGTCCTCATCTTCCAACCAAGAAAAGAAGCTGGAAAGTATGCGCCTTATGTTATCGATCGTAACCTTGCTTGATTGATTTTTCTCCTGATACTCGGTCAAATAGCTGCGAACATCATCGGTTACGATGTGTCTAACGCCTTTCCCGACACAGGTCAGCATAGCTTGTATCGTTGCGTTATAGTATTTCAGGGTCTTTTCAGAGCACCCTTCTATTCGCTTTGCGGAAAGAAATAGCTCCACCAAATTCTGCTCTAAGTTTTCCGTATCGTTTTCAACTTTTGTTACCTCATAGCCGAATAGCGTGTGTTGCAGCACCTCTTGCAGCTTCTCTGTTTGAGCGTTATTCAGGTAAGGCAGCATTCCCTGAACAACATCTGTGATTAAATTCTGTTTCATAGTCGTATCTCCTTGATTTATTAAGAGAACAACTACGGGGCGGGAGTTCCCCCTACTTTAACTCCTGCCACCCACAAGAGTTGTGGGATATATGGTAAATGATAATTTAGCGGCTTAGTATTGTAAGCAACATGTGCTTTGCTGTTTCCAGAGAAGCCATTTCCTGCCTGTTGAGTGCTTGATTTTGCTCAACTGAACTTGCAAGAGCATTAAACTTTTGAAGCTGTTGGTCGGAAAAGCAAGGGATTTGGTATTGCATTATGTGGTTTTTATCGCCACGGGGCATTTTAGTTCCTTTTGCTCCCGACATCACATAGTCGAAAAATCCATCCTGAAACAATATGGATTTGAGCAAGTAAGAGTATTTTTTATCCGAAGCTCTAAAACAGAGAACATCGGCGTTGCAACCGCCCTCTGTTGTTGCAAACCACATTTTTTTGAAATACGGGCGAATATTACTTACAAGAACATCTTCTTCACGAAAATGCACTACTCGTTCAGATGCAGACGTGCTTCCGAAAGAACTGACACCTTGCTTATCGGGCAATATGTTCTCTGTAGAGATATATACGGCTGTTTCTATGTCGGAGAAAGCCAATTTGTCGGTAACATATCCGCATATTGCTGATAACGAAGTTGTTTCTTGAATTGATTTCGCCAGCTCAATGAAAATGCAGTTCAAATATTCTGCTAAATTATCATTTATCTGCTTTTTCAAAGCGATTCTGTCGGTGATTGCTTGATAACTTTGCACTATTTCAATTTGTTCATCAAGCGGAGGAACAGGAACTTTCATCCTGCAAATATCATCCCAAGTAATACCGCCTCGAACACTTCCGTCAGTACGGAGCCAACAAAGTCTGTCAAATTCCGGCCTGCGAAACCACATCATTAAGTAATCCTCATTCAAAATACTGTTATCAATAATTTCGAACATAAAGTATGCAGGAGATACGATTGCAGGCTCATCCTCAGTATATAAAGCAACAGGCAGTCTTTCATCACGGCCGACATGCATGGGATTACAGGCAAACTTGTCTTTGGTAATGAGTTTGTATTTACTCAAATCCGTACCGATTACATTCGCAACCGATGGCATAAAATATTTGTCTATATTTATGCCTAAGACTTGCTCCGTGACAAGGTCTGTGTTGCGTGTATCAACCAATCGGATATAATTGCCTAAAGCGTCATAATTCGATTTCATACCCTAACTCCTTAAACACTGCCAACAGGTCAGCTTTCGACTGTTCTTCCTGCACTAACAGCTCTTTCAGCTCAGCCTGAAGTGTTTTCATCTTCGCATCAAAGTCGATATTCTCATCACGGTTGACAAATTCAATATACCGGCTGGGCACAAGGGTAAAGCCTTTTTCTGCGACTTCCTCAAAAGAAGCGGAATAGCAAAATTCCGGAATATTCTCGTAGGTTTCCTCATAGCCCTCCTGCTGCCAGTTGTGATAGACCGAAGTGACCTTTGCCCGGTCTTTATCCGTCAGCTCAATATACTTCTTCTCATAGGGGCCGCCCATCTGCCGCAGATCCATAAAGAGAATTTCACGCTCTCTGTCACGGTAACGCTTAAGCTGTCCGTTCTGTTCTACAACACGGGCCTTTTTATTTTTGTTCAGTATCCAAAGCGTGACGCTGATGTCGGTGGTATAGAACAGGTTTCTCGGCAGAATGATAATCGCTTCCACCAGATTGTTTTCAATCAGCTGCTTTCTGATTTTCAGCTCCGTTCCGTCGTCGGACAGAGCACCGTTTGCCAGCAGAAAGCCTGCAACGCCGTTCTGGGAAAGCTTGGAAACGATATTCAAAATCCAGCCGTAGTTTGCGTTGCTGGTAGGCGGCACTTCATAGCCGTCCCATCTGGGATCGTCGATCAATTCGTTTTCCGCTCTCCATGCTTTTTGATTAAAGGGCGGGTTTGCCATAATGTAATCGGCTTTCAAATCCTTGTGCTGGTCGTTGGTAAAGGTATTCGCCGCCGTCTCGCCAAGGTTTGCGGAAATTCCACGGATGGCAAGATTCATCTTACACAGTTTATAGGTGGTATTTGTATATTCCTGTCCATAGATGGAAACCTGCTTTTTGTTCCCGTGATGTGCTTCCACAAACTTCATAGACTGCACGAACATACCGCCGGAACCGCAGCAGGGATCGTATAAAATTCCGTCATAAGGCTCCAGCATTTCGGCAATCAAATTGACGATACATTTCGGCGTATAGAATTCGCCTTTGCCTTTTCCTTCGGCAAGCGCAAATTTGCTGAGAAAATACTCATAAATGCGCCCGATGATGTCATTCTCTTTGTCATCGGTATTGATGCGGTTGATCTCGTCAAGCAGGGAAGCCAGTTTTGCTGTGTCGAGCTGCAAGCGGGAATAGTAGTTGTCCGGCAGAGCGCCCTTCAGCGCCGGATTATTTTTCTCAATCGTATAAAGAGCCGTGTCGATTTTCAGGGCGATGTCGTCCTGCTTGGCATTTTCCATAATATAAGACCAGCGGCTTTCCGGGGGCAGATAGAAAACATTGTCCTTTGTGTAGAAGGCCACCGTGTCCACAAATTTTTCGCCGTACTGTTTTGCAATCATTTCTCTCTGAGCATCAAATTTATCACCGGCGAATTTCAGAAAAAACAGGCTCAGGACAACATGCTTATACTCCGCAGGCTCTACTGAGCCACGCAGCTTGTCCGCACTTTTCCAAAGCGCTTCCTCCATAGATATTTCTTTTTTCGGTTTTGCTGTCCGTGCCATTGTTATTCCTCCGTTATCTTATCCGTATGATCCGGAATGATCTCCATGATATCATCCATCGTGCAGCCAAGCGCAATGCAGATTTTTGCCAGCACCTCAGTAGTAACATTGTCGCCACGGTTCAATTTTCCAATGGTGTAATGGCTGATTCCCGCCGCCTGTTCCAGATCTTTTTTCTTCATGTCTTTATCTATCAGTAGTTTCCATAGCTTTTTATAGCTGATTGCCATAGCATATAACCTCCCGACAAACGGCAAAATCCATAATGTGATGCTTTATTATAACACTTTTTGACGAATTATTCAACCAATATGTATGCGTTCGCTGTATTTAAGAAGGCCAATTATATTTTTTGTATCGAAAGTGTGCCCGCCTATATTGGCGGGCAAATTTTTTTGCTTTTTTTCTGAAAAACAGGGTGCGTTTTGACTTCTCAATTCCAAATAAGTGAAGGGGTAAAATTTTTTGAGATTCAGGGTGTGCATTTGGCTGTTCTCAGTGGGAACAAGTGAAGGGATAAATTTTCTCAAAAAATTTTTTGGAGAAAGCCTGAAATTGGGTGTGCATTTCGGCACCCTTTGTCCAAATGAGTGAAGAGGTTTTTTCATTCGGAAATATTTTCCCGTTTAGGGGGGTGCATTTGCCCTTTCCCAGTGGGAATAAGTGAAAGACCTTTTCATTGTACCTTGAAAACTGAATAACGATCCGAATGGGATATGACTTTGCGACGCCGTCTGACAGGGCCGGGGACAGAAAAACTGGATTCGGAGAAGCGACAGCACAATTAGATTCCAAGGGACGCACAAAGGAGATGAAAAACATGGTTATAAAAATTACGCCAAAGCAGTCAAAGCGGACCAACGCTCTTGTCAGAAGGCTCTGCTGCAACTATGTAGACGGCAACTGCCT
>OLRD01001866.1_pt1 | contig 10754 bp, 6 predicted proteins | sample 1672051 | NCBI WGS metagenome assembly OLRD01 (sample SAMEA3136640, study PRJEB25190) | human gut metagenome | biome: human gut; feature: human-associated habitat; material: faeces | place: Austria | collected 2013 | reverse complement strand
CGCCCCCGGAGAAAAAGAAAAAAGAGAGGAACAACGAAAAGCTGGATAGGCTCAAGGCTGTGTTTGGTGTGGAGGAAACCGGGGAAGAGCCCCCGGAAGAAGCCCCCGCTTCCAGCGCCCCCACGCCCGATACCCGGGAGATGGAGGAGGGCACCCAGGCCTTGGAGCGCGCTTTGGAGGAGATTGAGGACATCCACATCCCCGCGCCCCAGGTGGAGACCGTCCGCTCCGCCCCGCCCAAGGAGGAGGCTCCCGCCCTGCCTGAAAAGTCGGCAGGGGAGGTGCCCCCTGTCCCCGACGACGTAAAAGAGCTTACGGAAAAGTTCATGGAGCAGAAGAAGCGGAACGACCGCAAAGAGGCCACCCCTGCCCAGATGGCTGCCTACCAGGCTGCGGAGCCCGCCAAGGCCTACTGCTTCCCGCCGGTGACTATGCTGGCGGTGAGCCCCCACGGCAACCCCGCCCTGGAGACAGAGGAGCTTCAGACCAACGGCCGCATTTTGGTGGACACTTTAAAGAGCTTTGGCGTGCAGACCAAAATTCTGGACATTTGCCGCGGCCCTGCCGTCACCCGCTATGAAATCCAGCCGGCCGCCGGTGTGAAAATCAGCAAGATTACAAACCTATCCGACGACCTGGCGCTGAACCTGGCCGCCACCGGCGTGCGCATCGAGGCACCCATCCCCGGCAAGGCCGCCGTGGGCATTGAGGTGCCCAACAAGACCCGCAGCACCGTGCGCATGCGGGAGCTGGTGGAGTCCAACTCCTTCCAGTCCTCCAAGAGCAAGCTTTCTGTGGCCCTGGGCCGGGACATCGCAGGGCAGCCTGTCATCGCGGATCTGGCCAAAATGCCCCACCTGCTCATCGCCGGCACCACAGGCTCTGGTAAGTCTGTGTGCATCAACTCCCTGATTGTGAGCATGCTCTACAAGGCCAGCCCGGACGAGGTGCGTTTCCTGATGATCGACCCCAAGGCCGTGGAGCTGACAGAGTACAACGGCATGCCCCACATGCTGGTGCCGGTCGTCACGGATCCCCGCAAGGCCTCCGGCGCCTTGGGCTGGGCCGTTTCGGAGATGATGAAGCGCTATAAGATTTTCTCCGAGTGCAACGTGCGCAACTTGAAGGGCTACAACAGCTTGGCCTCCTCCCAGGACTACCAGGACGAGAACGGCCAGCCCATGCCCGCCATGCCCCAGATCGTCATCATCATCGACGAGCTGGCCGACCTCATGATGAACGTGGGCAAGGAGGTCGAGTTCTCCATCAGCCGCATCGCCCAGCTCGCCCGCGCGGCCGGCATCCACCTCATCATCGCCACCCAGCGCCCCTCCACCAACGTGGTCACGGGCCTCATCAAGGCGAACATCACCTGCCGCATCGGGCTTACCGTGGCCTCGGGCATCGACTCCCGCGTCATCCTCGACTCCACGGGCGCCGAGAACCTCATCGGCATGGGGGACATGCTCTTGGCCAAGCCGGAGTACCCCAAGCCCATCCGCATCCAGGGCCCCTACATCCCCGACGACGAGATCGCCGCCGTGGTGGCGCACCTGAAGAGCCAGGGCGAGCCGGAGTACCACTCCGAGATCCTGAAGACCAACGTCGTGACCTTGGGCGACTCCTCGCCTTCGGGGGAGGGGGGCTCCGAGGCCGACGATCCGCTTCTGTGGGAGGCCGCCGATGTGGTGGTTTCAAGCGATTTGGGCTCCACGAGCAACCTTCAGCGTCGCTTGAAGGTCGGATACGCGCGAGCTGGACGTATAATGGATCAGTTGGAAGAAAAGGGCATCGTGGGCCCGGCCAACGGAAGCCGCCCGCGCGAGGTGCTCGTCGACCAAATGGAACTGGAAACACTGAAGGCCTTCGAGGCCGCTGACGAATAGGCCGGAACGGAACCGCACCGCAACGGCCAACGGAAAACACAGAGGAGACCATCGTGGCGAGACAGACATCATTCGGCGAGGCGCTTGCCCATGCCCGCGAGCGCAAAGGACTCGATTTGTCCACGGCCGCCCGCAAGCTGCGCATCCGCCCGGATATCCTGCGCGCCATCGAGGAGGGCGATTTCGCCCGCATGCCCCCGCGCGGCTACACGTCGAACATGGTGGGCGCCTACGCGCGCCTGGTGGGGCTGAACCCCACGGAGGTCACCCGCGCCTACCGGGAAGAGGTCTACCAGTTCGAGACGGGCCGCCGTCCGGCGAGCAACCGTCGCGAGCGCCCCCGCGATGCCGGACGCACGGTCGCGCTGCCCTCCAGCCGCGACCGGGGATCCTCTCGGGGCTCCTACCGAGACGATTACGCGGGCTCCCCGCGCTCTGGCCGTTCCGGCTTGGGCGGTTCCTCGGCCCGCCCGGGCAGGGCGGCTCCGCAGCCCCAGTACACCAACCTCGTCCAAGGGCGCCAGGCCCCGGGCATCGCGGCGAACATCGGCTCGTATTTGCCGCTCATCATCGTGGGCGCCATCATCGTGGGCCTGCTCGTCCTCGTGATCATCCTGGCCTTCGGAAACCGTGCGGCGCCGGAGAGCGATGTGCCCACGGTGCCCATCTCCGGCATGCAGAACCCCGCCGGCACCGATACCGGTGCCGCAAACGAGGGCGCAGGCGACGCAACGGCGCCCACCCAGCAGCCCGTGGCGCCGACGAGCGCCAAGTTCAGCTACAACGTGCCCGAGGGCTCAAGCGTCTACATCGAGGTCGTCCAGGACGGCAAGACCGTGGAGGCGGGCGATGTCACCGGGCCCAAGACGGCCGATTTCGATGTGACCGGGACGCTGAAGTTCGTGCTTTCCGGCGATGACGAGGACATCGCCGCCGTCAAGCTCACCCTCGACGGCGAGGAGGTGAAGGCCGAGGATCAGAACGGCCGCGGCGTCTACACCTACACCGTCAACTTCGAGGACGTGCTCAACGATTGGAAGCGCGCCAACGGCGTGGCCGGCGCCTCCTCGGATAGCTCCGGCGACTCGGATTCCGGCTCCTCCTCCAGCTCGGATTCCTCGAGCGACGACTCCAGCACAAGCGACCGTTCCTCCGACACCTCCGGAAATGGCGACTCGTCCGACTCCGGCGAGGACTCCTCCGACAGCGCGGCCTAGCGGGCCCATCGAGAAAGGCAATCAACCCATGGCTAAAGAATCCAGCTTCGACATCGTCTCCACGGTGGATATGCAGGAGGTGGACAACGCCTTCCAGCAGGCCCGAAAGGAGCTCGCCCAGCGCTACGATCTGAAGGACTCGGGCGCCGAGATCTCCCTGGACACCCTGAACCTGCCCAAGTTCGCCATCGAGAGCGAGGAGAACCTGTGGCACATCGCCATCCATGCCACTGACGAGCGGCTGTTTGCCGTGTATGAGCTTTTAAAGCGGGGCGTCACCGTGGAGAAAATGCACCAGGAGACCATGATCGACTGCTGGTTCCTCTCCAAGCTGATGAACCTTTTAAGCTACGAGCGGGAGCTTGCCAAGGGCCGGCTCACCGAAGAGCTGTACACCCAGGGCAAGCAGCTGGGCTATCCCGACGCCACCATTGCCCGGCTCTCCGGCTGCGAGGTGACCTTTGAGCGCAAGCCCACCTTCAAGATGGTGGACACCTGCGCCGGCGAGTTCGCCGCCCACACCCCCTACTTCTACGCCACCTACGACACCGAGGAATCCGGCGGCGAGGACGAGGCTTTGGAGTTTATTGGGGAAAACCGGGAGAAGCAGACTGTCATCGTGCTGGGCTCCGGCCCCATCCGCATCGGCCAGGGCATCGAGTTCGACTACGCCAGCGTCCACTGCGTCATGTCCCTGCGCCAGCTGGGGTACGAGGTGGTCATCATCAACAACAACCCGGAGACCGTGTCCACCGACTTCGACACCGGCGACCGGCTGTACTTTGAGCCCCTGTCCCCCGAGGATGTGCTGGACATCATCAACATCGAGAAGCCCATCGGCGTGGTGGTGGCTTTCGGCGGCCAGACGGCCATCAAGCTGACCAAGACCCTGGCCCAGCACAACATCCCGATTTTGGGCTCCTCCGCCGACACCATCGACATGGCCGAGGACCGGGAGCGGTTCGACGCGCTGCTGGAGCGCTCCGGCATCAAGCGTCCCAAGGGCCACACCATCATGACCACGGAAGAGGCCCTGAACGCCGCTCGGGAGCTGGGCTATCCCGTGCTGATGCGGCCCTCTTACGTGCTGGGCGGCCAGAACATGATCATCGCCTACTGCGACGAGGACATCGAGGAGTACATGGCCATCATCCTCTCCCACAAGCAGGATAACCCCGTGCTCATCGACAAGTACCTGTCCGGCATGGAGATCGAGGTGGACGCCATCTGCGATGGGGAGAACATCCTGATCCCCGGCATTATGGAGCACGTGGAGCGCACCGGTATCCACTCTGGCGACAGCATCGCTGTGTACCCGGCCTCCGACATTGACGACGACATGAGCGCCAAGATCGTGGCCACCACCGAGACCCTCTGCCGGGAGCTGAACGCCTTGGGGCTCATCAACCTGCAGTACATCATCATGGATGGGGAGATCTATGTCATCGAGGTGAACCCCCGGGCCTCCCGCACCGTGCCCTACATCAGCAAGGTGACCGGCGTGCCCATGTGCGATTTGGCCACCAAGGTCAGCCTGGGCTACAAGCTGAAGGACCTGGGCTACGGCACGGGCCTGTACAAGCCCTCCCCCTATGTGGCGGTGAAGGTGCCGGTGTTCTCCTTTGAGAAGCTGACCGATGTGGACACCCACCTGGGGCCGGAGATGAAGTCCACCGGCGAGGTGCTGGGCATTGGCAACAATGTGGAGGAGGCCCTCTACAAGGGCCTGATCGCCTCTGGCCACAAGATGAACAAGGGCGGCGGCGTGTTCATCACCGTGCGGGACCAGGACAAGCCCGAGATCGGTGAGATCGCCAAAAAGTTTGCCAAGATGGGCTTCGAGCTCTACGCCACCACCGGCACCGCCATGGTGCTCTTCAAGGTGGGTCTGTCCGTGAAGATCGTGGATAAAATCCACGAGAGCTCGGTCAACACCATCACCCTGCTGGAGAGCGGCAAGGTCAACTACGTCATCTCCACCTCCGCCAAGGGCCGCAACCCCGCCCGGGACAGCGTGAAGATCCGCCGCAAGGCCAGCCTTCTGGGCATTCCCTGCCTGACGGCCATCGACACCGCCAACGCCCTGGCGGACTCCCTGATGAGCCGCTACACCCCGGAGAACACGGAGATCATCGACATCAACAACCTGAAGGAGCGCAAGCAGAAGCTGAAGTTCACCAAGATGTCCGCCTGCTCCAACGACTATATCTACATCAACCTGTTCGATGAGGAGAACAAGGTTTCCTCTCCTGAGTTCCTGTCCATCTACCTCAGCGACCGGCACAACGGCGTGGGCGGCGATGGGGTCATCCTGATCTGCCCCTCTGACAAGGCCGACGCCCAGATGCGCATGTTCAACCTGGACGGCAGCGAGGGCTGGATGTGCGGCAACGGCATCCGCTGCGTGGCCAAGTATATCTTTGACAACGGCATTGCCAAGGGCCAGAAGGTGGGCGAGGGCCGCTATCTGCTCCACATCGACACCAAGAGCGGCGTGAAGGACTGTACCGTCATCACCAAGAATGGCTTGGTTTCCAAGGTGACGGTGGACATGGGCCGCGCCGAGCTGGCCCCGGAGAAGATCCCTGTCCGGCTGGAAGGGGAACAGGTGGTGGACAAGCCCATCTCCATTGGCGGCAACGTGTACCGCATCACCTGCTGCTCCATGGGCAATCCCCACTGCACCGTGTTTGTCCCCTCGGTGGACAAGCTGGACCTGCAGGACCTGGGCCCCAAGTTTGAGAACGACCCCATGTTCCCAGACCGGGTGAACGTCAGCTTTGTGGAGGTCATCGACCAGCACACCCTGAAGGCCCGCATCTGGGAGCGGGGCAGCGGCGAGACCATGGCCTGCGGCACCGGCACCTGCGCCGCGGTGGTGGCCGCCACCCTCAACGGCTACTGCGAGAAGGGCAAGGATATCCGGGTCATCCTCAAGGGCGGCGAGCTGAAAATCCACTACACCGACGAGCGTGTGCTGATGACCGGCAAGGCCGAGAAAGTGTTCGACGGCGTGGTAGAGGTGTAAAAACCATCCTGGGAGGAATGTCTATGAGGCGTCGGGTTTTGTCCCTGTTGTGCGGGGCCCTTCTGCTGCTGGGGCTGGCCGCCTGTGGGGAAGAAGAGGACAGCGGTGCTTCCTACCCCGCTACCACCGATGTGCAGCACATGGTCGAGATGGTGGCCCAGGACTATGGCCCTGACGTGTGGGTGGCAGATCCCGGTTTGGTAGAAGAGGCTTTGGAGTGCTCCTTTTCCTCGGCACAGTGCTCGGACGGCCTGCTTTGGCTCAATTTTGGCCGACGGGGCGTAGAACTGGAGAGCTGGATTGCCCAGTACGGCCTGTCCCTGGAGGGCCCCACCCACGCCTGGCTGTGGCAGCCGGAGGATGAGGAGATCTATCGGGAAGACGTGAGCGGCATTGTCTACAGCATTGACATCGGGGCCAGTTTGGAACCGGTGGATGCCTTCTCCCAGGACAAGCTGGCCTGGGAAGAGGACCCGGACCATCCGGGGTTTGAAAAGGCGGCTCTGGTAGTGACGCCCCAAGAGCGCCAGCCGGTGCGGTGGGCCGTCCGGTGGAAGGCCCAGGACCGCGCCTGGCGGGCGGAGTTCCCGGAGGACTGCCTGGAAGCCTTTTGGGCCGTGGCGGAGGATCTGCCTGTGAAAATGACGCCTGACCTTGAGGCAGAGGAAAGCGGCGCCAGCGAGCCTCAAGCAGTGCCGTCCTCCACGGGAGAGGACTGATTTGTTGAAAGCGGCGGAATAGCACGAAGGACTTTCCCTTTGGAAAGTCCTTTGTGGATTTTAGAAACCATACAGAACAGAAAGGGGACGCTATGGCGGAGAATACTTTGCGTTTTACGAAAATGCACGGCTGCGGCAACGACTATGTGTACATCAACTGCTTTGAGGAGACGGTGGAGGACCCGGCGGCTTTGGCGGTGCGCCTCTCCGACCGGCACAAGGGCATTGGCGGCGACGGGGTCATCCTGATCTGCCCCTCGGATGTGGCTGACGCCAAAATGCGCATGTTCAACCTGGACGGCAGCGAGGGGAAGATGTGCGGCAACGGCATCCGCTGCGTGGCCAAGTACGTGTTTGACCACGGTATTGCCCGGAAGGAAGAACTGAAAATTGAAACCCTCAGCGGCGTGAAGACCTGCCTTATCCACGAGGAGAACGGGGAGGCCGTGTCGGTCACGGTGGACATGGGCGAGGCCATCCTGAGCCCCGGGGAGATCCCCGTGGCCCTGCCGGGGGACTGCGTCATCCACCAGAACGTGGAGGTGGCCGGGGGCATTTATGAGATCACCTGCGTTTCCATGGGCAACCCCCACTGCGTCATCTTCGGCGAGGACCCCGACGGCCTGGAGCTTTCGGAGATCGGCCCCCGGTTCGAGCACGACCCCCTCTTTCCCCAGGGGGTGAACACGGAGTTCATCCAGGTGCTGGACGGCCACACCCTGAAAATGCGGGTGTGGGAGCGGGGCAGCGGCGAGACCATGGCCTGCGGCACCGGCGCCTGCGCCAGCGCCGTGGCGGCGGTCCTCTGCGGATACTGCCCCATGGGGGAGGATATCCTGGTGCGGCTGCGGGGCGGGGACCTGACCATCCGCTATGAGCAGGACCGGGTGTGGATGACCGGCGAGGCGGTCACCGTATTCCAGGGCACCGTAAAGATCTGAGCCAGAACACACAGTCAAACGCACAAGGAGGGAATTCGGAATGGCAAAGTATATTTTCGTCACCGGGGGCGTGGTCTCCGGTTTGGGCAAGGGCATCACGGCTGCTTCCCTGGGACGCTTGCTCAAGGCCCGGGGCCTGAAGGTGGCCGCCCAAAAGCTGGACCCCTATATCAACGTGGACCCCGGCACCATGAGCCCTTATCAGCACGGGGAGGTCTACGTCACCGAGGACGGCCTGGAGACCGACCTGGATTTGGGCCACTATGAGCGGTTCATCGACGAGGACCTGAACAAGTTCTCCAACCTGACCACCGGCAAGGTGTATTGGAATGTCTTGAACAAGGAGCGCCGGGGCGAGTATTTGGGAGAGACCATCCAGGTCATCCCCCACATCACCTCGGAGATTAAGAGCTTTATCTACAGCGTGGGGCAGAAGTCCAACGCCGACGTGGTCATCACCGAGATCGGCGGCACGGCCGGCGACATTGAGAGCCAGCCCTTTTTAGAGGCCATCCGCCAGGTCTCCCAAGAGGTGGGGGCGGAAAATTCCCTCTTCATCCACGTCACCCTGGTGCCCTACCTGAAAAGCTCTGGGGAGCACAAGTCCAAGCCCACCCAGCACTCCGTCAAAGAGCTGCAGAGCATGGGCATCAAGCCGGACATCATTGTGCTGCGCACCGACGAGCCCATCACCGACCCCAGCATCTTCCACAAGATCGCCCTGTTCTGCAACGTGCGGCCCGACTGCGTCATTGAGAACCTGACCATCCCCGTGCTGTATGAGGCCCCCATCATGCTGGAGAAGAGCCACTTCTCCGAGATCGTCTGCCGGGAGCTGGAGCTGGAGACCCCCGAGCCGGACATGGCCGAGTGGCTGGAGATGGTAGAGCGCATCCGCAGCCGGAAGAAGTTGACCCGCATCGCCCTGGTGGGCAAGTATGTGAAGCTGCACGACGCCTACCTCTCTGTGATGGAGGCCCTGCGCCACGCGGGCTATGACTACAGCGCCCGGGTGGAGATCGACTGGGTGGATTCCGAGACCCTCACCGAGGAGAACGTGGCCTCCCGCCTGGGGGACGCCGACGGCATCCTCATCCCCGGCGGCTTTGGGACCCGGGGCATCGAGGGGATGGTGCTGGCCGCCCAGTACGCCCGGGAGCGCAACGTGCCCTTCCTGGGCATCTGCCTGGGCATGCAGATCGCCGTCATCGAGTTCTGCCGGAACGTGTGCGGCATCAAGGACGCCAACTCCGGCGAGTTCGACGAGTACGGCCTGCACAAGGTCATTGACTTTATGCCCGACCAGAACAAAAACATCAACAAGGGCGGCACCCTGCGGCTGGGCAGCTATCCCTGCCAGATCAAGCCCGGCACCCGGATGATGGAGTGCTACGGCAGGGACTTGATCCACGAGCGCCACCGCCACCGGTATGAGTTCAACAACGACTACCGGGAGACGGTGGAAGCCGCGGGCATGGTCATCAGCGGCACCAGCCCCGACGGCCGCATTGTAGAGACTGTGGAGCTGCCCCAGAACGACTTCTTTGTGGCGGGCCAGTTCCATCCCGAGTTCAAGTCCCGCCCCAACCGGGCCCATCCCCTGTTCAAGGGCCTGGTCAAGGCTGCGCTGGCATACCGGCAGAGCCGCGGCAGGCAATAAACCCACACCCATAAGAAAAACCGCTATTTCACGGAAAGGAACGGAATTGAAGATGAAGCTGAACGGCAATTTCCAGAATTTGCAGCAGAGCTACCTGTTTGTCACCATTGCCAAAAAGGTGGCCGCCTACACCCAGGAGCACCCTGAAAACAAGATTATCAAGATGGGCATTGGCGACGTGACCATGCCCCTTGCCCCGGCGGTCATCCAGGCCATGCACGACGCCACCGAGGAGCAGGCCCACAAGGAGACCTTCCACGGCTACTCCCCCGACAGCGACGGCTACCCCTTCCTGCGGGAGGCCATTGCCAACTACTACAAGAACTTCGGCGTGGACATGGACCCCTCTGAGGTGTTTGTGGGCGACGGCGCCAAGAGCGACGTGGGCAACATTGTGGATTTGTTCGACGTGGACAACACCGTGCTGGTGCCCGACCCGGTGTACCCTGTGTATGTGGACACCAACATCATCTCCGGCCGGAAGATCCAGTACATGGACGCCAACGAGCAAAACGGCTTTTTGCCCCTGCCCGACGAGAGCGTAAAGGCGGACATCATCTACCTGTGCTCCCCCAACAACCCCACCGGCGCCACCTACAACAAGGAGCAGCTGCAGGCCTGGGTGGACTACGCCCTGGAGCAGAAGGCCGTCATCCTGTTTGACGCCGCCTACGAGTCCTTCATCACCGAGCCGGGCCTGCCCCACAGCATCTTTGAGATCCCCGGGGCGGAGAAGTGCGCCATCGAGTTCTGCTCCTTCTCCAAGACTGCGGGCTTCACCGGCATGCGCTGCGGCTACACCACCATCCGCAAGGAGCTGGTGGTGGACGGCGTGCAGGTCTCCAAGCTGTGGCAGCGCCGCCAGGGCTGCAAGTTCAACGGCACCAGCTACATCACCCAGCGGGCCGCCGCCGCGGTGTTCACCGAAGAGGGCCAGAAGCAGATCCGGGAGACCATCGCCTACTACCAGAACAACGCCAAGGTGATGATGGACGCCTTTGCAAAAATGGGCGTGTGGTTCACCGGCGGCACCAACTCCCCCTATATCTGGCTGAAGTGCCCGGACGGCATGGGCAGCTGGGAGTACTTTGACTATCTGCTGCACAACGCGGAGATTGTGGGCACCCCTGGCGAGGGCTTTGGCAAGAACGGCGAGGGCTACTTCCGCCTGACCGCCTTTGGCGACGCCCAGAAGACCGTGGAGGCCATGGAGCGCATCCAGAAGCTGAAAAAGTAAAGCGCGGTCCGTGGCCGGACGGGACAAGCCGCCTTCTTGCGTTCCGCAAGGGCGGGTCCCTCCGCT
>OLRD01001862.1_pt1 | contig 10775 bp, 10 predicted proteins | sample 1672051 | NCBI WGS metagenome assembly OLRD01 (sample SAMEA3136640, study PRJEB25190) | human gut metagenome | biome: human gut; feature: human-associated habitat; material: faeces | place: Austria | collected 2013 | reverse complement strand
GCTTCTACGCGAAGAAGATGGGCGTGCCCATCGGCAGGCTCATCTGCGCGTCGAATGAGAATAACGTTCTGACTGACTTTATTAAAACCGGCACCTACGACCGCAACCGGCCGTTTTATCAGACGGCTTCGCCGTCGATGGATATTCTGATCTCGTCCAATCTCGAGCGGCTTTTATCCCTGCTGTCCGGCTCGGACGAAGAGGTGCGCGGCTATATGCAGAAGCTTTCCGAAACCGGGCGTTATACCGTTTCCGACCTTGTGCTGCAGGCAGTGCAGGCGGAATTCTCCTGCGGCTTCTGCACGGACGCGCAGGGCGCGCAGACAATCGGCAAGGCTTTCCGGGAAAAGAACTATCTGCTCGACACGCACACCGCCGTAGCCTGCACAGTTCTGGACGCGTACCGCGCGGAGACAAGCGACCAGACGCTAACCGTCGTAGAATCCACAGCAAGCCCGTTTAAATTCTGCGCCAGCGTTCTGGACGCGCTCGGCGTGCTGTGGGCGACCTCCCTGTTCTCCACCGTGTTCCGCAGCGGGCGGCAGAACCGCTTCTACGGCTTCGTGACCCGCTACACCATGGCCATCTGGCTCTTCCATGGCATCTGCCTCGCCCTGTACTTCCATCTTTGGAAGGTGGCCGGCATCTCCATCGCGGCAGCACCGTGGCTGGCGGCCGCGGGGGCGGCGCTCGTCTGCTACGGCATGCCGGTGCTGATCATGGCCGCGCTTTCGCGCCTCGGGAAGGCCGGCATCATCGTGTATCCGGCCCGCTATCTGCCGCCCGCGCCGGCCGCCATGCTGCGGAAGACGCCGCACTAACGTATACTGGGGCCATGAACAAATCGCAGACATCTTTCCTGGCAGGGCAGGACCCGTATCTGGCGCCGTTCTCGTCTATGACCGACGGGCAGCTGCGCGACCCCAAGCAGCTCGTGGGCCTGGCCCGCGCCATCGACCCGGAGGGCGCGCCGGAGCGCTTGGCGTCGGGCCTGTTCGTCGCTGAGTCCGTGAACGTCATCGATCGCGCCCTTAACGCCGGGTGCGTCCCCTTCGCCGTGCTCACCGACCGGCGCTGGCTCGCCGCCTCCGAAGTGCTCTTGGAAAAGGTGCACACGGCCAATCCGGCCGCCCCCGTGGCCGTGGTCTCCTCGGAGGAGATGCGCTCCATCACCGGCTACGAGGTGACCCGCGGGCCCTTGGCCGCCTTTCACCGGCCGCCCGAGCCCGACCTGGCCTCCCTGCTCGCCGACGCCCACCGCGTCGCCGTGCTGGAGGACGTCACGAACTACACCAACATCGGGGCCATCTTCCGCAGCGCCGCCGCCCTCGGCATCGATGCGGTGCTGCTCACGCCGGCCTGCCACGACCCGCTGTTTCGCCGCGCGTCGCGCGTTTCCATGGGCACGGTGTTCCAGGTGCCCTGGGCCCGCATCGGCAGCGCGCGCGATTGGGCGTACGAGGGCGTGGCGCACCTGCGCGAGGCCGGCTTTGTCACAGCCGCCCTGGCTCTAGCCGACAACGCGCTTTCCATCGCCGATACACGTCTGAAGGCGGCCGACAAGCTGGCCCTCGTACTGGGCACGGAAGGCGACGGCCTGGCCGCCTCCACCATCGCCGCCTGCGACTGGACCGTGCGCATCCCCATGCACCATGGGGTCGATTCCCTGAATGTCGCCGCCGCCAGCGCCGTCGCCTTCTGGGAAACCCGCCGGGAAGGCTAGCGTCGCGCAGCCACATCCCGTAGCTGGGAAGACTAGCGTCGCGCAGCCACATCCCGTAGGGGCTGACCCTGGTCAGCCCTCATCAGGCAAGGTTATCCCTCTTGCGAGGGACGACCGAGGTCGCCCCCTACGGATGAGTTGGAAGTCCCATGGCGTTCGCGATCGCCATCGTCACGCCCACGGCTATCACGCCCACGACAACCAGCGCGATGCCCAAGATTCGCAAACGAGCTCCCTGCAGAAGGCGAAGCCTCGGAGCCGCCCGACGTAAAACGCGGACGTCGGCCAAAATGAAAAGAAAGCCCGTGAAGAACGGAATACCAAACGTCCAATACTGAAAGGCGAGCAGCCAGAACGGCCAAGTGGCGTAAGGCTCGTCAGGCGCGAAAGGCATGGCGATGAGAACCGCTATGAACAGCAGCCACACCACCAAGAGGGCGACGTCGACCACGATACCCGCCACTTCGCCTGAGGAAAGCGTCGAGAAAGCACTTCGTATCCGGGAAGTGATCGTACCGTGCGGCTCGTTGTCCGCCGGAGCCGCGGCGCACGTCGTCGTCGCGACCCAGGGGCGACCAAGGTCGCCCCCTACGGGGACGGGATCTCCCGGCCCCTCCTCTGTAGGGGCGCGCCTTGGGCCGCCCTCCCAAGCGGGAAGGGCCGCGAGAAACGCCGCCTTCAGGTCGCGCACCGTCTGGAAGCGGGCCGATGGATCGAAGGCGCAGGCGCGCTGGAGCACGGGGCGCAGCGCGGAAGGCACTTCCGGCCCCGCAAACCCCGCCGCGGCCACCGACGGCGACGGATCACGCTCGGCCAGCAGGTAGTACAGCAGCATTCCCAACGCGTACACGTCGCTGCGCTCGTCGGTCTGCCCGTAGCCGAACTGCTCGGGCGGCGCGTAGCAGCGCGTGCCGAAATGAGCCGTGTCCCCGTCGGCCCCCTCGCGAAAGACCCGGGCGATACCGAAGTCGATGATCGTAAGGCCCGCATCGCTCACCACGATATTGGTGGGCTTCAAATCGCGATGGATCAACGGCGGCGAGAACTGCTCGTGCAGCTCCATCACCCCGTCGCACAGGAGCGGGAACCACTGCGCCGCCAGGGCGAGCGATCCGTCGCGCTCGTACACCTCGTCCCGCAGCGTGCGCCCTTGGATGTATTCCATGACCACCACCAGCTCGTCGCCGGTGGTATGGACGTCGTAGATGCGCGGCAGATGCCGGAAACGCCGCCCGGCGCGCTGCGCTCGGAACAAGTGGCCGTAGGCATCCCCCATGGCCGCATCAACCGCGATGCGCTTGCGGACGAACGGCCCGAGCTCCGCCGCATTGGCCCCCACGAAGTACACCACTTCGGTCGTCTCGTGGGGCGCCGTCTTCAACACCTCATCGACGCGATAGCAATCATCGCGGGCAAGGGCGGCGAGGTATGCGGCAAGCGGGTCGTTTTCCATAGATGCCATGGTACCAAAGTTAGCTGATGGTCGCCTCGTCGAACCGGTAAAGCTCCTCCTCGGTTTTCTGCAGCGTGTAGCCATGGCTGATGGCGAAGATGACGATGGCATCCCGCCGATTCTTGCAGTACAGCTCGTTGGCGCCTCCCGCCTGCAGAAGGCGGTTCGCCTCGCGCAGCGTGCATCCCATGGCGAAGGCGATCTTCAGCAAGTTGTCCCGGGAGGCGCGGCGGGCGCCGGTGAATATCTGGTAGCCGAAGGTCTCGTTGATGCCCGCCTCGCGCACCACGGCCGCACGCTTCAGGCCCTTCTCCGCCAGAAGCGCGTTCAGGTACTCCGCCAGACTACGCTCGCCCACCTCGCGCCGCTTGATGAACGCCCGCGGATCCGGCGCATCCAAGAGCTCGGCCAGCATGTCCTCTGTCAGCGGTTCCTCCACGCGCTTCTTTCTCCTTCGACCCATATCACGAAGCCCCTATTGTAGCGCCCCGAGCGGCCGCCTTCGAAGACGGGCGCCCGAGACATGCGCCATCGGGCACGCTAGCTCAGCGAGAACGTCTGCTCGGCGATGAGCTCGTCGCTGAAGCTGAAAAGCTCTTCCACCTCGACGGTAAGATCGCTCATGTCGGCGAGCTCGTAAGCCGACTCGTAGGTGATGGAGGAGCCAGACTTCACCTCATTCATCGACTTGCCGGACTCCTCGGCATCGGCGACCACAGCCAGCTCGAGCTCGGTTCCGTTCTGGAAAGCTTTGGCGTGAACCGCCACTGCGGGGCTGGTCGCCTCGTCGGAGTTGTTCGTGAAGGTGTAGGTCACCACGGCAGCTGGATTTCCCTGATAGTCCTCGGTCACGCGGCAGTCGTCGATGGTGACGCCGTAAGCGGCCTGCGTCGCCTCGCTCTGCTCGGCCGCCTGGGGCTCGGCCGCAGATCCGGAATCTCCGGCCGCTACGCCTTGCGCCGTCGTCGTATCAAGCCCGCTCTCCTCCATGGCCTGGTCGAGGGCGGCGCTGAAGGCGCTCTGCATCACGAGCACAAGGATGAAGGCGATCACAGACAGCACGAGGCCGGCGACGCCTAAGCCCTTACCGCTCTTTTTCCCTTTCGAAATGCCCACCAACCCGACGATGGCGAAGACGATGCCGAGGATGGCCAAAAGGAAGGAGAGGTTGTTGATGATCGGCAGAATCGAAGTGACCAGTGCCACGATTCCCAATACGAGAGAAGCCACGGCCATGGCCGAGCGAGGTTGCGTTTCCATAGATGATTCCCTTCTTCTAAACGCGCTATTCCTAACGGACAAGGAAGAAGGGTATCCGTTCTCGTTAACCGTTTCATTAGCTGCCAGCTAAGGCAACGGCAATTTTTCCCTAGCTCAGATCGACCTTGGCGCGCACGAGGTAGGCGGACAAGGCGACGCCGCCCGCGGCCACGGCAAGGTTCACCACCGTCTGCATGACGGACACCGTGCCGAGCATGAGCGATGCCGTGCCCGTGTCGCCCATCATGGCCAGCACGCCAACGATAGAGAACAGAAGAGAGATCACCCAGCCAATTCCCATATACAGCGCCACGGCCGCGGCCACCTTATGCCGCCGCGCCCACCATGCGCCCAGCGTCAGCGAGAGGAACGCCAGCCCCACGGTGTAGGCGGCGGACACGAGCGCGTTCGCCACGCCTATGACCGACGAGGCCACACCACCGCTGCCCGTCAGCGCCGACCAACCGCCCAAAAGCGACAGCACCACCGACACCATGTCCCCATCGCCGTCGGAGATCGCGAGCACGGCCAATGAGGCGAGCGCGCAGGCCGCAAGCGTAAACACCGCCGCCAGCAGGAAGGCGGCGCAGAATTTCGCCGTCACCAGCGCGCCCGTGCGCACCGGCAGCGTGAGCGTGAGATAGCCCTCGTCGGTGAACATCGTGCGATAGAAGCGCATGGCGATGAACACGTAGACCGCCACGAGGCTGGCCCACACAAGAAAGGCGCAGAACAGCGCCGCCATCACGAGCACCACGGTCAGGTTGGAAGCGGCCGACGCCTCATTGACATAACGGGAGGCGAATCCCGCCGCGCGGCTCACGGCGTCGGTGGCCTCGATGCAGCCGATGCCCACCACGCCAGCGACGACCATAATGGCCAGCATGATGGCCGCAGGCTTCACAAGCGCCCGCATTTCCTGGGCGAAGAGCTTTCCTAGCATCGGAACTCCTCTCGGAAGAACGCGTCCAGCGTCGTGCCCTTCCCCTGGGTCACGTAGGCCACGGGCGCGTGCAGAAGCATCTGGCCATAGCGCAGCAGGATGAAGTCGTCCAGAAACGCCTCCACGTCGCGCACGAGGTGGGTGGAAAGGATGATGGACGACTGCGGCCGATAGGCGCGAATAACCGTTTGCAGGATGTAATCGCGGGCCGCCGGATCCACGCCGCCGATGGGCTCGTCCAGCAGATACAGCCGTGTGCGGCGGCTCATGACCAGGATCAGCTGCACCTTTTCCCGTGTACCCTTGGACATCTGCTTGATGCGCTGGGTGGGACTGATCTCCAGAGCCGTCAGCATATGCTCCGCCGCCTCCCGGTCGAAGTCCGGGTAGAAGTCACAGAAAAAGTCCAGCAGCTGCACCACCGTCATCCAGTCGGAGAGGTAGGTGCGCTCCGGCAGATAGGATACCAGCCTCCGGGTGTCCGGGCCGGGGGCCTTGCCGTCGATGAGCAGCTGCCCCGACGAGGGAGTCAGAAGCCCATTGGCGATCTTCAGCAGCGTGGTCTTACCGCTGCCGTTGGGGCCAAGCAGACCCACGATCCGCCCCGGCTCCAGCTGGAGGGACAGGTGGTCCAGCCCCAGAGTCCGGTCGTAATATTTGGTCAGGTCCTTACATTCTAAAATAGCCATCTCTTATGCGTCCTCCTCCCAAGACCGCACCAGCTGGGCGGTCTGCTCCCGGTCGTAGCCCATGCGCTCCATGCGGTGCAGAAAGGCTCCGATCTGCTGGTGGGCCAGCTCCTGTTTGGCGCTGTCGACGACAGCGGCGTCCTCGGTAACAAAGCGCCCGGCAGTGCGCTGGGTGTAGACCAGCCCCGTGCGCTCCAGCTCCGCCAGCGCCCGCTGCATGGTGTTGGGGTTGACTCCGGCCTCCGCCGCCATCTCCCGCACCGGCGGCAGCCGCCCGCCGCAGGGGAAGGTGCCGGACAGAATGGCCAGCGTCACCTGTTGGATCAGCTGGGTGTAAATGGGCTGGTCATTGCGGATATCCCATTCCATAGGCGTCCTCCTTTGCCTGTGCTGCCGATGGATCGGAGCAGTCACATCTCCACGTTCTCGCTGCCCCGCCTATCAGTTCGCTTGTACTACGACAATAGTACATCGAGGCAAAGGGATTGTCAAGGGGGAACATGAAAAATTCTGCGGATGGATCAAAAATCCCCCTTTCCCGGTGCTCTGTGCCGGGAAGGGGGATTTGTTGGTGGGATAGGGGGATCCGAAGGGAAGAGGCGCTCGTGAGGGCGGATCACTCGTCCTGCGGCTGGTTTAACCGATAGTGTCCATTGCCGTCCACAAAAGAGATGATGTTCTTTTTTGATGGTCGTCATTCCTAACGGCAGAAATCGAATATGCGGATAAAAAATGTCCGGAGGATGTAAAATTCCTCCGGGCGTAAATATCAGTAGGAATTATCTTTGATAAAAATGAAAAATCCGAACGCATTCCCGATAGGGAAGAAGTTCGGATTTTTCATATGTGGTGGAGACTGCTGGACTCGAACCAGTGACCTCCTGCGTGTGAAGCAGGCGCTCTAACCAGCTGAGCTAAGCCTCCCTATTCGGCAACCCTTACGAGTTGCCTTGTGGTGACCCGTACGGGACTCGAACCCATGTTACAGCCGTGAAAGGGCCGTGTCTTAACCACTTGACCAACGGGCCGGATAAACCCTTGAGGGGCCCCGGAGAGACGTGGTACATCTCTCCGGGCTTTGGTAGCGGCGACTGGATTTGAACCGGTGACACTGCGGGTATGAACCGCATGCTCTAGCCAACTGAGCTACGCCGCCATATCGATAAGCTCGACAAGCAAGAATAAATATAACATATGCGCCGGTGTTTGTCAACAGATATTTCCCGGAAATCCGGGAAAATCTTCACCGATCTTCGATGACGCCGCCGCCCAGCACCGTATCCCCGTCGTAGAGCACCACGGCCTGTCCGGAGGTGATGGCCCGCTGGGGCTGGCGGAAGACCACCCGCATCCGCCCCTCCGGCAGGGGCGTGACCTCCGCCTCCGCCTCCGTCTGGCTGTACCGGGTCTTGGCGGTGACGGCGACAGGCTCCGTCGGCGCCGTGCCGGAGATCCAGTTCACCCGGCAGGCCGTCAGCTCCCGTGCATAGAGCTCCTCGTTGTCCCCCAGCAGGATGGTGTTGTCGGCAGCGTTCTTCCGCACCACATAGACGTGTCTCCCAGCGCTGACGCCCAGCCCCTTCCGCTGGCCGGTGGTGTAGCAGGGAAGACCCTTGTGGCGGCCCAGTACCCGGCCCTCCCGGTCCACGAAGTCACCGGGCGTCATCTCCACATGACCATACTCCCGCAGGAAGCGGCCGTAGTCCCCGTCCGGCACAAAACAGATATCCTGACTGTCCGCCTTGTCGGCGTTCAGCAGCCCCGCCTCACGGGCGCTCTCCCGGATGGCGGGCTTGTCGAACTCCCCCACCGGCAGCAGCAGATGCGACAGCTGGTGCTGCGTCAACTGATACAGCACATAGCTCTGATCCTTCCGCCGGTCCCGGCCCCGCAGCAGCCGGTACAGCCCCGTCTCCGGATCGTAGCCCACACGGGCATAGTGGCCCGTAGCCAGATAGTCGTAGCCCAGCACCAGCGCCCGCTCCAGCAGCGCTCCGAACTTCAGGCACCGGTTGCAGTCGATGCAGGGATTGGGAGTGTGACCGGCGCAGTATTCCGCCACGAAGTGGTCCATGACGTCCCGTGCAAACCGTTCCGTCTCATTGAATACATAGAACTTCATCCCCAACCGATAGGCCGCGCTGCGGGCATCGTCGGCATCGTCGGCGGAGCAGCAGGTACCCTCCACCTCGCCGCTGTACAGCTTCAGCATGGCCCCGTCGCAGGCGTAGCCCTGCTGCTGCAATAGAAGCGCCGCTGCCGAGCTGTCCACTCCGCCGGACATGGCCACCAGAACTCGTTTTTTCTCCATACACCGTTTCCTCGTGTATCCTTTCTCGCCAAAGCGGGGATCCTAATATCATATGTGGGGCCGTCAGTCCAGATTTTTCCGGGTGAAGGCCGTATAGGGCAGCGCATCCGCCAGCCCCAGCAGCACCGGATGAAAGCCGCCGCCGTAGGCGAAGGGCGGCTCCCGCAACACCGTTTTGGTGCAGCGCCGATCCGGCAGCGACACCGTTACGGTGGTACCCTCCGGGCCGGACTGTAACAGCAGCCGCCCGCCGTGCCCACGGGCAATGGCCTGACACAGGGGCAGGCCCAGCCCCAGACCCTGTGGGGGAGGCGGCATCCGCAGCTTCTCCAGATAGCCGTCGAAGAGGTGCGCCTGCTGCTCCGGGGGGATGCCCACGCCGCTGTCTGCCACCGTCAGCAGCACTTGTCCCGCTGCGGCCCGCAGCGTCACCGTGACCTCGCCGCCGGAGGGCGTGTACTTCACCGCATTGGACAGCAGATTCCACAACAGCCGCTCCAGATAGCTGGGGTGGATGGCCGCCACATGGGCCGTCAGGCTGCACCGCAGGGTCAGCCTCACCCCGGCATGGGCCACCAGCGGCTGGGCGCAGTGCATCAGCTCCGTCAGCCACGCCACCAGCTCCACATTCTTCGTCTCCAGCGGCTCTGTTTGAGAGATCAGGGGGGCGGCGGAGAGATTGTTCACCAGCCGCAGCAGCCGGTAGTAGCTCTGGCACAGGATGGCGGCGCTCTGCCCGGTGGAGCCTTCGCCCTCCGGCATCTCCTCCGGCACCAGCCGGGTCAGCGCCGTATGGATGTTGCCCATGGCCCCCCGCAGCTGCGCTGCGATCTGCGGCATGATCTGCTCCAGTAGGATCTGGCTGTCCTCTTGATGCTCCACGGCCATCGCCCCCTTTCTCTTTACCATGCCGGGAAACGGGGGACAGTATCCCCGCCAACTTTCTCCAGCGCAGCGGCAGTGGTGAAATTCAACACATTATAGCAGGGTTCCTGTTGAAAAACAAGGCATATCCCCGGATTTGAAAAAAGAAAAAAATTTTATGAAAAAAGGCTTGATTTTTTTGCGGCAGGTGCATATAATACTAAACATACCATATGTTTGATATATTCCATCAGAGAGGAAGTTTTCGTGATGAGCATTAAAGTTGGTATCAATGGATTTGGCCGGATCGGCCGTATGGTCCTGCGCTGCAGCCTGCAGCACCCGGAGATCGAGATCGTGGGCATCAACGACCTTTGCCCTGCCGACTATCTGGCATATATGCTGAAGTACGACACCATGCACGGCCGGTTCCGGGCCGACGTGTCCTCCAACGACAAGGGCATTATCGTCAATGGCCGCAGCATCCCCGTGTACGCCGAGCGTGACCCCGCCAACCTGCCCTGGAAGGAGATCGGCGCCGAGTACGTCATCGAGTCCACGGGCCTGTTCCTGACCAAGGAGAAGGCCGCCGGCCACATCGCCGCCGGTGCCAAGCACGTGGTGATGTCCGCCCCCTCCAAGGATGATACCCCCATGTTCGTCATGGGCGTCAATCAGGACACCTACACCTCTGACATGACCTTCGTCTCCAACGCCAGCTGCACCACCAACTGTCTGGCTCCCGTGGCCAAGGTCCTGCACGATAACTTCGGCATTGCCGACGGCCTGATGACCACCGTTCACTCCACCACCGCCACCCAGAAAACGGTGGACGGCGTGTCCGTGAAGGACTGGCGTGGCGGCCGTGCCGCCTCCGGCAATATCATCCCCAGCTCCACCGGCGCTGCCAAGGCCGTGGGCAAGGTCATTCCCAGCCTGAACGGTAAGCTCACCGGTATGTCCATGCGTGTCCCCACGCTGGATGTCTCCGTGGTGGATCTGACCGTGAATCTGGAGAAGCCTGCCACCTACGACGAGATCTGCGCCGCCATGAAGAAGGCCTCCGAGGGTGAGCTGAAGGGGATTCTGGATTATACCGACGAGGCTGTGGTTTCCTCCGACTTCCTGGGCGACACCCACACCTCTATCTTCGACGCCAAGGCCGGTATCGCCCTGACCGACACCTTTGTGAAGGTGGTCTCCTGGTATGATAACGAGATCGGCTATTCCGATAAGATCCTGTGCCTCATTGAGCATATGTACTCCGTGGATCACAAGTAATCGCATTTCCCCCCTTTTCATTTGCTTTCTACCTTTACGTTTTCCTTCTTTTTGTTCCGCCAAAGAAGCCGCCGTCAGGGCGGCTTTTTTGGTACCCATTTTTCCCTCGGAGATTGACAAGTCCGCACCGGTGGGATACGGCAGCAAGAGAGAGCCAGCGGCTTTTGCCGCTGGCTCTCTGAGACTGTCGGAAAAATCCTCCGGGTTTTTCCGACAAAAGGCTTGCAGTCTGCTGCGCGCATAATTTGTGT
>OLRD01001856.1_pt1 | contig 10791 bp, 15 predicted proteins | sample 1672051 | NCBI WGS metagenome assembly OLRD01 (sample SAMEA3136640, study PRJEB25190) | human gut metagenome | biome: human gut; feature: human-associated habitat; material: faeces | place: Austria | collected 2013 | reverse complement strand
GGGCGATGCCCAGCCGCTGCCGCATTCCCAGCGAATATTTGCTCACAGGCTTTTTGTCGTTGGGGTCAAGGCCTACCAAACGAATGACTTCATCAATGCGAGCCTTGTCCGCCTTGCCTGAAATACCGGCGAGGATCGCTAAGTTGCGCCATGCGCTGTTATGGGGCAAAAACCCCGGCGTTTCGATGATGATGCCTGTGGACGGCGCGAAATCGCAATCCTTGCCGATGACTTTGCCATCCACCGTAACTGTGCCGTCCGTGGGCTTCGTGAAACCGCAGATGCAGCGCATCAGCGTTGTTTTGCCGCAGCCATTGGGGCCGATAAGACCATAGATTGTATGATCCTCAAAGGTAATACTGACATCATGCAGAACAGTCTGCTTACCAAACTGCTTACTCAAATGGCTAATAGCAATCATTATGATTCCTCCAATTCCCTATTTCTGATCAAAGAAAGCAAAATCGGTATGCAGAGCAATTCGATAGAGAATGAAAATCAAACCTATATCCACGGCAAGATAACCTATCAACACTGCCGCAAAATGGCTTAATTCTCCTTCAACACATTTTGCAACAATCGCACCCAACGAGCTAAAATCAGTTGGCAGCACTAGCCAGGAGGGAAGACATTCTGTTAATAGCGTTGTTGGAGCAAGCAGAATAAATCCGTATAGTGAAGGAGCAAGCATCGGATGTCCCATCATGCTGCAAAGGAGAATAACCAATACCATCGTGTACCAGAAAAAGAACATGGGTACTGCGGATATAAGACAAGCAGACCAGGGTGTAAACTGACTGCGAATATAGGCAGGAATGAAAGAGTCTTCTTGCTCGTAGTATCCTGCTGCGATGAACTCATTATCGGTGAATGTATTACCCAGCGGGCTATCAGAAAAAACGACCAGCATATAGGTCATGCAGAGCAGCAGAATTGTCAGCATGACCATGAGAGCACAATATAGACACTGCGAAGTGATCCATTTGCGCCGAGTAGACCGAATCAGCATCATATGCTGAAATGGAATCCTGCGGGGAATTTCACTAACCATGACCAAAAAGAGGAGACTTCCCATGTTGTAGAAGCTGTTGTAGAGCTTGACAAACAGTTTTTCAGGAAGTGTTAGCTGCAGCTCAATGCCTGCAACCCAAAAACCAGCTTGGTCAACCACGCCCTGCATGATGCAATATACCACCATACAAACGATCATGGACAGAACACGGGGCGAATTGACCCAAGCGTCAAGATTGGAAAGCGCCATTTGGGTAACGGCATGATCGTGTTTTATTTTAGCCATGAATAGCCCTCCATTTGACCCCAATCATGTAAATCAGAGTAAATACCAGTAACAGCAGCGCATCATAGGCCAATGATTGAATGACAATAGGAATTGTTAATGCGTCATTATACAGATCTGCCGCATAGGGAATACGGACGCCAGTCAAGAGGTACATCGTGCGCGAGTTGAGTACAAAGTACACGAAAGTCGGTAAAGAAACTGTCATCCATTTATCAGGAATCCATATAGAAACAGCCAAACCAAACGTACTCCATACGCCACCTGTGATCGCCATTGCAAAGCCCACCCATAAGATAATTGGTAAACCATGTAAGCAGCTAAGCCAGGAATAATAGATGCACTCTTCTGAAAAGGGGATTTCATGTGATCCGTAAATTTCCGGCATGGAGGGGAGGGCTATAAGATGGCATAATGCAGCATGCGCAAAAAAAGCGCTTCCAACACATAGACCACTAACTATGAAATTCATTGTGAGCTGCTGCATGGCATACCGCATTGTACTGGATCGAATAAGCCGCAGTTCCCAAAATCCTGAGCGTATTTCATCGACTTGCGTTGATGCAAAGGCCGTACATACGCAGAACGGAAACAGCAGCGATACGCCGCCGAAGAAAATAGGCATCAACGATAGCTGTAGCGCGGACGGCTGGCCGATGACACCCCAATCTCTACTTGCAACCCATTCAGGCATGGAAAGTCCGAGAAGCGAAAGAAACATGATCCCAAAGGCAATCCAGAATTCACTCGATGTGAAGGCATGATAGAATCTTTTCATAGCTACAGCTCCTTGTTATCACCATGTGATCAAGTTCGGAGCGTCATAAGCACGATTCTTGTTTGACTTCCAGGGGTCAATGAGTTCGCCAGTCTGAGCATTGATATATACATTCGCGTATTCAGAGGGTGTGTCGGTCAGGATCGTCATGGCAGTACGGTAACCAGCCGTTGCATTTGCAAACAGCTCACCCTCGATTACCCATGTGGGCATCAGCTTATAGACATTCGTTTGGTCAAGCCAAACCACATAACCGAGCCGCAGAGAATCAACCGTTCGAAGCTGCCCTGCGTTGATGAGTTGTTCGGCAGTCTGAATCACAGCATCTAAACTACAGAAGGGCACATCCTCTGCTATTAAGTCCGTAACGGAAATTAGCTTGAGCTGCAGACTTCTGTATAGTTCTTCCCTGCCAATGTCATGCATACCTTGCGTAATGCAAATACCACCCAGCATTCCCTTGTTTTCATCCCTCATGCCAGCGCCTTTGTAGTCAGCAAATCCTTGATAGCCATAGCCCAAGACGGGTATGCCATCAATCGTCTGATCAAAATAGGCAAATAAACAACCTTGAAAATTAGGGTCATCCCGAACCTTTTCATAATCATTGATTGCTTTGTTTTTCTCATACTTTCCGGGATCAATATGGGCATGAAGCCAGTGGGGTATCAGCTCAATAGCTTGATCTGAAAAGAATGTCTGAACGCACTCTGCCATAAAGGTTCCGGCATCGCGCATCGTGGATGGATTGTTCACGCTGTAGGCCGTATCCATGTCAAAGTGACCGTATCGGAGCACCAACGCACGCGGTTCTCCAAAGGTTTCCAGCATGGTACCGTTTTTACGCGCTGCTGTTCGCCATTGCTGTTGAATCGAACGATTGGGCCAGTCATAGCGGAAGAAACCAGGATTGTTGATTGTTGCCGCTTCGCCATACTCTGCCAAATCGTTTTTTGATGTCGGCACGCCATTCACTGGCTGCATATCTTCTGCATAGTAGCAAGGAAAAGCGGATATAGCAGGGACGATGACATCAATATCGACCGTAACGGTCTCACCTCGCGCTGTATCGTATGACTGATGCCAGCCCGATTGAGCCTGATGATATATATCAGAGATTGAAAGCGTGGGTTGATCGGCAAATGCCTGAGAAGAAATCAGCACGACCGCAAGGCAGCACATAGCAAGCATCAGCTTTTTCATTGCTCTTCTCCTTTATTATCCTAGTATTGCTAACTGAACATTGCCGATGGCGATCAACCCCAAAGGGGCCGATCGCCATCGGTGTTTATTCATGGTTACGGGATGTGGTTGGGATCGAAGTCGCCAGTGACGTTGAACTGCCGAAGACCCTCATACTGATTGTACTTCGTGTTGCCGCGGCAGTCAAGTAGTCTTTCTTGACAGAATACTTTATGGCGTTAGATTTACCTGGCGGCGGGGTCAGGGATGCAGCAAACACCCAATGCCCATTTTCTTGCTTCTGGAGCGTACAGTTGCTCACGGATATGTTACATGGATATCTCACAGCAGCAGAAAAACTGGCAGTACCCGATGCGGATATCCTAACTGATGTGGATGTAAAGCTATCGGCATTGCTTCTGAGCAGGCAGGCTGTTTCGGCAATACTGTGGTAAGCAGTATCAGAGCAGTGATGTACATGAAAACTCTCTTCATCAGTATTCCCTCTTCTTTATTGTTGAATGCTAAGGATGAACGTCTTCAGATCATCCACCGTTATGGGGCCTGTTGCACACGTGTATGTGCTGTCTGTCGTCCATACCGCAACCGGGTCACCCGTGTTCGTTGTAAGGTAAATGTCCAGGCCATTCTGAAGTTGCACATGATCGCCAGTACCATCCTGATAGAAGTCTACAGAAAAATTGGAGATGTCATCTGCTTGGAAGTAGTCATAGATCAAAGCGTTTTTTACTCCGGCTTTCGCATACACCGCAGTGATCGACCTGCTTTCGCCATCAATAGATGCATAATAACGATTTAGCACCCATCCATTTGGAACCCATGTGGGTATTTGAGGTACATAGCCGAGAAAGTCGCATAGCTCTTGAAAACTGGTCGTTTCGCACTCTCTCCATGCTTCATCGCCATCGGCAGCAGCCTGATTTCCTGTTTGAATTTCCACTTGCTGCCCCAACAGGTTGTACACCTGCTCGTCAGGCGACTGTGTTGCTCGGAACCATTTCTTTGAAAAGGATACACCGGCGAATATGATCAGAAAGCAAGCTGCCGCGGTCGCCATACGATAAGCAAGCCGCCTCTGCTGCACCTTCTGATCCTTACGGATTGCTTCAACCAGCTTTGATCGAATACGTTCAGCGTGATCCGACAACTTCGCCGGCTTATCCTGGTCGGCAGATGCCATGAGCTCGCTGCAAGCTGTCAGCCATGCATCATTAATTTCCTTCGCAGGCTTTGCCGCTTCCGTTTCGATAGCCTGAAGCATCAGCGCGGATAGTTGGTCTCCTGTCAATTCCCCCTCGTTATACTGTCGCCTGAGATCAGCAAGCTACTGTTTCATTTTCTCAGTTAAACTACTCATCCGAAATTTCTCTTCACAATATAAAGTAAATTGAAACGCCAAAAAGATAGCCTGCTTAGAAAGATTTTTTTGATTATGGGCTTTTTTTTATTTGCCGTAAGGACGCCTTTACGCTGACGAGGCTTCTATGGCAGTGGTGTGCCACCTCCTGAAGCGTAAAGCCTTGCACATAGTGCTCTTGATACACCTGCCTTTCTGTTTCCGTCAGTGCGGTGCATAGTTCATCAATCTGATCACGAGCATCGAGCTGCAATATTTTTCCTTCCTCCCATGATTCTTCCAGCTTGATCTGTGGCACATGAGGATCATCCAGGGAAAAGGCATGATGTTTCTCGCGGCTCCTCACTTGCTTCACTCGTGGCTTTAACCTATTCAAGCCGGTTCTAATTACCCAGCCTTGTACATTTGGATGACTCTGCAAGTGATCATAAGATGAATACGCTTGAACAAACGTGTCCAAGATGCTCTCATCAACAATGTTAGCAAAGCGCCTATCATAATCGACATACCGCCAACAAAGGGTTCTGAGCATGGGATAATACTGGTTGAAAAGTTCTGTTACAAAATCTTCCTTTGTGGACATAGACTCCACCTCCATGAACTTGATTCCCAAAATATAGTGCGCAACTTCTGCAAAATGAACTAATTTCCGGCAAAATTCTAACAATTCATTGTTTGTCCACCGAGCTTCTTTATGAGGTTCTCTGTCATTATGGAAAATTCTTGAAGTGTCAATGTTATAAAGCGAATCATCGTGTAAACAATGTTTAATTTTCTGAGAGATGCAGATACAATAGAAATACGTTTCTATAGCAGTGTTTCGCGCTATAAGAACGATTTTTGCGACATATGCCTGCAGGAGGTGCCGCATGGAAGTGACGATTTTCGCTGAGCGGATTGGTAAGCATCTTCGTGCGGCACGAATGCAGCACCATATGAAACAAGCAGCTGTTGCGGAAGCGCTTGGTATGACAACAAATTCATATAGCAATATTGATCGCGGCGTGGAGCGCCCTAATCTTCAAAGAATTGCTGAGTTATGTATTCTGTACCATCTCACGCCTAATGATTTGTTGGACGACTGTTGTACCGAGTTCATACAGATGGAACTGCCTACCGAGAAAGTTATAAATAAAGAACGTGTACAGTTAACTGAATTGCTGAACCAATGTTCAGATACAATCATACATATGATTTATCTAAGTGTGCAAGCATGGCATAATGATGAGAAGAAACGTTAGTCTTTTGATGTTAGATTCTGTATTGAAGTGCCAACTTTATATTTCATTATATAAGGGCTGAGGAGGCATTAGCAATGTCGCAGCAGGATGCTTTCATTGAAGAACTCTATTGTATCTATCTTCCTGCTCTACAGCGCTTCTGTATCCAGTATCTTCTATCTTGGCCTCGTTGCCTTTCTTATGCCGATGACTATGTTCAAGATACATTTATCAAAGCTTTGAAATGTCAGAATCAGTTGAAGTTGCATCCGAATCCCTACGGTTGACTAATTGTTGCTTGCAAAAACATTTGCAACACAGAAATTCGCAAGGATATGCGTAGATGCAAAATTACAGGTATACCCATTTCACTCGATAATCAAATAGAGATTCCAAATCCGAAAGACGACACTTTGCGTTGACTTTGCCAGGAAGAAGATAGACAGCAAATCAAAATGCTCGTGGCTAAACTTACACCACAGGAATTCACAGTGACTGACGTCTATTTTATCGAGCATCTATCCCTTAAAGAAACCGCAAAAAGAAATGAAATGTCTCCAACCGTTGCCCAAGGTGCGTTGCAGCGTATCCGACATAAGGCTCATCGCATCATTTTCACTACTATTTTTTCTTGGGACAGTTTGATTTGTTGTTTTAGCGCACTACATAAGTGAGGAGGGAAGTTTGATGAATGGCGATGCTCGGTCTTGTGTAGATCAAATACTTAACGCCATTGAATATGGACATCTATCGTCAGCAGAAACGGAAAGGAAGGTTCAACAGCTACTCGACAAAGAAATTGTCAAAACAACCGAGAAAGCTGATATGGGCATGGTCAATGCCTGCCAGTCCCTGCTATGGGAGCTGAAAACGCACGGCCAGATTCCATACGAAGACCATTCGGAGCAAATCCGTGCCTCTGTGGAGAAAGAGTATTTTGCTTGGATGAAGCGTCACCGCAGACAGCAGCTTGCCATCAGAATCGGCTCCGTTGCAGCAGCATTATTGCTTGCCACTGGTGCTGGCTTTTCCGTGCATTGGAAGTGGTTTTCCCCAAAACCCTACGCCAGATAACCAGCAGTATCTCGTGCAGGGGCATGAAATCAGCACCGAAATGGTTGCCGAAGCGCTTGCAGAGCACGATACCTTTGCTCAATACGAAGGCAGCAATCTTGATGAACTGGAAACCTATTTGGGCTTTCAGCCAGCCCTTCCGCAACGCTTAACGAACGGACTGGTCGCAACGAGGTATTCTATCTTTTTCTTGACCGAAATCCAACTAAGCGTCTCCTACGCAGCATCATCAGATGTGCCTTGCGTACTGTCCTACAATGCGTTTTACTATAGCGATATGGGTAACGCATACCTCAGTATGGAGCAAAGCGAAACGGGTGAGTACGCATGAAATATGCGGCTGTCGTGTCTACATAACCAGCAATCTCTAGCACCAGCTTGCCTGCTGGCAAACCGGCAATGTGGTGAATACGCTAACTGTCAACGTGCCGTTTGAGAATATCAACGCAATCGTAGCTGAATTCATAGAAGGTACAAACAAATGAATAAAACGTTGAGAACTGTCATTGTGAGTATGGTTCTGATCATCCTTTTTACACAAAGCGCTTGTGCCATTGGAATTACGCCCTATGCAGACAGCGAATTCAGTATAGCCAGCGCTTCACTCTCTTCCCGAAAAACGGTTTCATTCTCGTGCATAACCTATGTTGAAAAATCTTGCATTTCCATCACTAAGTGCTGGCTACAGCAAAAAATCAATAATAGTTGGATCAGAGTGTGCGACCTGGATGCGCCGACAAATACCGCAACGAACTCTATGAGCTTTGGTGTCCTCATGGACTACTCCTCGCAAATCGACACCGGGACCTTCCGTGTTGGGTTCACCGTGAATGCCGATGGTCACGCGATCACCCGGTACTCCAATTCCAGAACATTCTAATTACCCACCCGTCATCAATCCCCGCATATTCCACCGGAGCGCGTATGGCACTGCCCGACCCAATCGGACAGTGCCCTTTCTTTTCCATCAAGAAATGCTCTCTGAAAAAAAGCGAGTCAAAGCGATGCTGCTGGAAATGCGGAAGACCTATGTGCCGCCGGTTTCTTCAACTGAAAAACCGCCTGTGGATCCACAGACGGGACTGGTATTCGCAGATTTTTTGCAGCAATGGCTGCGCGTGGCCAAAGGCACGGTGATGCTGACAACCTACGCTTCCTATGCCGGCATGATGAAATCTGCCATCCTGCCGTAGCGGAGAAGGGCATTCTGCTGAAGGATCTGACGCCCCGGGACATTCAGGACTTCTACACCCTGCAGCTGGAGCGTGTATCCGCCAACACCGTGCTCCACTACCATGCCATCATCCACCGGGCGCTCAAGTATGCCGCCAAGATGGACATGATCCCGGCCAACACGGCTATCAGGATCGAACGCCCCAAGAAGGACAAGTTTGTGGGCAGCTTCTATGACAGCCATAAAGTCAACGAGTTGTTCTTCCATCTGGAAGGCCACCCTTTGGAGCTTCCGATCCTTCAGGAGACACTCAAGCGCTATCCCAAGGAATTTTCCAAGGAATAGCTCTGCAAGCTCTGCCACATTAGCAAGCGTGCCGCCAAGTACTATCTGGACAACGGGGTGATTCCTTGTCGCTGTAACGGGCAGGCCACCCACAAGTACGCCATCCGCACCCGGGATGCCATCACCTTCCTGCGTCGGCGGGATACGTGCCCGGACGCCTTCTGCGTCACCATCCGCAGCGGCAAGGCCAAGCCGTTTGTCCACCCCTTCATCGACCACACGCAGCGGGTGATGCAGCGTTACCAGCGCCTGCTGGAGGAGCTGGCGCGTCCTTACCCCGACCTGATGACGGTGCAGATGATCGCCGAACTGACCGGCTACTCCGTCAAGACTGTCCGCCGTTGGACAGCCTTCGGGCACATCCGCTGGTTTCAAAACGGCCTTAGGCACCTCGCGCCAAAGGAATTGGTCATCCGGCACATGATGAGCGAGGACTTCCGCACCATTGTCAACAAGAGCTGGAAGCACGACAAGATTATTCAGCAGCTGATCGACGCCACCAACAAGGAGGACAAAAACCATGTGTGAACTGCGCAAGAACATGCTGGAAAACGACATTCATTACACCCTGCACAGCGACTACTATTTCCCGGATTGCACGGAGCCGGAGGACTGCGGCTCACTGGACAAGTAGGCCGAACCGTATCTGCCTTTTCTAAAGGAGCATCAGCCCCATGCCTATGTGGAGAAGCTCTTTGCGGACAAGCTGGTGCCCTACCTGCGCGACTTACAGACACAGACTGAGGATCGGTATCAGCGACTAGTGGAGCAGATGCGGCAGGCTGAAGGCGTGACGGAGGAATGGAAAGCCCGCGATCCCATGGCATGGGTTGGACGGATGAACGGGATTGTAGCCCGAGCCAGAGAGATGGTCATGGAGGAATGGGTGAACCGATAACGAAAGTGGCAGGTACCTGCTTCGGCGGGTGCCTGCCATTCTTGTTGAAGCGCTCAATTCCGCTTTTTATCCAGATCGGGTACAAGTACCAAATTGAAACGAAAACAATACCTCTTCGGGTATGTCCTGTGAAGTAACGTTCCAAGTTACACCCCATTGGGATGTTCATTCCATGAATACACGGGCACGCCTCTCGATCAAAAATCCATACCCCCCTTGGAGAATGTCCTCAGGCGCTTGAGCCGATGCTGTGATATGCATCAGCACATCCTTTTTGACGACCAATTGCGCAATCATCTCTCTTTGCCGCAACAGCAGGCAATTGACACCTAACCGCCAGCAGTTCCAACGCCTGATTTGAGATATGGATCTCAGAGATAACCTATGTTCTTTAAAATCGGCGTATGCAGGTCTTGTGCCAGCCATTGCATGCGCTTGCTTCTGACTTGATGGGCTTTCCGCAGCAAAGGCAGTTTCATTCGCGCATCTCCCGAATGGTCACATCGCCAATGGTGTCCCGGCATACAACCAGCAGCAGGCCAAACCGGTCCCTGTGGTCAAGATTCCAATTATGGGCTACAACATTGAGGAGCCAACCTTCTTGGATCAGCTTATCAAAAAATGGAAAGAGCGTGTTTGATTCATTAGCTTCTCGCTTCATGGGAAGCGTCAGAGAAACCGCACAGCATCTTCTCTTGACAGACAGTCTTCATCATAGACAAAGCGATAGCCATCTTCTGTTTCAGAGATCTGACCAGCATAGCAACACTCTACGTAGACATAGCCTGGCAGGAAGGCCGCTATCAGTCAGCGTCCTTCCTGCTAGGCATGGCTTCCATACCGAACATGGCCAGTGCCGTATTGACCTTGTCCATGCGAACGGTTGGCTTTCCCTGTTCCAGTTCACGCACAAACCGCAGTCCCAAACCGGAACGGGATGCAGAGCCTTCCTGCGTAAATCCCGCAGCCTTCCGGCTTTCGCGGATGAATTGAGCGATCTTGTTCATGGTCAACACCTCTTGCATGCCTTTCGATAGATTGATATTTTACCTGAGCGGGTATAATGTCAAGAGGGATTCCATATTATTATACCCAATCGGGATGATTAAAACCTTAACTGCGGAATGACAGTCGATGTTGCTTTTTATTCGTTCGGCGTGATGACCTGGGCAAATTGACTGATTAGAGATGATGCAACCGATGCAGATCACATGCAAGATACGGAGATTTCTTGTATCAGCTGCGTTTTTGTGGCAGCTATGCGCACATGGGAAATGTAAGCCTGCAAGGTAAGCACCGCTTCCTGCTTGAAGATCTGCGAAAGATAGTTGGATGGTAAATTCGATGATAAAGACAGAAAATTGCTGGCAAATCCTTAAAATAACAAATACAGCCTGTCAAAAAAGGTCGCATCATGCGGCCTTTTCTGATATACTAAAGTCAGG
>OLRD01001854.1_pt1 | contig 10802 bp, 8 predicted proteins | sample 1672051 | NCBI WGS metagenome assembly OLRD01 (sample SAMEA3136640, study PRJEB25190) | human gut metagenome | biome: human gut; feature: human-associated habitat; material: faeces | place: Austria | collected 2013 | reverse complement strand
GCATGGGATGTTCGTAGATGACGTACTCCGCGTTGGCCAGCTGTCCTTTGGGGTTGCGGGTACGGCTGCGCACGACATACCCGGCCTGCTCCAGCTCCCGCACCGCCTCACGGATGGCGTCCACGCCCTCCCTGCTGATGCGGGCCAGCCCCTTGAGCGTATAGTCCCATTCTTTGGGCAGAGAGAGCATCATCGAAAGAAGGCCCTTTGCTTTCAGAGACAAACGCCGGTCCTTGAGGTGATGGTTGGACATGATGGTATAATCCTTTGTTTTTTCGACCCGGAACACCGCCATGGCTTCTTCCTCCGTTTCTTTTTTGGGTATGAGAAAAGCCAGAGCGTGATTGGCTCCGGCTTCTTTGTAGTATGATGGCGTTTCCTACCGCTCCAAATCCCGCTGTCGCCGTCTCTGCCACTGTTCTAGCAGGCGAAAGATGGTCTGTTCCATCTGCTGGGGGGTGTAGCTCTTTGGAAAGTAGCGGCGCAACTTGTCACTGGACAGGGTGATCTTGCCGACCTCCGGCTTCTTTTCTTCGGAGAGAATCGCGCGCATGACATCTTCGGACAGACGGCCCTCCTGGCTGAATTTCTTGAGCCGCTGGGCCTGGGAGAGCGATGGCGTGGCCTGCTCGCTGTCCATGGCGTCCAGAAGTGCAACCTGTTCTTCGGAGGTCAGGTAGGACAGCTCCACCGCGGGGTTAAAGGCTACCTTGTGTTCATCCACCATGTCCAGAAGCGGCGGGACAAGGTAAGTCAAGCGGATGAAGCGCTGGATTTGGACTGCGCTTTCTCCTGTCCCTTTCGCTACCATTTCCCTCGCATTTAACTTCTGTCCAACTTGGACAGAAGTTAAATCTGTACGCAAGCCCTGATGTTTCATCGCCTCCAACTTCATCCGATACGCAAACGCCCGCTCGCTGGGCAGCAGCGTTTCCCTTTGCAGGTTGGAATCCACCATGATGATGGTCGCCTCATCGTCATCCATCTCCCGCACGATCACCGGCATTTCCGCAAGTCCCGCCAACAGGCTGGCCCGGTGCCGCCGGTGGCCCGCTACCAGCTCATATCCGCCCTCCTCTCGCGGCCTCGCGATGGCCGGGACCAGCACGCCGTATGCCTTCACGCTCTCCACGGTGTCCTGCATGGCTTCGTCATCCTTGACTTTGAAGGGATGGTTCTCAAAGGGATGAAGCTCGTCCAACGGAATCATCCGAACCTTTTCCCGGTTCATGCCGTTTTGTTCTTCCTGCCGGGTTTCCTCTGTGGAAAAAAGGTCATCTACACTGCTCAGCTTTATGTTTCTGGCGCTGCTTTTCAAGCTGCAATACCTCCTTCGTAAGATTTTCATAGGCTTGTGCTACCTTGCCATGCGGGTCGTGGGCAAAAATGCTCTTGCCCTCCGCGCTGATCTCCGCCGCGCGGACGGAATGGGGAATCTCCGTATCGAACACCTTGAGCTTGCCGCCGTAGGTGTCGCGGAGCAGGGCGGCAATCTCCTTTGCGTAGTTCGTGCGGTTGTCCACCATCGCCAGCAGGATACCGTCGATTTTCAGTTTGGGATTGATTTGCCGCCGCACCTTGGCGATGGTCTGCAAAAGCTGTTCCAAGCCCTTTGCGGAAAGGTACTGCGCCTGAACGGGAATCAGCACGCTGTCAGAAGCTGCCAGCGCGTTGATGGTCAGCATACCCAAAGAGGGCATACAATCCAGAAGAATATAGTCGTAATCTTTTTTGACCATATCCAGGTACTGTTTCAGAACCGTTTCACGGCTCATGGCGTTGACCAGCGATACCTCCATGCCCGAAAGCTCGATGTTCGCGGGCATGAGGTCTACGCCTTCCTCGTGCCGCAGAATCCCTTCTTTGGGGTCAAAGGGCTTGTCCCGCAAGATGTTTTGCATGATCTGTGTAATCGTGTAAGGAAGTTCGTCAGGCTGGGGATGTCCGAGACTGATGGTCAGGGAACCTTGCGGGTCGAAATCTGCCAGTAAAACTTTTTTGCCCGTTTTGGCAAGGCCAATGCCAAGATTGGCGCAGGTTGTGGTTTTCGTTACGCCACCTTTTTGGTTCGCGTACGCGATGATCGTCGCCGACATACTCATAATCATTCCTTTCGCTCCAGACACAAAGTGTGATGAAACCCAAGTGCCTTGTTCTGTTTGGCAAGTTTTCGTTCACTGTGGTTATGGTTTTGTCCATTAACCGCCTCCTCGTTTGGATTAAAGGTGGATTAAAAACGAAAAAGGGAAGTTGCGTGCTGTCAGCATACAATCTTCCCCATAAGCCGATATGCGATTGTCTTTAGTCGTTATCCGCGAATGAATGAGAGTGGATGCCGAGAGCCATCTCGCCGCAAACCCGCATGAATACTGGATTTCTGCTCGTTTGCTTGTCCCTTTCCTGAAAAGCGCGTGTTCAACGAGTGGTATGCCCGTGATATCAGCAAGAAGATTCGCTCCACCTTTCAGGCTAAGGGAAAGGCAGGCAGGCACCTGACGGGAACAGTCATCTATGGCTATCTCTGGGATGAAAGCCGCAGACACTGGCTGGTGGATGAGGAAGCTGCCGCGGTGGTACGGCGGATCTTTGCCATGAGTATGGACGGTTACGGTCCTTACCAAATCGCCAGACGGCTCTCGGCTGAAAAAGTCGAGATTCCTTCCATCCATCTGGCGCGGCATGGCGAGGGCGTAAACAAAAACAAGGGAACAAGCATCAAGCATTTTCTGGCAAATAACCAGGAGACGCGCAGGATGTCTTCCTCCTCCGAAGTGGATGAAAGAACGCTGCGTGAAATTTACCTGGCGGCTTTTGAGGGCGCGGTGAGCAGCCAGAAGCCCTGGACAGTTATGTGTTCTTATAATAAGATCAACGGCACCTATGCTGCTGAGCATAAAGAAGCCCTGACAGATATCCTCCGCGGGGAATGGGGCTTTGACGGCTTCGTGGTAAGCGACTGGGGCGCGGTGAACAACAGAGTCCCCGATTTGGAAGCAGGACTGGATCTGGAGATGCCCGCATCCGGCGGCATCAATGACAAGCAGATCGTGGATGCCGTAAAGGAAGGCCGCCTGGAGGAATCTGTTCTGGACAGAGCGGTGGTAAGAATCCTGAATATCGTATACCGTTTTGAAGAAACCAGAGATAAATCGGCGGTATTTGACAGGGATAAGGATCATGAATATGCGAAAAAGGTAGCGGAAGAAACCATTGTCCTTCTGAAAAATGAAGATGGGCTTCTGCCTCTTCCGGAAAAGGAAGAAATCGCTTTTATCGGCAAATATGCAAGACAGCCCCGTTTTCAGGGCGGCGGCAGCTCCCATATCAACAGCCATAAGGTCACAGGGGCCTGGGATGTGGTAAAGGACTGGGGAAGTATAACCTTTGCAGAAGGCTACGGAGATCAGGAAGATGTGACGGATGAAGCGCTTATCGCGGAAGCGGTGGAAAAAGCAGGCAAAGCAAAAGCGGCTGTTATTTTTGCAGGACTTCCGGATGCATTTGAATCGGAAGGCTTTGACAGAAGCCATATGGGAATGCCGAACTGCCAGAATGAGCTGATTAACCGCGTGGCCGCCGTTCAGCCGAATACCATTGTGGTATTGCATAACGGTTCCCCGGTGGAAATGCCGTGGGCCGATCAGGTTAAGGGTATCGTGGAAGCATACCTGAGCGGACAGGCGGTAGGGGCCGCTGTTGTGGATATCCTCTTCGGAAAAGTGAATCCCAGTGCAAAACTGCCTGAAACATTCCCTTACAAGCTGGAGGATAACCCGTCCTATCTGTATTACCTGGGAGAAGGCGATAAGGTGGAATATCGGGAAGGTGTTTTTGTAGGCTACCGTTACTATGATACCAAGAAGATGGATGTACGTTTCCCCTTCGGATATGGTTTGTCTTATACAACCTTTGCTTATTCCAATCTTAAGCTGAGCGCGGCACAGATAAAGGATACGGATACCCTCACGGTAAGCGTGGATGTAACCAATACGGGAAGTATGGCGGGCAAGGAAGTGGTACAGCTTTATGTTTCCGATGTGGAAAGCACCGTAATCCGTCCTGTGAAAGAGCTGAAGGGCTTTGACAAGGTGGACCTGCAGCCCGGTGAAACAAAGACTGTAACCTTCACTCTGGGTAAGAGAGCCTTTGCTTACTGGAATACGCAGATTCATGACTGGCATGTGGAAAGCGGGGAATTCCGCATCCTTGTGGGCAAGTCATCAAGAGATATCCAGCTGGAGGAGACGGTTACCGTGGAATCCACGGTTAAGCTTCCCGTACATTTCACTCTGGACAGTACCTTCGGAGATTTGATGCAGGATAAAAAAGCCAGGGAGATTCTGGAGCCTATGATGAAGCTGGATATGGTAGGCGGACAGGAAGAGGACAGCGATGTGGCAGCTTCGGCTATTTCCTCTGAAATGATGGAAGCCATGATGAAATATATGCCTCTCCGCGGCGTGTTAAGCTTCAGCAGCGGTAAGGTGAGCCTGGAGCAGCTTCAGGGGCTTCTGGATCAGCTGAATGCATAAGTAATTATAAGGAATAAAGAAACCAGGCTTTGTCACCTGCCGGTAAGATACCGGCGGCGGCAGGCCTGGTTTTTTCATATCTTTCAGGATAATCGGTAAATGCCCGGTTTTATCAGGAATGCTCAGGACATCCCATTATCCCGGAAATTCTGCGTGTAGCTGTAAGCAGCTCTGGAATGATCCTGTGTTCCATTCTGTCATTATCCATACGTGAGCGCGGCGCGGAAATGCTGATTGCGGCGTAGGGCATATTGGTATAGTCAAAAATAGGACAGGCCGCGCAGCAGACATCGTTTTCATGTTCTTCATCGTCGATGGCGTAGCCGCATTCTTTGATGTGATCAAGCTCTTTCAGCATAAGGTCATAATCAGTTATTGTTTTATCGGTATAAGGAATGATTTCCGTAGCTTTCCAGATTTGCTCCTGTTCGCTTCGGGGAAGATAGGCCATGATGGCTTTGCCCACGCCGGTACAGTACATGGGATTATGGAGGCCGATATGAGAAGCCATCCGTACCGTATTTTTGGACGAATCTTCCTTGTAAATATACACGACCTCGTGCCCCTCCCTCACTACCAGATGGACGGCTTCATTTGTAATTCTGGACAGATGCTGCAGGTAAGGCCTGGCGGCAGAAAGGATATCAAAACCGGCAAGGCTGCGGCTGCTGACTTCAAAAAGCTTCAGGGTGAGAAGATATTTTTTTGACTCCGGCTCCTGAGTGATGTATCCCCGCCCGGTCAGAGTGGAAAGCAGGCGGTGTACCGTACTTTTTGGGAGCCCCACATCAGAGGAAAGCTCCAGAAGCGTTAGGCCCTGAGGAGCTGAAGAAAGATTTTCAATAATATCAAAAGTTCGCTCCACGGATTGGACGGAAGAATTGTCTGCCATAGTATACCTCGATTGTTTCAAAATGGTATTTCACAGGAACCGGTTTTGTAACTGTTCAGTTCCTTCACGATTACCTAACTTTATCACTTTTCATAGCCCAAGGCAAGGAGGCAGGGCAAAGTACAGCTTTGAAAGGTTAATCTTCGTTACTGTTCACTCAGTACTGTGCATTTACTGCACAGTACGTGAGAAAGTGATTCAAGAGTGCATAAATCCTATCGCCACAGGCGATTTTAAATGGATTTATGCAGGTTACTGGTCACGGAGTGAACAGTAACTAATCCTCCAGTATCTCACGAACTTCTTCCGGAGTAATTCCGCCTTTCAGGGCCCAAAAACGAAGGGATAGCCGGCTGTAAGAAATACCCCAATATTTAGAAAAAGTACATTGACAGAGATGTAATATTGGGGTATAAAAAATATATAGTTCCATATTATAAAATATAGTTCTATAATACGGAATTAATGGACGGGGTATGTGCATTAAGGGGATATATAGCTCCACTAATGTGGAAAAGGGGGTATAATTAATGAGGGAATTGTGTTTAAAGCATCCGATTTGCGCTATTTTGAGGAATGTCCCGCTGGAAGAAACAGAAGACTACGCAAGGGCTGTTTTTGAGGGCGGGGTTAAAATGTTTGAGGTGGCGCTTAATTCTGATGATGCGCTTTCACAGATCATTCTGCTGAAAAAAATATTCGGAGAGGAAGCGGCAGTGGGGGCGGGAACAGTTACTACTCCGGAACGGTGCAGGATAGCCATGGATTCCGGGGCGGAGTTTGTGCTGACACCCTCGGTCAACAGGGATACCATTGAATTCTGCCTGAAACATGCTATCCGGATTTTACCCGGGGTGATGACTCCTACGGATGTGGATGTGTGTTTATCTTATGGGCTAAACATCATGAAGCTGTTTCCGGCAGGGGATTTGCCGGAAAATTACATAAAAAGCCTGAAAGGGCCTTTTGACGGAACGGAATATGTGGCGGTCGGGGGCGTAAATGCCGGAAATATAGGTACTTTTTTTGAAAGAGGGTTCATTGGTGTGGGAATGGGACAGAATATGGTGCCCCGAGAATATGTGGAAAAGAAACAATGGGAGGAAGCCGCTGCATATGTCAGGGGTCTTGTTCAGGGCATAAGGAGGAAAAGTTTATGAAAATAGCAGAAGTCAATGTTTACTGGGGACGGCCCAGATGGGGATTTGTGGAGATTGTCACGGACGATGGCCTCACCGGCTGGGGAGAAGCGATTATCGAAGGAAAAGCCAATACCGTGCTTGCCTGCGTGGAAGAAATGAAAGAGTATCTGTCAGGAAAGGATCCCAGGCATATAGAGGATATCTGGAATACCCTGTACAGAGCAGGCTTTTATCGGGGAGGCCCTATTCTGATGAGTGCTATTTCCGGCATTGATCAGGCGCTTTGGGATATCAAGGGGAAATATTTTCATACGCCTGTTTATGAGCTGATGGGAGGAAGCTGCCGGGATAAAATCAGAGTCTATTCCTGGATAGGAGGAGATCGGCCCAGTGATGTGGCAAGAGATGCTCTGGAAAAGAAGAATGCCGGATTCACCGCTATAAAAATGAATGCCACAGAAGAGATGCAGATTATAGATTCCTATGAGAAGATTGATCGGGTATTGGAACGGGTGGCATCTATACGGGAAGCTGTGGGGAAATATTTTGGGATAGCCATTGATTTTCACGGCCGTGTCCATAAGCCCATGGCTAAAATACTGGCAAAAAAACTGGAAGAATTCCAGCCCATGTTTATAGAAGAACCGGTGCTGTGTGAGCATATGGAAGAATTTATAGAAATACGAAGAGCCTGTGATATTCCTATTGCTACGGGAGAAAGGCTGTTTTCAAAATATGACTTCAAGCGGCTGCTTCAGACCGGAGGAGTGGATATTATCCAGCCTGATTTATCTCATGCCGGAGGGATTACGGAAGTGAAGAAAATAGCTGCCATGGCAGAAGCCTATGACGTGGCGCTTGCACCGCACTGCCCGCTGGGGCCGGTAGCCCTGGCAGCCTGCATTCAGGTGGATGCCACCTGCTATAATGCGTTTATCCAGGAACAGAGTATGGGAATTCATTATAATGAGCATCATGGTGTCCTGGACTATATTAAAAATAAGGAAGTCTATACATTTACCGACGGATTTGCCAGACTTCCCGAGAAGGATGGCCTTGGAATAGAAGTTAACAGGGAATTGGTTCTGGAAGAGAACCGGATGCCTCACAGATGGAAGAATCCGGTATGGAGACACGAGGATGGATCCATAGCGGAATGGTAAAATGACAGACAAAAAGCAGGCGGAAGCGCCTGCTTTTTTGATGCCGTAAGGAAAAAAACGACTCTGATTATTCCGATGCGGATTATTTCAGTTTTTGCATTTAAGTACATTATCAGGCCGTTTAGGCCAATATCAGTATCCTTCTGTTTTCCTGTGATATAATTATTCAAACATGCGGAGCATTTTACCAGCAAAAGGATAAAACCGTTACGGGATGATATAAATGAGGGGAGCTGTTGGTGTGTACGATATTGGGATTTGTGATGATGGTGAATTCACATGCTCTGAAATAGAAGAAATGTTATTGCAGTATGAAAAAAAGCATGTGGTCAAACTTGCTGTCCATATATGGAATTCGGGAGAACAGCTATGCCGTTACCTGAAAAACTCCGGCGGGCTGGATCTCATTTTCCTTGATATAGAGCTGCTGGATCTGGATGGAATTATTGTCGGCAGATATATTCGTGAGGAACTGGAAAACAGGGATATACAGATTGTATATATTTCATGTAAAGGGCAATATGCACAGCAATTATTTAAGATGCAGCCGATGGATTTCCTCGTCAAACCAATTTTGCAGAAACAAATAGATGAAACAATGGAATTAGCAATCAAAATAATAGATAAAAACAATATGTTTTTTGAATTTCAGAAAGGCGGTGAGTACTATAAGATTCCTTATGGCGATATTGTGTATTTTTACAGTACCGGAAGAAAAATACATATTGTGCTTAAAAATAGGGAAATAGAGTTTTATGATAAAATCGATACTATTCGGGGAAAGTTACCGGATGATTTTATACTGATACATAAATCTTATATTATAAACCGTAATCATGTAAGGAAATATACGTATGAAACAGCAGAAATGAGCAATGACAGAATTTTAAGCATAAGTAAGCCAAACAGAAAAGATGTAAGGGAACATATACTGAATCAAGGGTAAAAGGATGAAGGATGTATAATATATTAATTTGTTGGTTGAGCAATTTTTTCAGAATGGTACTTATACGGCGGTTTATGCAAGTTTTTTTTGGCAAAGAGGCATCAGGTAAAAAGGAACTCATTGTTTATGGCCTCTTTTATGTAGTGAATACCGTCCTTTACTTGGTTTTTCATCTGCCATTACTTAATTTTGTATGTAACCTTGCAGGTATATTTATTATTACACGGTTGTACACACATACATTTAAAATAAACAGTATGGTTACTTTACTGGTTTATTTTATCAATATGGGATGTGATACGTTAGCGATAGTTTTGTTTGTAGATAATTATAGAGAGAGTGTGATACATAATCAGGTATTTAGTCTGATTACAGTTTTGCTGTTTTTTATATGTATATTGGCGGCCGAAAAAATTGTTACCTCTAATAAGATGACTGACGTGGTTCTTCCGGAGCACAGTTTGTCACTAATGCTTGTACCGTTGATAAGCATACTATTATTCGGAGGGTTGTTATTTGATAAAAACAGTCCTGATAATATGGTTTTTGAAATGGAAACTTTATGTCTTTTGTTTATTAATATGGTAGTTTTCTATTTATACAATGAAATACTGAAAGCTTATACATATAAGATTGACAAACTGGTACTGGAACAAAAGATTTCCATGTATGCCAATCAATTGGATACTATCATGAAAACAGAAAACAAAATAAGAGGTTTGCAACACGATATGAAACATCATATCATCCAGTTGGAACTTATGGCGAAACAAAACGGCCAATCAGATATAGAGGAATATCTGCAGAATATGGCTGATTTTATGAGTAATCCGGAGGAAGTGGTGCATACAGGAAATCTGGATATAGACAGTGTGCTGAATTACATGATTAGTAAGGCTGAACAGGTTTTAAAGGAAGTGAATGTAAAGGTAAATATTCCTTCAGACATTGCTTCCCATTTTAATATAAATGTGATCATCGGCAATCTTCTTGAGAATGCGATAGAAGCGGCAGTGAATACGGAAAATAAAATACTGGATATTGATATTCATTATAAACAGGGAGTTCTTTATTTGGATATATCAAACAGTTATTCAAATAAAGTAACAGTAAAGGAGCATAGGTTCCTTACAAGTAAGGAAGATGACCATAAACACGGAATAGGATTGTATAATGTAAAAAAGATGGTGGAGGAGCATAATGGTGTATTACAGTTTTGTTATGATGAGGATATGTTTCGTGTAAAAATTATGATGTATGCTGAATAAACAGGATAGCAAAAGTTGAGGGAAAAGAGTAAGTGCCCTCAACTTTTTTCGTACATCTGTTTTTTACAATAATATGGTCAATTTTTGGCATGAGAATAAAAACGGGATAAATATGGGATATAATCAAAAATAAAAAAGGGAGGCAAATAAAATGAAGGAAAAGAGAATATCGGAAAAAATGAAAAAGTTATAGTTTCTCTGGCTCAAAAAGCAGCCTGCATGGAAGCAAATACAGCCTGCTCATTTTGGTATTATCAGACCAGTATTCCTGAATGTGTAAAAAAACTGCGTAAGTTTTAGTACAGATATATGAAGCTTACAGAGAATTTTATCCGGGAAGGTATAATAAATACGGATGATAAAGAAATAATCGAATTTGGTTTGACGCGGATTAAAGATTTAATCATTGGTTTATGTATTACCTTCATTATCGGGATATGTTTTGGCATACCGGGGGAGAGCTTAATATTTTGTATATTCAGTATGCCATTGAGAATAAATGCAGGGGGATATCATGCTGATAGCAGAACGGGATGCAATTTGATATCGTCAGTATCTATAATTGTCTGCTTTTATTTTATATCAAATGTTTTTTGGAAAGAAGTACCCTCCTTTTTTGCGTGCTTGTTATTTTGGGTGATAATTTACAAAATGTCCCCGGTGCAAAATAAAAGAAAAGAACTGGATGCTAAAGAAAAAAGAGTGTATAAACGCAGAAGCAGAATAATCGTAAGTATAGAAGGATTAATTTTAACAGCAGCATTTGTTTTCCAATGGAATATGCTGATAAAAATTATTACCATGGTATTTTTTATTATATCGTTGTCACTGGCTGCAGGCCATATTAAATATAGGATAC
>OLRD01001845.1_pt1 | contig 10862 bp, 16 predicted proteins | sample 1672051 | NCBI WGS metagenome assembly OLRD01 (sample SAMEA3136640, study PRJEB25190) | human gut metagenome | biome: human gut; feature: human-associated habitat; material: faeces | place: Austria | collected 2013 | reverse complement strand
CATAGATGATGCTGCGCATGACAACCTCAAGACCGCCGGTTGTTCCCTTGTAATCATCGCTGTCATAGAGGAGTGTTCAGGCTGTCTGAAAAAGGCTGGGTATAGTGCTGATCGATGGCAGCCATGCCGGCCTGTGCATCCCGGTTGAGTAAGGATTGGTAAATGGTTTCGTGGCAGTCCACCAGTGTTTGCCATTGGGCATCAGTGGCGGCGGTCAAAACATTTTCAATGGCTGCCTCGCAGAGACTGGAGACGGCTTTTTGCAGGACCGCAAAAAGCCGGTTTGCGCTGCACTGGATGAGCGCTTCGTGAAAAGCGGAATCCAGTGTGACCCGCTTGTGGCCGGTGGCTTGTCGCATGCTTTCCACCAGTTTGCCTAGGGGTTCCAGAGTCTGACGCCATTGGGCCTGGGCTGCGGCTGTGGTGCAATCTGCCGTTTGGATAGCCAAGAGTAAGGATTGCATTTCCAGTCCTCGACGAAGCTGCTGTACCTCATCGAAGTTGCTCTGTTTTAAAAACAGCAGCATGGAAAAAACACTGCTGAAACTCTCGCCGATCTGGTTGACCAGAAAGTTTCCCTTGCCATGGACACAGGAGATCAATCCCATGTTTTCTAGGGTGCGCAGCGCCTCCCGGATAGAGTTGCGTCCCAGTCCCAGAGTTGCCATCATTTCTCGTTCAGAGGGCAGTTTGCCGCCAAATGCCAGTTGTCCGTCTTGCACCAGTTGCTTGATGTACGCTATAACCGTGCCGTAGGCTTTTTCCTTTGGGTATTCAGTTTCCACAATCTCACCTGCCCATCGTTATTGGACGATGCCCCGGATCTTTAGGTAGGCTAGAATCACCTCTACGGTACCTTCTACCCCTAAGATCCCGCTGTCCAGGCAGAGGTCGTAGTCAGCTGAGGCTCCCCATTCCTCTCGAGTGTAGTATCTGTGAAAAGCCGCGCGGTCACTGTCTGTTTGCTGGTTTCGTTCCATGGCTTTTTTCAGCGACAGACCGTAGTCCTGCATTGTCCGCTGGGCCCGAATGTTCTCATCAGCGTGGAGAAAAATACTGACTGCCCGCTTTTCTCCCCGGAAGATGTGACCGCCGCAGCGGCCGATCAAAACACAGGAGGTTTTGCTGCACAGCTGCCGGATCCTCCGGAAGGGGATGTGTCCCAGATCTTCTTCTACATTGCTGGTTGCAATGGCGTACAGCAAGTCGTCCACTGGCTGTTCTTCGTAAAAGGACTGGACCTCTTCGTAATCCGGCGTTCCTTTTGCGATCTCCATCAGTTCTTGCCGCCCATAGTAGGGAATCCCAAGCCGTTGAGCCAGACGCATGCCGATTTCCCGTCCGCCGCTGCCGGCCTGTCTGCCAATGGTAATAATAAAGTTCTCCATCATGCGATCCCTCATTTCAATCACATAAATTGCGCAAATACAGAGGCGCTGACCACAGTCAAAAGACCGGCGACTGCAATGGCCAGACTGCTCATTGCTCCCTCAACTGGACCCATCTCCATGGCTTTGGAGGTTCCGATGGCATGTGCCGCGGTACCCAGCGCCAGACCTTTGGCAATGGGTTCTTGAATCCGGAACAGCTTGCAAACGATTTCCCCAATGACGCTGCCCAGCACACCGGTAATAATAATGACCGCAACGGTGATAGTCACAATTCCGCCCAGTTCTTCCGATACCCCCATGCCGATAGCAGTGGTGATGGATTTGGGCAGCAGTGTCACATACTCTTCGTGGGAAAGCTGGAAAAGTTTGCACAAAAGCAGCACGCTGACCATACTTGCCAACACACCGGAGACAATGCCTGCTGCCACGGCCACAAGATTCTTCTTTAAAAGGGAAAGCTGTTCATAGAGCGGAACAGCCAGACAAACTGTGGCTGGCGTTAACAGGTAACTGATATATTGACCGCCCACGTTGTAGCTGTCATACTCGATATGGAAAATGGACAACACCCCAATGACGCACAGAATGCCGATCAGCAGGGGGTTAAAAATTGCCTTTTTAAACTTTTTCCGCAATAAAAGACCAACTTCATAGGCCAATAAACTGATTGCCGCACCAAAAAATAGAGAATTTGTAAACACTTTTACGCCTGCTTTCCTTCCTTTTTCTTTTTCTCAGCCCGGATAATTGCCTGTGTCACGCGACCAGTCACAGCCATGACGATCACGGTGGTGGCAACGGTAATGATACATACCGGCAGCCAAATGGGCTGTAACACGCCCCAGGATTCCAAAAGTCCTGCCCCCGCCGGAATAAACATGACCGGCATAATTTCAATCAGGAAAACAGCGGTCTCTTTGACGTGCTCTACTTTCACGAGACCGGATCGCAGCGCAATCAACATCAACACCAAACCATACACACTGGCCGGAATGGGCAGCGGAATGAGTATATGGAGCAGTTCTCCCAAAAATGTGATGAGTAAAATAATGCTGAACTGTTTGATAAATTTCACAAGCGTTCCTTCTTTCAACTGGTACTACCAGTTGAATTATAAAGTCTTATTTGAAAATGTCAAGAAAGAAAATGGCATTTTCTGAGAAATGATTGCGCATCTTGGTTGGGTCAGGGAAGGTTATGTTTCCTGTCCCAGGCTGGCCAAGGACATAGAAAAAGGGATGAGACAACCTCGTCCCATCCCTTTTAGACTGTCTTATTTTCGCAACACCTTTTCCATGGCCTTGCCCTTGGCCAACTCATCCACCAGCTTGTCCAGGTAACGGATTTCCTGCATCAGCGGGTCTTCAATGGTCTCTACCTTTACTCCGCAGATGGATCCGGTGATCAACTTCCGGTTTGGGTTGGGAGCAGGGGCATTTCGGAAGAAATCTCCGTAGGTGATGCCGCTTTCCACCAAAGGGTTGATTTCATCATAATCCGTCAGTCCATCGGCGTCAGTATCTGCCTTTACAAGGTCAGTTCCGGCTTCGATTTCCTGGAGATTTTTCAGTCCATCTTCGTCAGCATCTTCATTCCCGTCAAGTACACCGTCACCATCTGTATCCGTGTTGGTGGGATCGGAATGCAGCATAAAGATTTCGATATAATCCGTTAGCCCATCCCCATCGGTATCGTCACTTTCGCTGCTCGTTTCAAAGTACTCTTCGATGTAATCAAAAACGCCATCGGAATCGACATCTTTTTTGGCGACGTCCTCAGACCAGCCGGCAGCTCGGTGGATGGCTCCGTCTACGCCACCGCCTCCCAGCAGGCTGTTGTTGGCCGCATTGACAATGGCGTCCACATGTAGCTTTGTGATATCTCCGCGGATAATTTGAAACGGCATAGGATTTCTTCCTTTCGGCGGTCAGTGGGGATGGGCAAGATCGGCGCAAAGAGCTTGGATTTTATCGTAGGCGGTTCCGGAGAGCAAACCCTGACGGTAGTCCTCATACGCCGCACGACACAACTGAGCCAGCTCTGGAGAGTCACCTAGCTGCTGGCCCAATTCTCTGGCCTGGGAGAGATAGAACTGTTCTCTTTCTCTTTGATTCATTGGCACAGTGGTCCACCCCTTTTCGTGTTTCTTTCTAGAGATGATGATACCACAGGCGAACGGGCTGCGCAACAGGTGGGGTAGGGGAGAGAATTGGCCGGGCGAGGTTCCTTTTCTGCACTGTCCGGAAAAGATTTGTGCGTTCGTTGTGTTCAAATAGAAAGTATGATAGACTTAACCCATGATTGTACGATCATCAAATTAGGAGAAAGAAAAGATGGGAGAGATAATTTATAAAAAACAATTTCACAGGGAACCGATAGATGAAACCGAACCGGAGGTTGCAAACTTTACGGATAGCGGCAATGCTCCATCGTTCGATGAAATCATGAAAGAGATTTATAGCAATGTTACTTATCTTGTGTTGCCGGGACGCGAAAAAAAGGCTCGCAATTTTATCCAGAAGGCCATAGAAATCTCAAATGATTATGAGCTTGACATTGAAATAAGGGAACATCTGAGCCACATATCAGTTACATACACCTTCGATTGCTGTGCCGGTATGGGCTTTTTGAAAAGCATCATTGAGATGGCTGATGACATCTCATTTTTTGACCATATCGGCGGCTACGATTTGGTCATGTCCCTCGACTTTTATACAAAGGCAGTATTCAAAAGAGGACGGCTTATTCAGCCCAAATGGTCAGACCTGAGTGAGTGAACGGCACTCAGGTTTTGTTTTTGGTCTAAAGCTCCAAGAACTTGAATTTTTTTTGTAAATACGCAAAAGAACCTGTTGCGGCTTTCGAGTGTTTCCGCTATAATTATGATGTGTTTTTATATCCTCGCTGCATCTCGGAAAACAAGGAGCGTTGACATGAAGATAAGTTATAAGAAACTGTGGGTACTGCTTATGATCGACCACAGCCAAAACGCTCGCGAGGTAGCCGCTTCCACTAAGCGGAAGGAAAAGCTCCAAAAGCAGCTCAAGGAGTGCCGCGACTATGACGAGATGATCGCCCACCTCGCCCTGAGCCGCATCGAGCTGGACTTGGATGACGGCGTGAAGGTCAACTACCGCAAACTCCAGACCGCAGGCGATGGGAAGTTCTATGAGGTGTTGGCAGATTCCAAAAATATTATGGCTAAAGAGAAATAGACCAGAATTCCTATTCTCGTTGTATTTCTATAAACAAATAGGTTACAATCAATAATAGCATCGCTCTAATCAAAACGAAAAGGGGGAATAAATTTTGAGCTTCAAAATCAAAGCGGCTGAACTACAAAACTATGGGAATATCTCTGCATTTAGATGTTCAGAGTTTTCTAACATCAACCTTATCATTGGTGAAAATGCAACAGGCAAAACTTTTCTTTTGAAAGCACTTTATTCAGCTATTCGCTCAATGGAGGACTATAAGCGTGGGGACGATATTCGTTCTATGAATGAAATTCTCGCCGAAAAACTTCGGTGGACGTTTCAGGTTGAAAAGTTGGGAGATCTTGTGTACCGTTCGTCGGACGATCCCCTGTGCTTTAAAGTGGAGACAGATCACGAACAGAACTGTATGGAATATCAGTTTTCTCAGAGTACTACTACAAAGGTTGTTAATGTGACTGCGCCGGAAGCTCAGAAAGAAGGCAACTCTATCTTTATCCCTGCAAAAGAAGTGCTTTCTCTCTTTTCGGTCATTTTGAAATCAAGAGAAGTCGATAAGTCTTTTGGATTTGATGACACTTATTATGATTTGGTAAAAGCTCTTCGGATTTCGCCTTCCAGAGGGAATAATTATAACGCATTCGCGAAAGCTCGGAAAAGACTGAATGATGTTATCAGCGGGAAAGTCGACTATGACGAGGACAGTGGAAAATGGTATTATAAAAATGATACAAACCAAAAATTTGCCATTGGTGCAACAGCAGAAGGCGTTAAGAAAATCTCTATAATGGATCGACTGCTTGGAAACGGCTATATAAACAAGGAATCCATCTTGTTTATAGACGAATTAGAATCTGCACTGCATCCCAAGGCAATCTGTGATTTTTTAGATATGATTGCTGACATTTCTCACGAGATGGGGATTCAAGTGTTTATTTCCACTCACTCCTATTTTGTGATTAAAAAGCTGTTCTTAATTGCTTTGAAATACCCTAATGAAGTAACTTGTATCTCTCTAACCAAGGACAATGAACCTCAAATCTGTAATCTCAGCGATGGGATGCCAAAAAACTCCATCATTCAGACATCGGTTGATCTCTACCGACAGGAAATTACAGAGGTGTTATGATGGGAGTAATCATTAGAGAGTCTGGAATGGAGTTTGGAGAATATGATGAGAATCAGGTTTTCTGAATTGAAGCAAGTGAGCAGTATACAAAGAGCCTTCGTCAAAATGGAATAAAATCTTGTGAGTTTATTTTACGAAGGGGGAACAATCTCTATTTCATCGAGGCAAAATCTTCATGTCCAAGACAGATCTTGGCAGGTATTCCATCTGATGAGAAAGAGAAGAAGAAAAAAGCGTATGACAAGTATATAAATGAGATCGTTTTGAAAATGCGTCATTCTTTATCTCTGTATGGAAATATACTCTTGAAAAGATATTCGCAAAACAATATTCCTAATGCTATGGTAAATCCAAATCTGTTAGAGAAAGAAATCCACTTAATCTTAGTTATCAATACATCTGGCGCATGGGATCCTGATCCTGAGTTGGGGGAAACATTAAACCAATATCTGAATGATGTATTAAGAATTTGGAGGATTAAAAGGTTATTGGTAATTACAGAAAGAGATGCTAAAGATAAACACTTCATATTGTAGTAATCATCAACACTCTAATATTAAAAATGGTGTCATTGACCCCAAAGAGCGTGACACCAATGACACCAAAGTTGAACCCAATGACACCAATGAAGAAGCGATCCTGAGCATCATCCTGAAAAATCCGCAAGCAACACAAGGGGCGATTGCGAAAGAAGTGGAGGCATCTCTTTCCACTGTCAAGCGCATCATGCGCAGCCTTCAAAAGAGCGGTAAGCTGCGGCGTGAAGGAACCAATCGAAACGGCTCGTGGGTAGTCACAGGCCAAAAGGAGTAAGCGGCATGGCAGAAATGAACATCAAACAAATCATAGACCGTCTGAATGCGGAGTTTACCGGCGACACCCGTAAACTCGTCTTTTGGTACGATGACAACGGCGAATTTGTGGAGGATATGCAGAATGTGGAGCTTGAAAATGCCAAGGTCTACTTTTTGCAGGCTGACAACCAGTTTGCCACCAAGCTTTTTCTGGAACGGCAGGACACCACAACAAACTACCTCATCTACGCGCCCTTCCCAAATCCGGATGTGCGGGACAACCATTTAGAGGACACGCTACTCTAAGCTGTACATTGCCAACTGCGGATGTCTGCCGGAAAACTGGACGCTCGAAAACCTGATGAGCAAGCACGCCTCCAGCCCCTACAACCCCAACATTGCCCATGTGTTCTATCTGGCGGGCTTTATTGAGAGCTGGGGACGTGGCATTGAGAAAATCTGCTCTGCTTGTGAAAAGGACGGCGTACCACAGCCGGAATATACCATCAATCCCGGTGACATTATGATAAAATTCACCGCACCGGAAGATCGGGTCATCCGTTCTGTTACCGGCAGGGTGACAGAAAAGGTAACAGATAAGGTGACAGATACGCTGGATGAGACATCACTGAAAATTCTGAATCTCCTTGCCGAAAACCTGTCTCTGAGCCGGAAAACCGTGTCGCTTAGATTAAAAATGCTCAAAGGGGCTGGCTTGATTGAGCGCATCGGTTCCGACCGCAAAGGATACTGGAAGTTGCTGAAATAACGAAAAATGCCCTCACGGCAGGCTTATACGGCTTGCTGTGAGGGCATTGCTGCTTATTCTGCGTACACAAGTTCATGCAGAACGATTTCTTCCGCCCGGCTGTGGATGCTGTTCATCCGGCGCACCCACTCCATCTGATCGGCGGCTTTCAGTGCTTCGGTCACGCCTTCCTGGCGCATCATGGCAGTCTCAATGATGTCCAGCCGGTTTTTGCAGGCAGCGTCAATCTCCGCCAAATGGGGAAAGAGTTTTTCCGTGAGCAGCAATGTGCTGTAAATGGCCGGACGATACTCCTTTAGATAGGCGTGTCGCATCCGTCCATATTTGCCGATGTGATATTCCGTTGTGTCTTTTAGGACGAGGTCGGGGATCAGGTAGTCCCCAAATTGCGTGTAGGTCAGTTCTATAGTGACCTCCTTTGTGGGAATGTGTGGTTGGCAGGTGCGAGTAGGTGTGAGGGCATCCCTCCTTCATCACAACTGTCTTTTCATTCGCCACAAATGAGCCGCAGTCATGATGTAATTTTCGGTGGTGTAATCCACCCTTTATAAATTACATCATGAAAGAAATTTTTGCGACAAATTCTGAAAATTTCTTTTGTAAGAGAAACTCTTGAATTTTTCTTCCGACTTTTCTATAATAAGAGAAAAATTGTGAGGTGAGCTACCATGATTCAGCGGGAACGATATATGCAGGAAATTCGGGATTTCATGGATAAACCTGTGGTGAAAATTATCACGGGAATGCGACGCTGCGGAAAGAGCGCGCTTTTGGAACTGACTCGGGAAGAACTCCGCCGCCGGGGCGTCCAGGAGCAGAACATCATCTCCATGAATTTTGAGTCCCTTCGATATGAAGCATTTAAGGACTACCGAGCACTTTATCAAGAGGTCTGTAAGCGGGCGGATCGTGCGCAGGGGAAGGTCTATATCCTCTTAGACGAAATCCAAGAGGTGGACTCTTGGGAGCAAGTCATCAACTCCCTTCGAGTAGACCTTGACTGTGACATCTATGTGACCGGGTCTAACGCAAAGCTTCTGTCTGGAGAACTAGCTACATTGCTGGCGGGCCGCTATGTGGAGATTCGTGTATATCCCCTGGATTTCCGGGAATATTTGGATTTTGCCGCGGAGAATCCAGAGGAGGCCTCCCTGTCCCAGCAGGAGCAATTTGCCAATTTCCTGCGGTTTGGAGGTCTTCCTGGGATTCATCAGATGAAATGGGAAGAAACCCGTGTTATGCAGTATCTTCATGACATTTACAACTCAGTGCTGCTGAAAGATGTGATCGCACGGAATAAGATTCGGGACACCGCGCTGTTGGAAAGTGTGATTGCCTATCTTATGGACAATATTAGGAACACTTTTTCCGCAAAAACCATCACGGATTTTTTGAAAAACCAAGGCCGGAAGCTGAGTGCCGAAACAGTGTACAATTATCTGCGAGCTTTGGAGAGCGCTTTTCTCATTCATAAAGCGGTGCGCTTTGATATCAAAGGGAAACGTATTTTGAAAACGCAGGAGAAGTATTATCTCTCTGACCTTGGTTTGCGCCATGCAGTCATCGGATACCGTGACAACGATATTGCTGGGATTCTGGAAAACATTGTGTATTTGGAGCTTCTTCGCCGTGGCTGGACGGTTCATATTGGAAAGCAAGATGTGGCAGAAGTGGACTTTGTAGCAAGCCGGGCAGACGAGCGACTTTACATTCAGGTGTGCTATGTACTCACCCCGGAAAACACAGAGCGTGAATTCGGCCCCTTAGAGGGGATTTCGGACAACTATGAAAAACTGGTATTGTCTACCGACACGCTGCTGCGCATCAACCGGGGCGGCATCCGGCAGAAAAATATAGTGGATTTCCTGTTGGAAACGTAAGTGTACTGGATGTTTGCTTGGACTTGTCCTCCTGGCAGTGTTACCGGCTGCGGAAGGAAGCCATCTCCATCCGGCTGTGGTCGGTGCCGGAGGAGGAGCTGGGAAGACTTGTGGGGCTGGTGGAAGTGTTGGACTCATGACTACTTTCCTTGACTGGTACAATAAGCGGAATAAAATCACGCCAATCGTCGGAAAAATATTTCACCAATCATCGGAAAAACGTTGCTTTTTTGAATGGTTTAGCGCATAATATAGGCAGTATCAGAGGAGAGGAGGCATCCTGCGTGAAGAAATATAGGAAAAGAGTTGCTGATGAAATACTGAAGCGAAAACTGGAAGGAAAAGGCGCCGTTTTAATTGAGGGGCCTAAGTGGTGTGGTAAAACCACAACTGCAGAACAATTTTCTGCTAGTGTTTTGTATATGGATGACCCAGAGAGGAAAGAACAAAATATCACCATGTCGGAACTAAATCCAAGGCGCCTATTAAACGGCGCAGTTCCACGATTGATCGACGAATGGCAGCTTGCTCCGAAACTGTGGGATGCCATTCGCTTTGAAGTAGACCATCGTGGCGAACTTGGCCAGTTTATTCTTACCGGTTCTGCCGTCCCTGTTGATACCAGGGAAATAACCCATTCGGGTACTGGCCGGTTTACTTGCCTGACAATGAGGCCAATGAGCCTGTATGAGTCAGGGGACTCAACTGGGGATGTCAGTTTAAGCGAACTGTTTGCAGGGAAAACGGAAATTGACGGGGGATCAAACTTGAGTATAGACCGTTTGGCATTTCTTGTTTGCAGGGGCGGATGGCCACAATCGGTGGATATGCGCGATGAAATCGCCTTAGATCAGGCAATGGATTATTACGATGCAGTTGTACACGCGGATATTAATCGGGCAGACAATGTACAAAAAAAACCGGAAAGGGTTCGTCGACTCATGCGTTCTTATGCACGAAATCAGGGAGGACAAGTTCCAAATACCGTGATTGCGCAGGATATTGCCGCAAACGATGAGACCCCGATCAGTGAAGAAACGGTAGCTTCGTATGTCAATGCGCTCAGAAAAATCTTTGTTGTGGAAGATATGCCTGCATGGAATCCTAACCTGCGCTCTAAGACTGCAATTCGTTCTTCTGACACTCGCTACTATATTGACCCTTCTATCGCTGCAGCTGCTTTGGGGATTGGCCCAAATGACTTAGTGAATGACCTTCACACATTTGGATTTCTTTTTGAAACACTTTGCGTCAGGGACCTGCGTGTGTTTGCGGATGCTCTAAACGGAGAAGTATATCATTATCGGGATAAAGATGGGCAAGAGTGTGATGCGGTGATACACCTCCGAAATGGGAAATACGGCCTCATTGAAATGAAACTTGGCGGTGACACACTCATTGAAGAAGGCGTGCGAAGCCTCAAATCCATGGCTGCGAAAATTGATACCGATAAGATGCATGCCCCATCTTTTCTCATGGTACTGACTGGCACCGGAGATTACGCATACCGAAGGCATGATGGTGTGTATGTGGTGCCCATTGGGAGTTTAAAAAACTGAAATTTGAAATGAAGGAACATCCTGCCCACAAAATGGCAAAAAAATGGCGCACTCCCCGCCGATGACAAGAAAAGGGAAACGTGCTACACTGGTATCGTACCAAATTGGGACAAGCGGAAAGGCCG
>OLRD01001842.1_pt1 | contig 10879 bp, 15 predicted proteins | sample 1672051 | NCBI WGS metagenome assembly OLRD01 (sample SAMEA3136640, study PRJEB25190) | human gut metagenome | biome: human gut; feature: human-associated habitat; material: faeces | place: Austria | collected 2013 | reverse complement strand
GGTGGGAGAGGAGGTTGCACGCCCACTTGTCACATTACTCACGAAATTATTATTATAACTCTTACCACTAATAATATAGAAACTATGTTATGTGAAATTATATCTGAAACAAAAGGTACTATTATTAATTTACCTATACAAGGTGATATTAATGTTAGTCGTGACGATTATATTGAAATCAATAATGTTCGATATGTAGTTCGTCGAAAAGAATATATTCTTAAAACTGAAACTGAACCTACTGAAAGACAAGTTTATATTACTCGAATTGTTATTTATGTTATGTAAGTTATGCCAAAGTTAGAAGATTGTGTTATTCGATTTGAAGATCCAAATCCAACAATGGTTCATGTCGAAAATGCTCCTGAAGGTGTTGGTGCTAATATAGTATTCCCGAGTATGGAGCCTGAAAAGACATTTGGTAGAGCAAAGTCTGCTGTAAGACCTATGACTATTGCAGAATATAATAGTATTCATGCAGATAATTATAAAACTGAAAAGAATACTGGAAGTATCATTCTTATTATAATTGTTGCAACAATTTGCTTAATTAAAGTCATTAGAGCTGCGAAAAAATCAGATTAGCTAAATATGACTACTGAACAAGAAAAAGATTTTAAGAAAAGAGGCATATATAATGATATTATTCTGATGACAAATCTGACGATGATATATTGTTATATTATGTTCTTTGCTCTTGAAGAAGTTGTTAATATCTTTGGTAAACTTTATCGACATTCAACCAAGTATTATTATAATATCGTTCGAGAAGTTCTCGATAGAATTAATTGTGATAATATTAATTGTTTCAAAACAAGTCAGCAAGATGCTGGTCAAATGGTTTTGGATGTTGTTAAAGAAATCGAAGATAGACTTATTTTTGATGATAAACAGTTATATATCCTATTTGTTATTAATCAAAAGGCTTACGATAATATTCATAGGTTTGAACCTGAAGTTACAAGTATATTTAAGAAACAAATTGAATACATTTATCGTAAACTAATTGATTATTGTCCTGTAACATTGGATAAAGACAAAATGGCTATTGCAACTATTGTCATTAATCAAGTTATTAATAAAATTAAAGCTCGTGAGGAATCTAATGGTTCACTCACTATTATATATGATAATGCAAAATAAATTTCAAGATTTGTTTGGTCATACCATATATAATTATTATATTTGAATCATAAATAATAAACAAACAAACACAAGAATTATGTCTTACATTATCACTCGTGCTAACGAAAATAATAAAGTTGGTAAAATGGGAAAAGGTCGCAAAATCAGTCATGTTCAAACTATCGTAGTTGATGGTGATGAACGTAATAAATGTCGGCCGGTATATCGTGTAACGATTATTCACAAAAATAATAAGTAACAAATTAATACAACAAGTTGTAAATACACTATCATAATAAAATATGTAATGAGTAGAAATCCTCGATAGGCAATCCAGTATTAAACTACTATTTTTACAACTTGTTTTCTTGAACTATGGTGTAATGGTAACACATGAGATTTTGGTTCTCAGATTTCAGGTTCGAATCCTGATAGTTCAACTATTATAGATAATCATGGTAGAGATATAAATGCAACCGACCGTGTGCTTGGTGATACATAAGTCGAGACTTAACTGTATTTTAGGCTGGTGTAAGTCCAGCTGGTTATCTATAATTACGCCGTGTTAGCTTTAATGGTAGAGCAGCTGACTTGTAATCAGCAGGTTGTAGGTTCGAATCCTACACACGGCTCACATTGGGATTGTTGTGTTCCAAATGTTGATGTTTTGAAATGGACATCTCGGAGTACTTCTGTTGTGATAATAGTGGTACTCTTTTTCATGTAAATTCTAATCTAATATATAATATTATGACTTTAATCACTCTATCTTCTGGAACTGTTTTAGCTAATGATTACACTCTTCCGATTATTGTTATTAGTAAAGTTCTTATGGCTAATGATAATAATCCTCGTGCTAAAAATTTATCCGTATTATTTTACAATCATGTATGCTAATGGAGTTTCAATTCCTATTATAGCTAAAACATTAGCAGAAGCTGAACTTGATAGACAAATGCTTGTTAAAGCTATTACTCCTATGAAAGATTCAAATGTGAATTAAATAATAGGTTGGCGAGATGGTGAAACTGGTAAACACAAAAGACTTAAAATCTTTCGGTCAGCAAATGACCTTGCGGGTTCGATTCCCGCTCTCGCTACAAGTGTACCAAAACGAGTACACAACCTTGCAGACAAAACTGTCAAAAATCTGTGAGTTAAAAATGTGACAGTACTTATGGATACTCATAAGGCTAACGCTGGTACCAAGCGGAATGATATTATGTAAGTTTCAACACGTTCATTTAGTAATGCTGTTGTTAGTGCTGACGAGCAACGAACAAGAAACGAGAGTACTCCTCGTTCTTGTCTTTTTAATGATGACGAAACCCGCGCGACAAGTGGGCGTGCAACCTCCTCTCCCACCGGGGAGCGGAGCGCTGGGCGAAGCCCAGCAGCGAAGCCGACTTAAATTACTACTAAATTAACTCTTAATTAAATATAAATTAAAACTATCTAACATTATGGTATGAGTAAGCAACCTATTATACAAGTTCATAGTTGTAGAGCTTGTAAGTATTGTAAAAGTAAAACTTCGTATAAGTCACGAACTGAACGAAAGACTTATTATGAATGTGATAAGACTAAAACTATGATTACAGAAAGTGTATATCAAACAAATGATTGTTTAACTTTTATTAGTCGTAAATAGTTTATGCCTAAACTCAATGTTAATCAGATAGACAAATATCTTAATCCAAAAGATAACGGAGATAAGAGAAGGTCTAAACCTAATAGAAATCTTCGAGAAGATAACAATCAAAATTATAATAAGAAGAATGATAAACGTAGGCCAACAAGTCGTAACCAGTAAAGGTAGATATGGTCGTGTTATTGATGTTGATAATTCATCCAATGAACTTAAAGTATTAGTTAAGATTGGTACTAAAAATTATTGGATATTAGAAAGTCAATTAACTCCTGCTACACATATAGTTAGGGTTAAAGTTGAATACGAAATAGATTACTGTGGTAAATCTATTACCGATAGTCTTGAAGTAGCCCTAAAACGTGATACTGTTCTTTACAATGATAATGTTAATTATTTAGTTCAACTTTGTAAAGATAAAGTAGAAAGACAATTAGAAATGGAAGTAAAAGTTAAACAAATTAAAATTTCATAAGTGCTATGACATTTGACTTAAAAGTTATTACTATTGAAACTAAACCTCGGGCTGGATACTTTATTCTTGACGAAGGTGAATTTTCTACTGTTAAAAAGGTTGTACCTCAACGTAGCGAAGTTTATCTCGATAATGGTAAAGTATTATCTATCGCTGATGCTTCTAAGAAAGTTGCAAAACTTATCGGTGAAGTTACTACTGAACAAGAGGATAAAGTTATTACAAAAACTTATTCGATTATTCATAGTGATTTCAGTAGAATCATTCGCGGTTTGTATGATACGATTCCTTATGGAGATGATGTTCCCGAAGAGGATAGAAAATATAAAACGCTTCGTGATGCACTGTTCGCTGGTGTAAAAGTCAGATATGAAGGTGCATTTGAAACTATTCTTACTCGTACTGTTGTCGATGAAGTTGTTGAGATTTCAAGTCTTTCTGTTGTAGATAGATATCAACTTTATTCTCGTGATGATAGGGTTGGTGTTGTTACGAAGTTTGACAAAGATTCTCATTGGTTCCAAATTAAGCTTAATACCAGTGGTACTGTTGTTAAGTGTAAACGTGAAGATTTTACAAAACTTCATAATGACAATACTATACAGATGCTTCATACTTTATGTTCTCGTTGTGGTCGATAAATGGATTTTAGTAAACTTAAAGGACTTGTTCCTGTAAAGAAAGCTAATATCAATAGAGATTCAACTAATCGAACAAGAAGTAAAACTTCAAATATGACACCTCATGCTATAAAGTGTGAGGTGTTTTTTTATGATAATAAGTTTTATGGAATTGTCGATAATGAACGTTATCCTATTGATATAACAGATGAGGATTATCAGAAAGCTACATTTGCATTTAGCACACCTGATAATGAACATTGGGATTGGTTTACGATTCGTCCTTTTAGTGCTGCTGAAGCTGATATTGAAAACTTGAAAAAGTATTGGCAACTTATTGTTCCTAAAATGAAGATTTGGATTACTCTTGAAAATGGAGTAGGAAAACTTGATATGGAACGTATTAATAATCGAAACGAAAAAGTTTTCAAAAGATTAAGTCCAAAATATTATGCTTCTCGACGCAATTAAAGAGTATTCGGTGGTCATGCCGGAATTACTTCAATATTTGAAGAAACGAGGATATGACCCCGGATACTTTTTTACAAAGTTAGACCTATCGCTACAATTCATAATAATATTCGAATTTTTATTACAGAACTACGATATTGTTATGATTACAACCCCTAATGTTATGGGTGTTAGAGCTTATGTTAATCGAACTACTGACAAACAAGATGTAATATTTGTTTGTCCTACTCCTGAAACTTATAAAATAAGTAATAATCATTATGAAACTCTTATTAGTAAGGCATTTGAGTATATCCAAAACACTGCATTTTAGCCGATATGGACGCAGATAAATTGAAAGACCTTACAAGTGTTAAGGTAAACAAAAATAAGCCGTCAGCGAGGCCAAAACAGGCCGCCACGGGCGATTATTCGCAACTATATCCGGGGCAACAGCAGGCTATCGACAAGCTATCTGATTGGTATTTTAGTAATGAACTTGAATGTACACTTGAAGGTTATGCTGGTACTGGTAAAGCTTTATTAAATGGTACTCCAGTTCTTACAAACAAATGTTGGACTTCTATTGAATCTCTTAAAATCGGAGATTTAGTTGCTACTCCGTATGAAGGTTTTCAAAAGGTAAAAGGTGTATATCCTCAAGGTAAAAGACCTTTATATGAAATTACTTTTAGTGATGGACGAACTATTATATGTGATGAGAATCATTTATGGCAAATTCGTACTAAAAGAATGTTGCAAAATTATCATAGAATAAGCGGTGATAATTTAAGATATTCTAAAACTATTTCTACGTTAGAATTGTTTAATGATTCTGATAATTTATATATTGATAAAATAGGATATAAATATGCTATCCCAGTAGCTCCTATTATTGGTAATCATAAATCATTCAATATACCACCTTATGTTTTAGGTATATTGCTTGGTGATGGTTGTCTTACAACTCAATATGTTAATTATAGAAATCAAATTGAAATTTCTTCTGATGAAGAAGATATTATTATAAAAGTTGCTAAATTATTAGATAATGCTTATTATAGATGGCATTCTGATAAAAATTATACTAATATCATATTTAATGGTGATGTTGAAATAGTTAATGATAAATTAAAAGATTATAATTTATTATGTAAATCTATTGATAAATATATTCCTACTGAATATCTTGAAAGTTCTATTGAACAAAGACAAGAACTCCTTAAAGGTTTAATGGATTCTGATGGTTGTGTAGGTCAAAAAAATAGATTTAGTTTTAATACTATATCTAAACAACTTAAAGATGATTTTGTATATCTTTGTAGGAGTTTAGGATATATTGTTACAGTATATGAAGATAAACGTGATACAAATATTTGTTATAATATTCATATCTTAACAAACGATATTATTTTTAGTAGTAAAAAGCATTTGAATAAATATAATTCTTATAAGTCTAAGACTACTAAATATAATGACCATATTTATATTAAATCTATTGTTAAATTAGATTATGAATCTGATACTACATGCATTGCAGTAGAAGGTAATAATAAACTTTTTGTAACAAAAGATTTTATTATAACTCATAATACTTATATTCTTCGATATTTTCTCGATAATATTGTTAATAAGTCTTATACTGTTACAGCTCCTACACACAAAGCTCTTCGAGTTCTTGAATCTCAAGTAGGTAGAAAAGGTATGACTTTGCATAGTTTGCATGGTCTTAAACCTAATATTGATTTACAGAATTTTGATATTGAGAATCCTCAATTTGACCCTCTTAATCCAAGCAAGATACAAAATTATAATCTTGTTGTGATTGATGAATGTTCTATGATTAATAAGGATTTATTCCAACTTAATCGAAATCGTGCTACTACTTATAATGTTAAGATTCTTTATGTTGGTGATTCTCTTCAGCTACCACCTGTAAATGAAGAAATATCTTTAACATTTGCTACTGTTAAGAATAAAGTTGTTCTTACTGATATTGTACGACAAGAAGAAGGTAATCCTCTTCTTGAACTATTTAGTCTTTTAAGAGATGATATTAAAAATCAAACAAATACTTTTCTGAATTATATAGTTCGAAATAGGTCTAATATACAAGATGGAATTGGTTATGAAATTATTCCACGAGCCATGTTTAATCAAAGACTTATTGATGAATTTAATTCAGATATATTTCATAAGAATATAGACCATTTTAGAATTACTGCTTATACGAATAAAGCTGTTTCTGATTGGAATAGTATTGTTCGTAATAGTATAGTTGGTAAAGATGCTGATATAATTCATATTAATGATTTGGTATTATCTTATAATACTATTGTTGATGAATTTAAAGAACCAATCATTCTAAATAGTGAAGACTATATTCTTGAAGATATTAGACCTTATATTAGTGATGAAGGTATTAAAACATTTGCTGTTAATCTTAAATCTATGTATGATGGTCATATAACTCAACCATTTCTTATCGTAGATACAAAAGATGCTTCGTTTCTTAAATATAAGGAAATTCTAACACATCTTTATAATAGAGCTGCTAATCGTGTTCAACATGGTTGGTATGTTTATTATAAGTTTAAGAATCGTTTTTTAACAAATCTTAAATTCAGTATTGAAACTATTCAAGGAACCAAGTGGATTAATAAAGACATAGATTATGGTTATTCTATGACTGTTCATAAAACACAAGGTTCTACTTTCGATAATGTAGCAATAGATTTGACAGATATTGTTTTCCAAAATACGAGATTTGGTCGTAGAGAAAATGATATTGATATTCGTAATAAACTTATGTATGTAGCTCTATCTCGTGCTCGCAAAAGTGTTATTATGAAGTATTAAACATAATCTTATTAATCAGACTGTTTCATCTGATATTTTTAATAGTATTAATATTATGTGTAATGCTTGTGAAAGATGTTATTTATCTATTGCTAATCGACGGATACCCGGTGGGGGAGCAGGTTGCACGCCCACTTTGAGGCGTATTGTTATGTTTGTTGGTGATACACCAACTATTACAGATTATAAAACTCAAACTATATTTAATGGTCGTTCAACTAAAATAGTTAGTCAATTTATTAACGATTATAAATTAACTGCTTGGACTATTAAATCAACTCTTATTCAGTGTGTTTGTGCTGAACCAACTGAACATTATGCTGAAACTTGTTATCCAAATTTTATAGCAACTATTAGAAAATATAAACCTACTATTATTGTTGCTGTTGGACAATTTGTTTATCAGTTCCTTAAAGAAGAAAAATATAAAAGTATGGCATCAGTTGTTAATAAACCGGTTAGGTTTAATGATGCTATATTAATTCCTATATATTCACCAGCCTATATTATGCGTAACAAATGTTATTCAGAATATGTTAAATCTTTTAATCTAATTAGTGACATATTTGCTGAATTATGTAAAGAATATCGTTATTACAGATAAAGTAGTGTTATTATGAATAATGCTTATGAATATGATGTAGAGATATATCCTAATCTATTTGAAGTTACCTTTATACCTAAGACAGCAGACCAAAAACTTATTGACGTTTATAAAGCTGTCGATATAAGATGTCTTGCTATTAAAAATGGTAAAGAAGGTAATCTTGAAGAACTGAAAGAAGCAAAGGCAAAATTGTTATTAGCAATGGGTGCTAAACAATTTGTTATTTGGATTGATTATACTACTGGTAAGTGGAGAAATGATGGGCCACTTATTATGGATTTCTTTATTCAACATAAAATTCTTACTGGTTATAACAGTAATAATTATGATAAAATTATGTTGGATATTTTTATTAATAATTATAAATATCTTGATGTAAAAGGTTTTAATAAGAAAGAAGGTAAACATATTACACAAATTCTATATGACCATAGTTGCGCTTGTGTAGATTTTGGTAAAGGATATAGTCGTTTACTTAATTTCAAGAAATATTATAAACGTCCTTTTACTGATTATGATATTCAAAAAATTTTATATCTTGATAAGACTTATACCAGTCTTAAACAAGTTGCTATTTGCTTAAAATGGTATCGTATTCAGAATCTACCGATTGCTTATAATTGTAGAATTAGAGAAGAAGATATTTATGACATTTGTGATTATAATGTAAATGATGTTCTTATTACATTAGAACTGGAACGTAGTCAAAAGGCTGAAATTGAACTACGAGAAGATATATCTGAAGAGTTTGGAATTGATGTCCGTAATATGTCAAGAAGTTCTATTGGTAAAGCTATTACTACATCTCTTTATGAGAAGTTTAGCGGTATTGATAGAAAAGATTTTATGGATACTAAGACTGATAGATGGAAAATTAAAGTTTCCAGTATATTAAGTCCTAAACTTAAATTTCAAACTAAAATTCTCAATGATTTACTTCGTACTGTTGCACAATCTACTATCGTTGTAGGTAGTACAAAAGATGAAGATAAATTTAAGCACGAATTTCAATTTGGTGATGCGGTATATACTATGGCTTTAGGTGGTTTACATAGTCAAGATAAACCGGGATTACTAATTGCTTCTGAAATTGGTGCTTGTATTCGAGATTGTGATGTCGCTTCATTTTACCCAAATGGTATTCTTTCTTATGATGTTTATCCTGAACATCTTGAAAGAAATCCTTTTAGAGCTACTGTTGGATATACAAAAGATACTCGTGTTGAAGCAAAACATGCTGCAAGTAAAGAACTAAAAGAATATAAGAAACTACTTAATGAAATAAATACTTTTAAGAATAATCATACTAATCAATCTATTATAGATGATTTACAGGCAAAAGCTGATGCTCTTATGCAATCAGGCAAACGTCATAAGATTAAAGCTGAAGGTCTTAAAATTGCTATTAATAGAATGTATGGTGCATTTAGAGATATAAATGATTATCTTTATGACCCTAAATGTACTTATAAAGTTACTATAAATCTACAACTTTGTCTTTTGATGCTTATTGAAGCACTGGAACTCAAAGGTATTAAAGTTATATCTGCTAATACTGATGGTATTGTTTGTATCATTAAACCTGAACAAGAAGCTGATTATAAAGCTTGTTGTGATTGGTGGCAAGAATATAATAATTTTGAACTTGAATTTACTAATTATGAAAAATATCTTCGTAATGATGTAAATAATTATATTGCTGTTAAAGAAGGTTTTCAAGATGCTTATGATAAATTGATTGATAAAACGCCAGAAGCAATAGCTGAACTTGAAGATATTTATATTAAACGTAAAGGTCTTTTTATTGAAACTATTGCTTTTAATAAAGGTTATGCTTATCCAGTTGTTCCAAAAGCTCTTAACCTATTTCTTTTATATAATGTTCCTTATGCTGATACAATAGAAAATCATATTCATAGTAGTAAAGAAGCTATTTATGATTATTGTATTAGTCAAAAGACTGATGCTAAATTCAATATTATATATCGTAGTATTGTAAACGGTGAACTTCATGATGAAGAACTTCAAAAATCTAATCGTTTCTATATTGCTGATGTATCTTATTGTAGTGGAACTATTATAAAAATTGATAAAAATAAACCAAGTAAAATTAATCGAATTGTAGCTAAATGTAGTGTTCGTCCTTTTAACGATTATGTTGAGGAAGATGATTATCATATAGATTTTAGTTATTATAAAAAAGAATGTGCTAAGATTCTATATGGTAAAAATAAGAAAACTGCTGGTATGGTTGCGGTTCAAGGTGATTTATTTGGTGCTATGTCTAATAATAAATATTTAGAGCCTATTGAAAGTCCTGAAGAAGATGGTTTGTTTGAAGTTGATTTTGAAGATGACAATGTATCGTTTATTAATCCTGCTAATGACATTCCTATTAACAATACTATCTGGGGTATGTATGGTTTTTCAAGTGAGGAAGAATATAAACGTGCAATAGAAAATGGAGATAATTTACCTTTTTAATAAAATACTAATATGAATGGTGACCTTGTATATCATGAAGTTGATAGTCTTGTAATAGCTGATATTAAACCAGTTAATACTAAATTTCGTAGAATTGGTTTGCGTGTAGCTAAGTTTACAAGAGAGGGGAAGTATATAACTACTTATGCTTCTACTAAAGACGCTGCTAATGCTCTAACTATTGAGCTAAAAAAAACAAATCCTAAACTCGCTTATTACGCTATTGTTAAGGCTTGTACTCCTAAAGGTAATTCTAAAACTGCTTATGGTTATCAATGGAGATATATTAGTCATGATGGTGGTATTATAAAGCGTGATTGTGATTGATGTGTTATGCACGAATTTGATGATATTTGTTATAGTAAAACAGTAGAGGAATTACAAAAAGAAATGCTCTTTCAAATGCACTTCGGTAATTGTGAAATGCTAACACAATATATTATGGATTGTATTGAAAGACTTAAACGTGAAAATGCTCCTACTGTTTATTGGAGATATTAGAGTATGGATAAGTCCGAAAGACAAGAAATATCTTGTAATAAATGGCGTGATGCCAAAGGTCGAGGTACTCTAAATCTTATAATGAGATTTGGAAAAACACGAGTAGCAGC
>OLRD01001838.1_pt1 | contig 10928 bp, 9 predicted proteins | sample 1672051 | NCBI WGS metagenome assembly OLRD01 (sample SAMEA3136640, study PRJEB25190) | human gut metagenome | biome: human gut; feature: human-associated habitat; material: faeces | place: Austria | collected 2013 | reverse complement strand
GCATGATGGCGAAGTCGCGGCGGGTGATGTTGTTCATCGGCTTGAAGGTGCCGTCGGTGTAACCGGACAGGATTCCCAGCTCCACGGCGCGCATCACGTTGTTGTAGAACCAGTCGCCGGTGTCCACGTCAGAGAACTGGTCGGCGGTGGTGACTTTCAGGTTATAAACCTTCTGGGTCTTGCCATCCTCGGCGGTAACAATGATCTTGAAGTCGCCGGAGATGTCGTAGATCTTATCAGGATCGTAGATGTTAGCAGTAGTGTTGATAGCGATGGTAGCCATCTTAGAAGCTTCCAAGGTCAGGTTGGCCATGGTCAGCTTAGTGCCAAAGGGCAGGTTCACAGTGACGGTCTCAGCAATGTTGTCGATGGAAGCAGTAGTGTTGTTCACCTTAGCGGAGGTCAGCAGAGCGCCGGTCTCGGCCTTGGCAACTTCCAGCTCCAGGGTGTACTTGGTGGTATCATCACCACGCTCGTTGGTAACATCAATAGAAGTAATCTCCTGCCAGATAGAGCCATCGAAAACTTTCAACTTGCCATCATAGGCAATAGCGCCCTTATCGGTCTTGCCAGCAGTATAATCCTTGGGTAGTTCGACACTGCCGCCAGAATAAACAGCCTTCACAGTGGCCTGAGAAGAAGCGGTGTAATCGAAGTAGAAAACAGTCGCAGCAGTTCCATCCTTGGGCATGGTGGCGGGAACTGTAACCTTCACCTTACCGCTAGAAACAGCACCGGTAACCTCATAGGTCTTGTTGTTATACTCCAGAGAACCGGACAGAGTATTCAGAGTTCTTCCCGTCATGGCAGGAGCTCTGTCAATGTATACCCAATACTGAGTCGCGTTATTGGTAAGGTAAGATGCATCAATAGTAGCGCCCACCCACTTGGACTCGCTGAGGACATACACAGGAACGGCCTTGCTGGTGTCGAGCTTGCCAGTAGTAGTGTCGATACCCTCGTCAGCATTCAAAGTCAGGCCAGTAGCAGCAGCCTGCTCACCATAGCCATCCATATCCAGAGCTTTGATCTCAGTGCCGTCCTGCTTGTAAATCTTTGCGCCCTCGCTGAGAGTCAGATCAGAGAAGTAAACAGGCTTGGAAGCATCAAAGGAGAAGGGCACATTGACCTTCAGAGTCTTGACAGTCTTATCGTCAGCCTTGTTGGTGGCAGTGCCCACAGACACGCTGTAGGTATTGTCGCTATCCATAGCGCTGACCTTGTTGGTGGAAGTAACCTCGGCGCTGGTCACGTCGCGGTTGTACTTGGGAGTCTCGTAGTCCAGCTTGATAGTATAAGTGCTCTTCACATCGCCATTTGTCACAGTGACAGTGATGGACTCATTTGTGCCAAACACAGAAGCCAGAGTCTGCCCAGCCAGAGCGGGAGTTACATTAGCACCAGTGCTGTGGTTGGGGTTCAGCAGAGTGTAGTCAGCCAGTTTAGCATCATCCTTAGCGGAATAGGGCAGCTTCAGTGTGCCTTCGTTGCCAGACCAAGTAGCAGTATAGACAACCTCTTCGCCATTGACCTTGGTCTTTGCGGACACGTCGCCCAGCAGGGCCTGATCCTTGGCAGCCTTGGTCAGGGTAATACGGTAATCAGTGTAAGCGTCGCCCTGGTCAGCCTTCACACGAATAATAAAGTACTCGCCGCTGACATCAACGGAAGGGATAGAGTATTTGCCGCCGGTAGCAGTGCTAGTCTTACCGGACTGAGCAGGAATGGAAACACCCGCATTCTCAGAAGCGGTGCCGGAAACGGTCACGCTATCCGCAGCAACAGAGGTAAAATCAAAGTCGGCAGGCATTTCCACAGTAGCAGTGGTAGCGCCTTCGGCAATTTCCACCTCGTTGCTGTCGCCGACCTTGATGGTCTTCAGAACGGCCTCGGTGTTGTCCTTTGCAGTCAGAGTGACATTCACAGGCACACCAGTCTTATCATTCTCGCCCACGTACAGCTTAAAGGTAACAGTGCTGTTGGTTTTGAAGTTGACTTCGGTTTCGCCGCTCTTTACTTCCACGTCTTCGCCGTTCTTCTGAACAGTCACCTTAGTGATGGTGTCACCCAGAGTGAAGGTGGGAACGATCTTCTCCAAATCGGTGCCAAAAGCAACATTGGCAGTAACGGTGTTTGTGACGTTGCCGTTAGCAGTGATAACGCTGTCGCCTACCTGACCGTTCACAGTAAAGGTCTCAAAGCCGGGATTGCTCTTCAGTTCCACATTGTAGGTCTTGGAGGAACCGTCCTTAGCGTCAACCTTTACAGTGCCTTTGTTGCCAGAAATAGAGGGGCTTTGAACAGTGGCATCACCAGGAGTGGTAGCGGTGGTAACAAAGTTGGCAGCAGTGGGAGCAACGATCCCCTTGCCAAAGTCATACCAAATAGTGATGGTATTGTCTGCAATTTCGTAGCTGCTCATGTTATCGATGTCTTTCACGGCTTTGATCGTGGCATCACCGTTCAGAGCCGCCTCTTTAACAGTAATCTTCAGAGTGCAAAGCTCAGCGGGAGCATCACTGTCAGAAGTAGTGGGATTGACCCGGAAGGTGAGAGAGTAAACATCGTTGCCCTCATCCTTAGCCTGGGTCTTCAGATTCACGCTTCCAGTAGCGGCGATGGTTGCGTTATCTTTGTCATAAAGGACAAAAGAAGAACCATCAGGCACAGTAGCAGAGATTGCAACCGTATAACCGGAAGCCTCTGCGGTGTACTCAGTGCCGTTGCTGGTAGCGGGTTTACCGTTAACGTTTACGGTAACGCCCTCGGCAGCCGCAGCGCTGAGCGGAATCATTGCGACGACCAGCATGACAGCCAGAAGCATCGCAAGTGATTTCTTCAGAAACTTGCTTTTCTTCATAATTTCAACCCTCTTAAATTTTAGATTCTCGCAGGGCTTTTTCCCCGCGAGTTGAAGTTATCTATAAACTGTCATTTGCAAAAACTGGCCCGGAAAGGCCAGGAAAAGGCTGAAAAAGAAGGGAAAAGGAAGAGAGACGCAGTTGAACGTCCGCCCCAGCAGAGGCGCTCGTGGAGGAAAAGAGAGGCATTGGCGGGGCAGGGAGAGGGAACTCTCAAAGAAAAGTTAAAAATATTTCACTTTTGTGTTGACAGCAGGAATGGAAAGTGAACTATTTATAACACAACGAAGTTACAAATATTTCACATGGAGGAGAGCCCTTATGAAAAGCGAAGCGAAGACGAAAACCATCAACCTGAGAGCCTGGATGTTCCTGAAGATCGCCCCGGCGGCGCTGCTGCTTCTGTACTACTGGATGTACGCCCGCACGGACTTTCACACCTCGTACCTATATGTGCAGTCGGCGGTGCTGGCCTTGGCGGGCGGGCTGTTCGCCTATCAGCTCTACTACGCCAAGCGCCGGGACATCTTCGACGAGTTCGCCCGGGAAAATTTGAGAACCACCGATTCCATCTGCTTGAAGATCGCCTGTGGGGTGCTGGTCCTGGCCGCGGTGCTCTGCGTGTTCTCCGATTTCTCCGGCATCGTGGTGGGGTACGCCCTCCTCATCAGGCTGCTGGCCCTGACGGTGGCCCGGGCAGTGCTTTTCACCGTCATCGACAAGCGGGGGATGTGAGACCATGCTGCGCACAAAGGTGAAGGAATACCGGGAACGGGCGGGCCTGAAACAGAGTGAGTTGGCCGCCCGGCGGGAGACCATCGTCCACCTGGAAAACGGGAGGTACAACCCGTCCCTCAAGCTGGCCATGGACATCGCCAAGGTGTTCCAAACCACGGTGGAAGAGCTGTTTTTCTTTTCAGAGGATTAAGGCCCGCAGGCCGGGGGCACAGGTAAAAGCACGCAAAAAACGCCGCCCCGTGGGACGGCGTTTTTTCACGCGTTTTCAGTTTCCCGCCGCTCAGGCGCCGGTGGCGGCCAGCAGCTTGTAGTTTTCCTTCAGGGCCGGGTACAGGCTCTTGTAGACCTGGTAGAAGGCCTCGTACTGGGGCACGTTCTCCGGGATGGGCTCCTGGGCGGGGTTCAGCTGGATCATGGCCTGGCAGGCCTCCTGAACAGAGGGGTACAGCCCCACGCCCACGCCGGCCAGGATGGCCACGCCCAGGGCCGGGCCCTCCTTGGACTTCACGGTCTTAACCGGGCAGTTGTAGGTGTCCGCCAGCATCTGCCGCCACAGGGGAGAGGTGCCCCCGCCGCCGCAGGCCAGCATCTCCCGCAGCTCTACGCCCATGCCCCGCAGGATCTCCACGCTGTCCCGCTGGGAGTAGGTCACGCCCTCCATCACGGCCCGCAGCAGGTCTCGCTTGGTGTGCATGGCCGAAAGGCCGAAGAACACGCCCCGGCAGTCCGGGTCCAGATGGGGGGTGCGCTCGCCCATCAGATAGGGCAGGTACAACAGCCGGTTGCAGCCAATGGGGGACTGCCCCGCCTCTTGGTCCATGAGGACGTAGGGGTCCACCCCCATGCCCGCGGCAGTGTCCTTCTCCGCCTGGCAGAAGTTGTCCCGGAACCACTTCAGGGACAGCCCCGCCCCCTGGGTCACGCCCATGACGTGCCAGGCCCCGGGCACGGCGCAGCAGAAGGTGTGCACCCGGCCCTGGGGGTCGATGGAGATGTTATCCGTGTGGGCGAACACCACCCCGGAGGTGCCAATGGTGGTGAAGGCCTTGCCGTCGGCCACCACGCCGGTGCCCACCGCCGCCGCGGCGTTGTCCCCGGCGCCCCCCACCACGGGGGTGCCGGCAGCCAGGCCGGTGAGGGCGGCCGCCTCTGGGGTGATGGCGCCGGTGATCTCCGGGGACTCGTACACCTTGGCCAGCAAAGCGGGGTCAATGTCCAGCTTTTCCAGCACTTCCTGGCTCCAGCAGCGGTGGGGCACATCCAACAGCTGCATGCCGGAAGCGTCGGAAACCTCGGTGGCGAACTCCCCGGTGAGCATGTAGCGCACATAGTCCTTGGGCAGCAGGATGTGGGCGCACTGGGCATAGAGCTCTGGCTCATTTTCCCGCACCCACAGGATCTTCGAGGCGGTAAAGCCCGTCAGGGCTGGGTTGGCGGTGATCTGGATGAGCCGCTCCTTGCCCACCCGCTGGGTGATTTCCTCGCACTGCCTGGCGGTGCGCTGGTCGCACCAGATGATGGACCGGCGCAGCACCCGGCCCTGCTTGTCCAGCATCACCAGGCCGTGCATCTGGCCGGAAATCCCCAGGCCCTTGATGTCCCGGGGGTCCACCCCGCCCTGCTGGATGACGGACTGCAAAGTCTCGCAAGAGGCGTGCCACCAGTCCAGGGGGTCCTGCTCGGCCCAGCCGTTGCGCTCTTGGTACATGGGGTACTCCACCGTAGCGCTGGCGATGACCTTCCCCAGCCGGTCGAAGAGCACGGTTTTCGTGCCGCTGGTGCCCAGGTCAATGCCGATCAAATATTCCATAACGATACCGTCCTTTCCCCGTTCCCCCCAGGGGGGAAACGTCTATACAACTTACCTTTTATTTTCCCCGATTTTCCCCCGCCTGTCAAGGGAGGGAAAGGTTTTTCCGCCGGGCGCCTTTCCTGCATTTCGGCCTTGCGGGAACAGGCAAATCGTGCTATCCTAATAACCGTGAGGCGGCAACGCCAAATCCCGGGAAAGGCCCGGGGAATTTCCAAACAGGAGGGGCGGAGTATGGCGATTTATGACGTGGCCATTGTGGGGGCCGGTGTGACGGGCTCTGCGGTGGCCAGAGAGCTCTCCCGCAGGAAGGGGCGCTTTGTTGTGCTGGAGCGGGCCCTGGATGTGTGCGAGGGCACCAGCAAGGCCAATTCAGCCATTATGCACGCCGGGTTCGACGCGGAGCCCGGCACCATGAAAGCGAAAATGAACGTGCGGGGCAACCAGATGATGGACCAGCTCTCTGGGGAGCTGGACATCCCCTTTCGGCGGGTGGGCGCCTTTGTGGTGTGCTTCTCAAAAGAGGAGCTGCCAAAGCTGAAAGAACTGTACGACCGGGGCGTGGCAAACGGCGTCTCCGGCATGGAGCTGCTCACGGGGGAGCAGGCCCGGGCCTTAGAGCCCAACCTTTCGGAGGAAGTGGAAGGGGCCCTGCTGGCCCATACCTCGGGCATTGTGTGCCCCTTTGAGCTGACCCTGGGCCTGGCGGAGAGCGCCGCCAAAAACGGGGTGGAGTTCTCCTTTGACACCCAGGTCACCGGCCTGGAGCCGGGGGAAGAGGGCTGGGTGGTCCACACCAGCCGGGGGGACTATGCCGCCCGGGCGGTGGTCAACGCCGCCGGGGTGTTCGCCGATGAAGTGCACAACTGGGTCTGCGCGGACAAGCTGCACATCACCCCCCGCCGGGGCGAGTACTGCCTGCTGGACCACACCGCCGGGGGCCATGTGTCCCGCACGGTGTTCCAATTGCCCGGGAAATACGGCAAGGGGGTGCTGGTCTCCCCCACGGTCCACGGCAACCTGCTGCTGGGCCCCACCGCCAAGGATATCGGCAGCCGGGAGGACACCGCCACCACCGCCCAGGGGCTGCAGGAGGTGCTGGAGAAATCCGCCCTGGGGGTGAAGAACATCCCCACCCGGCAGGTCATCACCTCTTTCTCCGGCCTGCGGGCCCACGAGGACGGGGATGACTTCGTCCTGGGGGAGAGCGCCCCGGGCTTCTTCGACGCGGCGGGCATCGAGTCCCCGGGACTGACCAGCGCCCCGGCCATTGGGGAGTACCTGGCGGGGCTTATCGGGGAGAAGCTGGGCCTGCCCGAAAACCCGGACTTTGACCCCTGCCGCAAGGGGGTGCCCCGTGTGAAGGACCTGCCCGTGGAGGAGCGGGCGGCCCTCATCCAGAAGGACCCGGCCTACGGGCAGATCGTCTGCCGGTGCGAGGAGGTCTCCTACGGGGAGATCCGGGACGCTATCCACGGCATTCTGGGGGCCAAGACCCTGGACGGCGTCAAGCGCCGCACCCGGGCCGGCATGGGCCGGTGCCAGGCGGGGTTCTGCTCCCCCCGGGTGATGGACCTGCTCTCTCAGGAGCTGGGCCTGGATTTGACCGGTATCCGCAAAAGCGGCAAAGAGGCCCAGATTGTGCTGGAAAATACCCGTGGGGAGGTGTGAGCCATGAAGCATGAGATTGTGATTATCGGCGGGGGGCCCGCGGGCCTGGCCGCCGCCATTTCCGCCCGGGAAAGCGGCGTGGAGGACGTGCTCATTCTAGAGCGGGAGCCCGAGCTGGGCGGCATTTTGAACCAGTGCATCCACAACGGGTTTGGACTGCACACCTTTAAGGAGGAGCTGACCGGGCCGGAATACGCCGCCCGGTTCATTGAGAAAGCGGAGGAAATGGCCATCCCCCACTGGGTGTCCACCACGGTGGTGGATTTGGCCCGCCAGGGGGACAGCCTGTTTGTCACCTGCGTCAGCCGGGAGCGGGGCCTGCAAATCGTAGAGGCCGGGGCCGTTGTCTTGGCCATGGGCTGCCGGGAGCGCCCCCGGGGCGCGCTGAACATCCCCGGCACCCGGCCCGCGGGCATCTTCTCCGCGGGCACCGCCCAGCGGCTGGTAAACTTAGAGGGCTACCTGCCCGGCAAAGAGGTGGTCATCCTGGGCAGCGGCGACATCGGCCTGATCATGGCCCGGCGGATGACGCTGGAGGGCGCCAAAGTCAAGTGCGTGGCCGAGCTGATGCCCTATTCCGGCGGCCTGAAGCGGAACATCGTCCAGTGCCTGAACGACTACGGCATCCCGTTGAAACTGAGCCACACCGTCATCGACATCCAGGGCAAGGAGCGGGTCACCGGGGTGACCATCGCCCAGGTGGACGAGAGATCGAAGCCCATCCCCGGCACGGAGGAGCACATCCCCTGCGACACCCTGCTGCTGTCCGTGGGATTGATTCCGGAAAACGAGCTTTCTAAGGCTGTGGGGGTGGAGCTCTCCCCCGTGACCAACGGCCCCCAGGTCAACGAGAGCCTGGAGACCAGCATCCCCGGGGTGTTCGCCTGCGGCAACGTGCTCCACGTCCACGACCTGGTGGACTACGTCTCTGAGGAGGCCCAGCAGGCGGGCAAACACGCCGCGGCCTATGTCCAGGGCCAGCGGGAGGTCCAGGGCCGGGAGATCCCCTTAAAGCCCCAGGGCGCCGCCCGCTACACCGTGCCCATGAGCCTCTCTCCCCAGCGCATGGGAGAGGAGACGGTCATCCGGTTCCGGGTGGGTCGGAACATCCGCAAGGGCGTGGTGAAGGTCTTTGGGGACGATAAGCTGCTCTATTCCCGCAAGCGGCCTGTGATGGCCCCCGGAGAGATGGAGCAGGTGATCTTTAAGAGAGAATGGCTCACCGGCGCGGAACAGGAGATCCGCGTGGTGGCGGAAGAAGAGGAGGCGCAGTGATATGGCAGTGATCGAGTTGACCTGCATCAGCTGCCCCCTGGGCTGCCCCCTGAAGGTGGAGACCGACGGGAATGGGGCGGTAGTCCAAGTGACGGGCAACACCTGCAAGCGGGGCGAGGTCTACGGCAAAAAGGAGGTCACCGCCCCGGAGCGCACCGTCACCTCCACGGTGAAGGTGGAAGGCGGCAGCGCGCCCCTGGTGAGCGTGCGCACCAGGACGGACATCCCCAAGGGGAAGATCTTCGACTGCATGGAGGCCATCCGGGCGGCGAAGGTCCAGGCCCCGGTGCACATTGGGGACGTGGTGGTGGAGAACGTCTGCGGCACCGGCGTGGACGTTGTGGCCACCAAGGCTGTGGAATAAGGGAAGGGGCCTGCCGTGGGGCGGGCCCTTTTCAAAAACTATCATTTGTGAAAAGGAGGACCTGACATGCTGGACCCACAGATCACCACGGTGCTGTTCGATCTGGACGGCACCCTGCTCCCCATGGAGCTGGAACAGTTTACCAACACCTATTTTGGGCTGCTGGCGAAAAAGGCCGCGCCCTTTGGCTATGAGCCCAAGACCCTGGTGGCCGCGGTGTGGAAGGGCACCAAGGCCATGGTGAAAAACGACGGCACCGAGACAAACGACAAGCGCTTTTGGGACACCTTCGCCGGGGAGCTGGGGGAGGAAGTCCTCCAGCTGCGCCCCGTGTTCGATGGCTTCTACGCCAACGAGTTCCACGGTGCCCGGGCCGCCTGCGGGGAGAACCCTCTGGCCCGCAGGGCCATTGACGGCTTAAAGGCCAAGGGCTATGACGTGGTTTTGGCCACCAACCCCATTTTCCCCCTGGTGGGGGTGCGCACCCGGCTCTCTTGGGTGGGCCTTGCGCCGGAGGACTTCTCCCACGTCACCGCTTATGAGAACTACACCACCTGCAAGCCCAACCCAGAGTATTATGGGGAGATTTTGCGGAACATTGGCAAGCGCCCCCAAGAGTGCCTGATGGTGGGCAACGACGCCGCCGAGGACACCGCCGCCCTGGAGAAGGGCGTTGGCGTGTACCTGGTGACGGACTGCCTCTTAAACCCCAAGGGGCGGGACATCAGCGCCGTGCCCCAGGGCAGCTTTGCGGACTTTTTATCCTTTGCCGGGGTGCAATGATCCTTTGAAAAAATTTCGTGTTGTTGCAAATGCAACAGCAAAACTGCCCTCCTATGGGGTATCATAAGGGCACAGACCGAATATAACCCTAGTAGGATTTGTTTAGAAAGGATGGTTTCTCATGGCAGTTTTAACGATTACCAAGGACAATTTTCAGCAGGAAGTTCTGAACTCCGACCTCCCCGTGCTGGTGGATTTCTGGGCCAGCTGGTGCGGCCCCTGCAAGATGTTCTCCCCCATTGTGGATGAGTTTGCCCAGGAGAACCAGGGAAAGGTGAAAGTGGGCAAGATCAACATTGACGAAGAGCCCGATCTGGCCGCCCAGTTCCGGGTGATGAGCATTCCCACCGCCATGCTGTTTGAAAACGGCCAGGTGAAGGAGACCCTGGTGGGCGTGCAGCCCAAGGCCCGGCTGGAGGCCATGACTAAGTAAAAAAAGCGAGCTGATGATCCATGTCTCAAATCTATGATGTGATCGTGATAGGCGGCGGCCCCGGCGGCTACACCGCCGCCCTCTATGCGGCCCGGGCCAACCTTTCCACCCTGGTGCTGGAAAAGCTGACCCCCGGCGGCCAGATGGGCACCACCGATGTGATTGACAATTACCCCGGCTTTCCCGAGGGCATTGGCGGCTTTGAGCTGGCCATGCAGATGAAGCAGGGCGCCGAGCGCTTTGGGGCCAAAACAGAGCTCTCCGAGGTCATCAGCGTAGAGCTGAAGGGCCCGGTGAAACAGGTCCGCACCCTGGGGGGCACCTACCAGGCCCGCACGGTGGTGCTGGCCAGCGGGGCCCATCCCCGGGAGCTGGGCCTGCCTGGCGAGCGGGAGCTGCGGGGGCGGGGCGTCTCCTACTGCGCCACCTGCGACGGCATGTTCTACCGGAACAAGACCGTGGCCGTTGTGGGGGGCGGCAACACCGCCGTGGCGGACGTGCTGTACCTCTCCCGGCTGTGCCAGAAGGTGTACCTCATCCACCGCCGGGACGAGCTGCGGGCCTCCAAGGTCTATCTGGACCCCCTGCAGAAGGCGGGGAACGTGGAGTTCGTCTGGGACAGCCAGGTCCAGGAGCTGCTGTACGGGGAAACCGTAACCGGCGTGCGGGTGAAAAACAAAAAAACCGGCCAGCTGCGGGAAATTCCCTGCGACGGCGTGTTCGTGGCGGTGGGGCACATCCCCAACACCCAGCTGCTGCGGGGCCAGGTGGAGCTGGACGAGGCCGGGTATGTTCTGGCGGGCGAGACCACAAAGACCAACCTGCCCGGCGTGTTTGCTGTGGGGGACCTGCGGAAGAAGCCCCTGCGCCAGGTGGTCACCGCCGCCTGCGACGGCGCCGTGGCCGCCCACTTCATCGAGGAGTATTTCTCCACCACTGTAAAAGAGAACGGATAAAGGAAACGGGCCGCCCCAAGAAGGGGCGGCCCGTTCT
>OLRD01001832.1_pt1 | contig 10957 bp, 10 predicted proteins | sample 1672051 | NCBI WGS metagenome assembly OLRD01 (sample SAMEA3136640, study PRJEB25190) | human gut metagenome | biome: human gut; feature: human-associated habitat; material: faeces | place: Austria | collected 2013 | reverse complement strand
CGTACCCCCCCGGTACTTTAGTTTCCGCCAAAGTATAGACATGGCCGGACGGGATATCTGTAAAGGAGATTTTGCCGCTCTTATCAGATGTAGCTTCCCGCTTCCAATTCCCATTGTCCTGACAGGTCAGCGTAAATTGGGCTCCTTCAAGTATTTTTCCGTCCGATCCCTTTTTGGTGAAAATCAGATCTCCGGCAAAGCCCTTCACCATAGGAACTAAAAGTTCTGTCTTATATAATTGGGGTTGAAGTTCCCCATCCTCTGTCAACATATAAGTCAGAACCGTATTTCCATTAGTTGCATACTGGTTTTCCTTGGAAAACCCGCTTTTTAGCGTGTCTAATGTAACAGAATACGTTAATTTATAAGTATACCAACCATCGACTGGCCCTGTTCTTGAGGTATCGTTTCTCAGATTCCAAACCAACGTATTCGTACTTGTATTGAACGCTACAGTGTAGTCCCCTTCCTCACCTTTTTCCGTAACACGTGGAATCTCCGTATTATCCCCAAAATCAATATACTCTCCCATCGGATCAGTTAAAATCCAGGCTTGGGCCTGATTAACAATAATCTCCGCAATATTTTCCAGTCCTTCAAAAATATCATCGCCAGCCTTGATCAGTTGAGTAGAAAATGCGGAAAGCCAGCTTCCGATATCCATACTGCCTACTGTACCCCAATTGTTTTTATAAAATACTGTATATAGTTTTGCTTTCTTTTTAATTGACTTGGGGACAGTATCACCTTTTTCTGGCTGGTAGGGATCATAAATGTCGCAATAATCGTTATCCGTTGCCCAATTACCTCCTCCTCTCTTCCCATACATAATATCAATGCTGTCCGTTTCTTCATCTTCTTCTACATGATATGTAGGTACGCCATCCGTCATAAGAACAACATATTTGTTTTTTATATTTGTGACTTGATCATTACTTAGCAAATTGTCTGCCAAACGAAGGCCACCTTCAATGTTTGTTCCTCCTGAATCTTTTTCCCATTTTCCCCAGTATGAAAAACCATTTTCAACCGCTGTAATACCATTCTCAATTTTATTTTTCCCCTGTGAACTATTTGCTTCCGTCCAACCTACCACCGTCTTCGCATTGCTTCCGAATTCAACAATGGCAACCTTTCGTTGGGCATTTTCGCTTGCGTCATCGGTTAGTTTCTCTACAAAATTCCTTGCCGCTTCTTTTACACTTTGAATATCTTTCTTATCCATGCTATTAGACACGTCTAAGACCAGGACAACTGCGGCATCTTCAGAAACCACTTGTTCTTCAATGGTTTCTTTCGTCTGAACAGTCAACGTAATATCAAACGTATTTTCATCGGTTTGTTCTATTCTTTTAGAATGCTTAACTTTCTTATCTTTGGTTGTTTTTTCTTCTCCCTGCTTCGCAATCTGATTCGCAGCTTCCTGGTCTCCACCTCCATCGCCTCGTCCGGCTATACCGGCGTCGTCCAGGGCACGTTCCTGGAGGACGGCACGGAGATCCTGCGCATGAACTATCTTCTGACCGATGCCATCGTCAAAAACAACGACCAGGTCGTCACCACCGGCTCGACGCTCTACCCGCGCGGGCTGCTGCTGGGCTACATCACGAACGCCAGCCTCGACGAGACGGGCGTTGCAAAATACGCCACGCTCGAGCCGTCGTGCGACCTCGGCAAGCTCGAGCAGATCGCCATCATCACGCAGTATGACCTGCAATGACCCCATGATAGGAAAGGAGGCGCGCCATGCACGCGACCTATAAAAATGCGCTCATGTGGACGCTCTACGGCGCGTTTTTCCTGCTGCTGACCGTTCTGCAGACCGTTGTGTTCGGCAGAGCCCGGTTTTTTGACGTCAAGCTCAGTATCCTCCCCGTCTGCATCGCCTGTGTGGCGATGCTCTGCGGCGCGGAGGCCGGGGCGCTCTACGGCCTGTGCTGCGGCACGGTCTGGTGCTTCACCGGGGCGAGCGGCGGCGCGCTGCATATCGTGCTGATGACGATCTGCGGCGCGGTGATCGGCTATCTCTGCGACCGGTATCTGGTGCGGCGGCTGCTGTCGGCGCTGATCATGAGCCTGCTCGCGCTGACGGTCTGCCAGACGATCTTATTCCTGTTCCAATGCTATCTCGGCACGATCTACATCGGCACCATCTACACGCTGCCCATCCAGATCGGCCTGAGTCTGCTCTCCTGCCCGCTCATCTACCTGGGAGCCTGGGCGATCCGAAAGGTTGGTGCCAAGTAAATGCAGCGAATCTCCCGCTTCCGCATGATCGTGTTCATCGTCATCATTCTGGCCATGATCGGCGTGTTCTCCCTGCGGCTTTACAAGACGCAGGCAGTCGTCACCGAGGAATCCCTCGTCGCCGCCGACGCCGACTCCATGACCTATCAGTCGACGGTCGAGGCCGCGCGCGGCAATATTCTGGACCGCAACGGCAACGCGCTGGTCTCCAACCGCGCGAGCTATAACCTCGTCATCGTCAACTTCGTCTTCTTCAACGCGCCGGACCCGAACGGGAATCTCTTAAAGGTGCTGGACCTTTGCGACGAGCTTGGGATCCAGTACGAATCGCACTTCCCCGTCACCCCGGACCGGCCTTACGAATATACGGACGACAACAATTCGGCCTGGCAGGAAAATTTCCGCAAATTCCTTGCCGATCGCGGCTATGACCTCGATATCTCCGCGCCCACGCTCATGAAGCGGCTGCGCAGCGAATACAAGATCCCTGACGACTGGAAGCAGGCGGACGTCTACCGCATCATCGCCGTCCGGTACGAGCTGGAGCTGCGCTCGATCGAGGGCGTCGGCCTGGAAAACTACACGCTGGCGGAGGACGTCGACGCGGAATCCCTCGCCGCCGTCATGGAGCTGGCCGTGCCGGGCGTCGTGGTCGAAAACGGCACGGTGCGCGAATATAACACGAAGTACGCCGCGCACATTCTCGGCTACATCGGTCCAATTTGGAGCGCGGAAGCCGATGAATACCGTGAAAAGGGCTACTCCATGAATGCACTCGTCGGTAAATCCGGCGTGGAGCAGGCGTTTGAGCAGTACCTGCACGGCTCGAGCGGCCTGAAAAAGACGACGGTCTCCTCGACCGGCGAGATCCTGAACCGCTATTACGTGACCGAGCCCGTGCCCGGCAACAACGTGGAGCTGTCGATCGATATCTCCCTGCAGGCCGTGGCCGAGCAGTCGCTCGAGAAGGTCATCCTCGACCTGCGCGAAAACGGCGTCGGCCGGAACAAGGAGGGCAAGGACGCCCGGGGCGGCGCGGTTGTCGTGCAGCTGTGCAAGACGGGTGAGATCCTCGCCATGGCGAGCTACCCGACCTATGACATTTCTACGTTCAATCAGGACTATGAAACCCTCAGCGAAGACGAAATGAATCCGCTGTTCAACCGTGCGCTCACGGCTTATCCGCCCGGCTCGGTCTACAAAATGGTCACGTCCATCGCGGCCGTCGACCTCGGCGGCTTCGACCCTGGCTATATCATCGAGGACAAGGGCCTGTACACCTACTATGATTCCTTCCAGCCCAAGTGCCACATCTGGTCGCTGGCCAACCCCCGCACCCACGGCAAGATCAACCTGATGCAGGCCATCGCCTATTCCTGCAACTATTACTTCTATGAGGTCGGCCGTCTGACCTACAACAGCTATATGGAAAAGACCGGCGAAAACCCGTTCGACATCGTGGCCAAGGCCCTCGGCCTCGGCGAGGCGACGGGCATCGAGCTGCCGGAGGCGGTCGGCGCGCGCGCGAACGCGGAGGAAAAGAACAAGCAGTACGCGGGCGAAGACGCCGGCTGGTTCGGCGCGGACGTGCTGCAGGCCGTCATCGGCCAGAGCCTGAATAAATTCACCCCCCTACAGCTGGCCTGCTACACCTCGGCCCTGGCCAACAAGGGCACGCGGTATGAAGCGACGCTTCTGTCCCGCGTCGTCTCGTGGGACTATCAGGATCTGATCGAGGAGCATACGCCCACTGTCGCCAGCACGCTGGAGATCTCGGAAAAGGCGCTCGCCGCGCTGGACCAGGGCATGCGCATGACCGGATCCATCGGCACGGCGGAGCAGTATCTCAAGGACTACCCCATCGCCATCGCCTGTAAGACCGGCACCGCCCAGTGGCAGGGCACCACCTCCACCGGCTCGTTCTCCGGCTCCGATCACGCCTCGTTCGTGCTCTACGCCCCGGCGGACGACCCGGAGATCGCCATCGCCGTCTACATCGAGCGCGGCTCGCAGGGCGGCAATCTGGCGAACGTCTGCATCCCGATCCTGGACGCCTATTTCTCCAGCTCCACCAAATATGAGACCATCGCGACTGAAAATATCGCTTATTGAGAGGAACCGCTATGACCGACCTTTCGCATATCCGCAATTTTTCCATCATCGCCCACATTGACCACGGCAAATCCACGCTGGCCGACCGCCTGCTCGAGGAATGCCACTCGGTCGAAAAGCGCGAGATGGAGGACCAGATCCTCGACTCCATGGACCTTGAGCGCGAGCGCGGCATCACCATCAAGGCCCGCGCCGTCCGTCTGGACTACCGCGCCGACGACAGCGAAAACTACGTCCTGAACCTCATCGACACCCCGGGCCACGTCGACTTCAACTATGAGGTCTCGCGCAGCCTGTCCGCCTGTGAGGGCGCGGTGCTGGTCGTCGACGCGTCGCAGGGCATCGAGGCCCAGACGCTGGCCAACACCTATCTCGCCGTCGACAACGGGCTGGAGGTCCTGCCCGTCGTCAACAAGATCGACCTCCCCGCAGCCCGGCCCGCCGAGGTCAAGAAGGAGATCGAGGACGTCATCGGCATCCCCGCCATGGACGCGCCGGAGATCTCCGCCAAAAACGGCATCAACATCCATTCCGTGCTGGAAATGATCGTGAACAACGTCCCCGCCCCCACCGGCGACCGCGAAGCGCCGCTGCAGTGCCTGATCTTTGACAGCCAGTACGATTCCTACCGCGGCGCGATCGTCTATCTGCGCGTCATGAACGGCACGGTCCGGCCCGGCATGGACATCCGCATGATGGCCTCCGGTGCGGTCTATAAGGTCGTGGAGGTCGGATATCTGCACCCGAAGGGCATGGTCCCGGCCGAGAGCCTCGGCGCGGGCGAGGTCGGCTACCTGACCGCGTCCATCAAGACCGTCTCCGACACCCGCGTGGGCGACACCATCACGGGCGTTGACAACCCCGCGGCCGAGCCCCTGCCCGGCTACCATCAGGCGCAGCCGATGGTCTTCTCCGGCGTGTATCCGGCCGACGGCTCAAAATACGGCGATCTGCGCGACGCGCTGGAAAAGCTGAAGCTCAACGACGCGTCGATGAGCTTCACGCAGGAAAATTCCATCGCGCTGGGCTTCGGCTTCCGCTGCGGCTTCCTCGGTCTTCTGCATATGGAGATCATCCTCGAGCGGCTCGAGCGCGAATACAACCTTGACCTCATCACCACCGCGCCCAACGTCGTCTACAAGATCACCAAGACCGACGGCACGCAGCTCGACGTCTATACTCCGCTCAACTACCCCGATCCCGCCGAGATCGCCGAGGCGCAGGAGCCCTATGCCAAGGCGAACCTCATCGCCCCGCCCGAATACGTCGGCGCGATCATGGACCTGTGCCAGAACCGCCGCGGCGAGTTCAAGGACATGCAGTATCTCGACCCCACCCGCGTCGAGCTGCACTATTCCATGCCGCTCAACGAGATCATCTACGACTTCTTCGACGCGCTCAAGAGCCGCACGCGCGGCTACGGCTCGCTCGACTACGAGCTCGAGGGCTACCGCCCGTCGAAGCTCGTGAAGCTCGATATCCTGCTCAACGGCGAGATCGTCGACGCGCTGAGCTTCATCCTCTTCGCGGACAACGCCTATACCCGCGCCCGCAAGATCTGCGAGAAGCTCAAGGACAATATCCCGCGCCAGATGTTCGAGATCCCGGTGCAGGCCGCCATCGGCGGCAAGGTCATCGCCCGCGAGACCATCAAGGCCCTGCGCAAGGACGTGCTCGCCAAGTGCTACGGCGGCGACATCACGCGCAAAAAGAAGCTGCTCGAAAAGCAGAAAGAGGGCAAAAAGCGGATGCGCACGTTCGGTACGGTCGCCGTGCCGTCCGAGGCGTTCATGGCCGTCCTCAAGCTTGACGACGAATCGTAGGAGGGGTTTTCCGTGGCGCTCATTCCAATCGTTGAAAACAAGAAAAAAAGCCTCGGCATCTACGTCCATATCCCGTTCTGCCGGAGCAAATGCGAATACTGTGATTTCTATTCCATCCCCGGCGCGCGCAGCCGGGATCTGATGGACCGGTATCTCGATGCCGTCATCCTCCACATCCGTGAGGCGGCGCAGGGCGCGGCCGGCTATGAGGTCGATACCGTCTATTTTGGCGGCGGCACGCCCTCGTTCTTCGGCGCCGGCGGACTTGCGAAGATCTTCGCCGAGATCGACCGCCGCTTCGACGTCAGCCGCGACGCGGAGGTCTCGCTTGAGGCCAACCCCGACTCCGTGACGCTGCCCATGCTCATGCGGCTGCGCCGCGCGGGCTTCAACCGCATCTCCATCGGCGTGCAGTCGGACGACGACGCCCAGCTCAAGGCCCTCGGCCGCCCGCACAACTACCGGCAGGCGCAGCAGGCCGTCTCGCTCTCGCGCCGCGCGGGCTTTGACAATATCTCGGTCGACCTCATGTACGGGCTGCCGAACCAGTCGCGCGAGCAGTGGATGCAGACCCTGCGCAACGTCATCGACCTCAAGGCCGACCACATCAGCTGCTACGGCCTCAAGGTCGAGCCCGGCACGAAGCTCTGGACCTACAAGGACTGCGCGAACCTCCCCGACGACGACGCGCAGGCCGACATGTACTTCTACGCCGTCGAGACGCTCGAGCAGTTCGGCTATCACCAGTATGAGATCTCCAACTTCGCGCACGACGGCTTCATCTGCCGCCACAATATGAAATACTGGGTCGGCGACGAATATCTGGGCTTCGGCCCGTGCGCGGCGTCCGATTTTGCCGGCCGCCGGTTCACCATCGAGCCGAATCTGGAAAAATACATCAAGGGCGTCATGGAAAAGGGCGTCATTCTGTCGGAGTCGGAGCTGGTGCCGCTGCGCGAGCGCGCGGGGGAATACCTGATGCTCCGCCTGCGGACCGTCGACGGCATCGAGAAGGGCGAATATACCCGCTCGTTCCTCCTGCCGTTCGAGCCCATCGAGGAGATCCTCATCCGCCTGCAGGCGCAGGAGTATGCGGCCTTCTCCGCCGGACGCTGGCATCTGACGCCGAAGGGCTTCATGCTGTCCAACTCCATTCTGGTCGAGCTGCTGGAGGCGCAGCAGAAGTCGCGGCCGCTGACACAGAAGAAGTAACGGGGAGCTATGTTGTGCTTTTTCCGGTTTCCGGGCACAAGATTCGGGAAATGCGGGGAATGTGCAAAAAACGATTGACAAAAGGCAGACGTATCGGCTATAATACCATTCGTATGCTCCATAGGAGCAGCTAAATTTTGACTCGCTGCGGCGGAGGCAGACCTGCGTCCGCTGTTGAGCATATTTTTACAGGAGGTGTAGATTCCATGGCAACTGTTCGTACCTATCAGCCCAGAAAGCGTCACAGATCCAAGGTGCATGGCTTCAGAAAGAGAATGGCTACCGCCAACGGCCGCAAGGTCCTCGCCCGTCGCCGCGCCAAGGGCAGAGCAAAGCTCTCCGCGTAATTGGACGCGCCTACACCGCAACACACATACATTCGGGGTGAATGGAAGCAGTTCTGTTCGCCCCATCTGTTTATCAGCCGCAAAAAGACGCAGACCGTCGTCTTGTCCCGAAGGTGGGCGCATTATGCAGTTTTCTTCCTCGTTAAAGCTCAATCATATCTTCCGCCGCCTCTACCGCAAGGGCCAGAGCGCGGCCAACGGCTATCTCGTGCTCTACTGCCACAAGAACGGCTCCCGGCAGAACCGCATCGGCCTGACCGTCAGCGCCAAGCTGGCCCATGCCGTGCACCGCAACCGGCTGCGCCGCCAGCTGCGCGAGATCTACCGGCTGCACGAAGCGCAGTTTGCAAGGGGATATGATATCGTCGTCGTCGCACGGACCCGCGCCATCGGCGCGGACTATGCGGCGCTGGAGCGCGCCTATCTTTCGCTTGCCGCGAAGCTCGGTCTTCTCGGGGGGCAGACGGCGTGAAGCGGGTATGCCTGCGGCTCATCCGCCTGTACCAGAAGTATATCTCCCCGGGCCTGCCGCGCCGGTGCCGGTTTTCGCCGACCTGCTCGCAGTATGCCCTGGAGGCAATCGAGAAGTACGGCGCGGTGAAGGGCGGCTGGCTGGCGTTCAAACGGCTGCTGCGGTGTAATCCCTTTTACAAGGGAGACTATTTTGACCCGGTGCCATAGGGCAGCGTGGTTTTTTCCCGTTGTCCGTGGCCATCCCACCACATTTGGAGGAAAACAATGAAGAAAAAAGTCCTGGTTTGGGTCCTTGCCGCCGTGCTGCTTCTGTCCATGGTCGGCTGCTCGGCCGCAAACGTCAGCTCCACGAACGACCAGTACGTCGGCATGGAGCCGGCTGCCGCCGCGGAAGCCGCTGCTGCGGAGACCAAAGACACCGCGAGCCTGTCCGACATCATCCGCGTGCCGTTTGGCTATCTGCTCGACTGGCTGTACATGTTCACGAACAACTACGGCCTGGCGCTGATCCTCTTCTCCCTCATCATCAAGCTCGTGCTGCTGCCGATGTCGGTGAAGAGCAAGAAGAGCATGCTCAAAATGTCCCGCCTGTCGCCGCAGGTCAAGGCGCTCGAGTCGAAGTACGGCGACGACAAGCAGAAATATCAGCTGGCTGTCCAGCAGCTGTACAAGGAAGAGGGCGTCTCGATGGGCGGCGGCTGCCTGTGGTCGTTTATCCCGCTCATCATCCTGCTGCCGCTGTACTACATCATCCGTGAGCCCATCACGTACATGATGCACAACCCGCAGTCCACCTCCGCCGCCATCGTCGCCTTCATGCAGGCCAGCGGCGTCAACCTCGGCAAGAATGCCTACTATGCCCAGCTGGCCGCCGCCGGTCACATCGGCGAGTTCATGGACGATCTCAAGGCGCTGGCTGTCACCGCGAACGCCAATCTGCAGGCCATGAACTTCCAGTTCCTCGGCATCGACCTGTCCGGCATCCCGTCCATCAAGTTCTGGGAGTGCGAAGGCTGGGGCGAGATCGGCCTGTTCCTCATTCCGGTCGTTTCGGCCGGTCTGCAGGCTGCGTCCATGTGGATCAGCCAGAAGATGAACAACCAGGTCGCCACGAACGCCGACGGCGAACAGGACGCCGAGGCTGCCAAGACGGCCAACCAGACCAACATGACCATGATGCTCATGATGCCGCTGATGTCCCTCTGGATCGGCTTCTCCATGCCGGCCGCGATCTCCATCTACTGGATCGCGCAGGCCGTGTTCGGCGCCGTGCAGGATTATTTCCTGACGAAGCACTACCGCAAGGTCTATGAGGAAGAAGACGCCGTCCGGCAGGAGCTTGCAGCCAAGCGCCGCGCCGAAGAGGCGGAAAAAGAGCGCCAGCGCGCCCTGCGCCGGGAGCAGAACCCCGACGGCATCACCGACAACGTCAGCAAGAAGAAGATCCGTCAGCAAGAAAAGGAAGCTGCGGAAAAGGCCGCCAGAGACTATGAGGCCAAGAAGAACCCCGTTCCGGAGTCTGAGGTCAAAAAGCCGCTCTCCGGCGATCCGGAGCGTCCGTATTGCCGCGGCCGGGCCTACGATCCTTCTCACTACGGCAGAAAACGCGCTGCCGAGTCTGACGCAGAACAGACGAAGGAGTAACTATGGAAAAATTTATCACCGCAACCGGTAAGACGATCGATCTGGCCATCGCAGCCGCGCTGGAGCAGCTGCGCATGGACCGCGACAGCGTCTCCGTCGAAGTGCTGGACAATCCGAAGTCCGGGTTCCTTGGCATCGGCGCGCAGCCCGCGCGCGTCAAGGTCACCTATGAGGCGCCGGACGAAGCGCCCAAGCCTGCCCTGTCCTCCGCCTCCCGCAGCAAGCCGAAAAAGCCCGCCGAGCCCAAGCCCGCGGACGGCGCGAAGGTCATCGCGCCCGCAGCGCCGAAGGTCATCGCCCCCGCCGCGCCCGAAGCGCCCCGCCCGGCCGAGACCCGCGCCGCTGCCCCCAAGGCACCCCAGCAGCCCCGGCAGGACCGCGGCGGCAAAAACCGCGGCCCGAAGCTTGAGCGCCGCGACTCCAAGCCCCGCCAGCAGCAGGCCGAAAAGCCCGCAGCCCCGGCAGAGCCGAAGGTCTACGCTCCCGCGGAGCCCGGCTCGACTGAAGAGCGCATCGAGACCTTCATCAAGGGCCTTCTGGAGCACATGGGCTCCGACGCCGTGCCGCACGCCATGAAAAAGAGCGACGACACGTATCTGGTCGACCTCGTGGGCGACAACCTCGGCATCCTCATCGGCCGCCGCGGCGAGACGCTCGACGCCATCCAGCACCTGACCAACTACGCCATCAACCGCGGCCAGAACAAGCGCGTGCGCATCAATGTCGACGCTGAGAGCTACCGCCTCAAGCGCGAGCAGGCGCTGCAGCGGCTGGCCCAGAAGGTCGCCGGCAAGGTCACCCGCTACCGCCGCAACATCACGCTCGAGCCGATGAACGCCTATGAGCGCCACGTCATCCACGCGGCCCTGCAGGATCATCCCGACGTGACCACCTTCTCCACCGGCACCGAGCCCAACCGCCGCATTGTCGTGGCCTACAGCCGCTACAAGTCCGCGGAAGCCGCCGTGAAGGAAGATTTCCCCGAGACCGAGGAAGAATAAGCACCAAGTAAAACGCCCCGCACGCGGCCTGCGTGCGGGGCGCTGGTTTCCATAGAAAAAGGGTCCTGCCCTCCTACCTGTGCCTTTCCGGCTTCCT
>OLRD01001830.1_pt1 | contig 10979 bp, 6 predicted proteins | sample 1672051 | NCBI WGS metagenome assembly OLRD01 (sample SAMEA3136640, study PRJEB25190) | human gut metagenome | biome: human gut; feature: human-associated habitat; material: faeces | place: Austria | collected 2013 | reverse complement strand
ACGCTGGTCAGAGATTCGCAACCCTGGAAAGCATGCTGGCCAATGCTCGTCACGCCATCAGCAATCACAGCTGACTTTACCCGGCTACTACTGCCATACCACGGCGCTTTATAAGGGTAATATTCTTCCATAGCACCGCTGCCGCTGATCGTCAGCAAACCCTCGCTGTACAGCGTCCAGGTCAGGTTGCTGCCGTTGCCCTCCGCACCGCAGGTACCGCTGGCCACGATGTCTGCCGCCAGCGCCGTGGCCGGCAGGAGCGATGCGATCATCAGCACCGCGAGCACAAAGCTCAAAAGTCGTTTTCTCATGTGTTTCCCCCCTATTGGTTTTTCTCCTGTCATTTTGTTAGCAGCCCTGCCACGCAGGAGAAACGATGCGCATGGCTGCGCTCCCAATACACCCGGTGTCCCGATATCTACATGGATTATAACATTATTTATAAAATATGCAATACAATTTACATTATTGGCATTGGCATACTTTTCTGTAGAATTTGCGCACAACTCAAATTAAAACAGCAACATCCCCCTCTGATTCCGGATGAATCAGAGGGGGATGCATTTCTAACGGGTCACTTCTTTACGTTCTTGTTCTTGCAAAACTCCATCAGGATCGTCGCGACCTGTTCACGGGTTGCGCTTCCCTGCGGCTCAAGGAGAGTCTGGCCGCCGTTGCTCGCGCCGGAGATCAGGCCCAGCCCGACCGCATCCGTCATCGCGTCTTTCGCCCAGTCGGACACACTGCCCGCATCCGGGAAGATGCTCAGGTCAGCGGGCGTCCACGTGCGCTCGAGCTTGAGCACGCGCGTCACGTATTCCATGAGGATGACCGCGATCTGCTCACGCGTCACCGGCAGGTCAGGCTCAAACGTCGTGCTGGACGTTCCGGCGACCACGCCGGTCTGATAGGCCCAGAGGATGGCGTCCTGATACCAGTCCTGTGTGAGATCGGTAAACGGCGTCGTGCCGCTCACCTTCGGCTCACCCTCGAGATTATAGAGGATCTGCACGATCTGCGCGCGCGTCGTCGTCAGCTTCGGCCCGAACAGATTGTTGCCGATGCCGGACATCAGCTGATGCGTCACGCAGTACTGGATACCATCATCGGCCCAGCTGTGCGATACGTCCGTGAACATTTCCGTAACATCCATGACGCCTGTGGCCGGGATAGTCTCAGTCTTCGTCTCGCCGCAGCGGGTGCAGGTGAAGGTCTTCACACCGGTCTCGGTTTCCGTCGGCTCCTTTGTCACTTTGCCGCTGTCCCATGCGTGGCCGAGCGCGTCCACGTAAGCATCCACATAGCTGTCGCCGCAGGTGCAGGTATGGGTGGTGTAGCCCTTTTCGGTGCAGGTCGGAGCAGTGACGGTCACCGCATAGTCATGCATATGCGGTGCAGCGGAAACCAGAACGGAACCCGCTTCAAACGCCGCGCGAAGCGCCCGACCGTTTTCATCGACGCAGTTGGACGCCTCATCGTCCTTGAGCGCAACGGAAATCTCATATTTCCCGTCCGGCGCATTGTCCGCAACGGTAAACGTCAGCTTCAACAGCACGCCGTCGCCGGTGATATTCCGGTCGCTCGTCCAGTTGATGACGCCGCCCTTGACATTGTCTACAAACAGGCCGCTGTTTGCCTTCTCCATCAGCTCGCCCTTGGCAATGCCAGTCAGAGTCAGGTTTGCATCAGCGGTGATCTTGAGCGTAAAGCCTGCAAAGCCGGTGTTGTTCTTGATCTCGACCGGGACCGTGACCGTGTCGCCGGCCTTGGCCGTCACTGCACCGAGGGTGAACATCGTCACCTTGTCGCCGCAGGCCGTGCAGACACCGTCCACGTACTTATGCGGAAGCATGGCGGTCTCCGCATCGCGGTATTCATCGCCGCAGCGGCTGCACTTGTTGAGCGTATAGCCCTTGGCCGTGCATGTCGCCGCGACGACCGTCTGCCGGTAATCGTGACCCAGCTTTGCAATCGGCTCCGTCTTGGTTGCCTGACACACAGAGCAGGTATATGTCTTTGCGCCATCTGCCGTGCAGGTCGCAGCGGCGGTCACGGTGCCCGCGTCCCAAGTGTGCTCTTTGGCAGCGGTATAATAACGGTAGACCGTGCGCGTCTCCACCTTGCGCGTGTCGCTCGCGCTGATCTCCTTGTCGCCCCAGTCGGACCAATCCGTCCAGCGCTCATAAGTAAAGAGCTTTTTATAGTTCGTATAGCTCTGGGTATAGACCGGGATCTGGAAATACCAGTACGTATCCGCGCAGCAGCCGCCATTCGGATAATACTTGCAGTTACCGCCGTTGGCGCCCTCCTTGTCCGTCGACGAGGCATTCGAGGTGCTGAAGAAAGCGTGGAAGGTCTGGAACTCGCCCTCGCAGACATCCGACACCCTGCGGTTGATGGGGCCGGCCGTATAGCTGCCGCGGCACCAGTGCCAGTAGATATAGCCGCTGACGGCTTCGCTGTTGACAACGGTCTTTGCCGTGGCCGTCTCCGAGGCGGAAACCGGCGTCTTGTTGTAGGTTCCGTACAGCGCGTTTCCGGTATGGAAGCCGCCGGGCCAGGACTTGACATAGGTGACCGAACCGGAATTGGCCTTTTCCCAGTCGCTGCTCTTGCGCGTCCAGCCGCTCTCGGACGTGTTGTACGAGGTCTTCGTCTCATATTTGGAGAAGCGATACTGCGTCTTGCTCTCGATCAGGCTGTCCTCCACGCCGGCCGGCTTGGTCTCCGACCAGTCGGACCAGCCGACGGTGGCAGTTTCCGTGTAGGTCTTGCCGCAGACGGAGCATGTGTATTTCGTGCCGCCGGGAGCAGAGCACGTCGCGGGGATCGTCTCGGAAACGTACTTGTGCGCAGCCATTTCAATCACCGCGGTATCCACATTTCCGCAGGTAGAGCACGTTCTGGTTTTGCTGCCTTGAGCCGTACAGCTGGCTTCTTGAACAACCGTCCAGTCCCCATAGGTATGGCCGCTTTTGGGTATGCTTCTGGTTTCCACACCGTTACACTTGGGGCACGTTCTCGTCTCTACGCCATCCTCTGTGCAGGTTGCCGACTTGGTCACAACCCAATCGCCATAGCTATGCAGTGTCGGCGCAATTGATCTTGTTTCCGTATGACCACATTTTGTACAAGATCTAACTTGCGTACCCGTTTCTGTGCAGGTCGGATATTTCGTATAGGTCCAGTCACCGTATGTATGCTGCAGGCAGCTACCATCGTAAATATAGTTATAATTGCCGGCAGCCGGGTCAGGATTCGGCCCGTATTCCCAATATTTATTCGGCGTTGTAGATATGCCAAAATGCAGATGCGGCCCAGTCGCACAACCGGTAGCGCCAACTCTTCCGATTGTTTGACCGGCAGTAACATATGCACCATGATACACATTCGATGGAATACTTCCGCCCTGCATATGTGCATATTGATAGATTCTTCCATCATCTGCTTTGATCACAAGACCGGTTCCAAAGCCGTTGCAATCTGTGCTCTCCGGATGCTGAATGGAATAGGAATCATTATGCGTATTTGAGCAAAGATAAATATGCGTTACCGTGCCGGAAGCGGCAGCAATTACCGTTGCACCGTTAATGCTGCCATCGCTGATATCAATCGCATTGTTCGCATGGTATCCTTGGCTCAAACGTGTATGCCCCGGAACCGGCCAGTAAATGGTCACTGCCGCGTCGGCGTGCAGCGGCACCAGCGCCACCAACAGCACCAGTACAAGCAGCATACTTAGTATTCGTTTCTTCATTTCATCCTCCTGTTTCTATTTTTCTTCTGTATCTTCAGCGGAAATGTATTTCCGCAAAACGACATACATCCTCCGCTCACCGAAGCGATGGGATCAGCTCGGCAAGGAAGCGGACCAGGATCACAGCGTCGGCGGACGTGATCACGCCGTCACCATTGATGTCCGCAGCTTTCTGCTGCTCGGCCGTGAGCTTCACCAAATCCGTCAGGCTGCGCGAGAGCAGCACCGCGTCGGCAGAGGTCACCAAACCGTCACCGTTGAGGTCGCCAAGCAGATACTCCGTCTCCCCGCACACGGTGCACTTACCATCCTGATAGGTATGCCCTCTGGCAGGGAGCGTCTCCCGCATGACCGCGCCGCAATCCAGACATGTCACGATCCGCAGGCCGTCCTCCGTGCAGGTCGGGGCAGTCTCCTCGGTTTTCGTGTGCGTATGGCTGCACGGAGCCGCTTCGCCCACACGGAAAGCGCTCTCCTCCGTCGTCACCAGCGCCGCGTCTTCCCGGCCGGGATAGGACGCCAGCTCCGTGACCGTGAGCACGAACCGGTAATCTCCGGCCGCGAGCGTCTGGAACGGCAGCGCGCTGTCCAGCTCGCTGCCGGCGAGCGCATAACTGTCGGCATGATCGAGCACAATACGCTTTTCCAGCACCGGCTCCGCATCCTCCTGCGCCGGATAGACTGCCGCGCAGATCTCCGTCATGGGGTTGACGGACCGGACCGTCCCCTTCAGTGCAAAGGCGCTGCCGGCAGGAAGCTCGTCATTCGGGAAAGCCTTGTCCGTGACGGAAACCGTTTTATCATAGGAAACAAAATCGACATCCGCAGCCTTCAGCCACTGGCCGTCACCCGTTTTGCACCAGACGCCGCTGCCTGTCCGGGCGCAGGTACCGACCTGGATGTCAACGCCCTGATACACCGTGCCGACCGGCTCGGCGGCATCCGGCTGGGCGTACAGGTTCGTGTCCGCCCGGGTGCGTAGCGTCACCGCGACGGTCTGCAGCTGCAGACCGTAACCGCACTGTGCGCACACGTCACCGGCGAGCGGCACACTGCACGCGTGCGTATAGGTCACGGAGTCGCGCGTATTGCTGCGGTAGAGAATATAGCCGTTATCGAGATACTTGGACTGAACTTTTGACAGCGGGTAGGCATGCCCGTCGCCGTACCATGTCTTCTGGCAGCAGTAGTTCGTCGCCGCATTGACGGTCGATTCCGAGATCTCCATGCCGTTGATCTTATGATTGCTGTCATACGTGAGCGCTGTGATCAGCACCACGTGGGTGCCTGCCAGACAGAGGCAGTCGCCGACCTGCGCATTTTCGTAGGAGGTCGTGCTGATCTCGGTCGCATAGTTGGCGATGGTCCTCGTCGTCTGTCTGCCGCCAAGTCCCCACGCCCAGGAAACGAAGGCGCTGCAGTCGCAGGAATAGTAAGGCGCTCTGCAGTTATACGTCGAATAGGAGGTATACATACGGCTGTTCGGGTCGTTGACCGCCGCCGCAAAGCCGTCCAGATCGGTCACCCACGGCACATAGGCGGCGTAGACCGGCTGGCCATAAGGAAGGCCCGTATAGGTAACGCCGGCGCGATATGTAAGGTCACCGTTCCAGCCGAGGACATCCGCCTGCGGCGTCCACTGAATGTCCGTCATCTGATACGCGCGCTTGACGATATTTCGGACGCCCTCGGACAGCTGCACATCGCGCGCACTGTCGGCGGCCGCGCCGTCCATGCCAAACGCCGCGAAGGTCGTCAGCAGCAGCGCCAAGACCAGCAGAAAACTGAAGATCCGTTTTTTCATCTGATTCACCTCATCCAGTGCGCGTTTCGGTTACACCAGCCCGGCGAGCAGGCGCACCAGCGCCACTGCATCCGCGGACGTGATGCGCCCGTCACCGTTCATATCGGCAGCCAGCAGCTGCTGCTCCGTCAGCTCCTCAAGATCGGAGAGGTAGCGAACGAGCAGGACGGCATCCGCCGACGTGCACTTCCCGTCGCCTGTCAGATCGCCCAGAAGCAGCTCCGGGTCCCGCTGGCCGCAGACGGTGCACTTCCCTTTTTCATAGGAATGTCCGGCAGCGGGCAGGGTCTCGTCCTTCGTCGTGCCGCACTGGGTGCAGGTATAGCGTCTGCATCCGTCCTCGGTGCAGGTCGCCTCCTGCACGAGCACACCGGCGTCCCATTTGTGCACGCCCGTTGCCGCGACCGTGCGCTCCTGATAAGCCGCGCATCTGGTGCAGACAGAGCGCTCCACACCCGCCACTGTGCATGTTGGCGCAGTGTATGTCGTCCAGGCGCCGTAGTTATGGCCCAGCGCAGCCGTCGTCTCCGTCTTGGTCGCACCGCAGGCGCAGGTATAGGTCGTCTGGCCGGGCTGTGTGCACGTCGCGGCCGTCTGCGCCGTGACCTGATAGGTATGCCGGTGCGTCCCGGTCAGCGGTGCGCCGTACCAGTAGTCCAGATCCACATTGCCGCTGATGCCGCTGATCTGTCCCTTGCTGCTGTACTGCCACATCTGATAGGGCTTGTTATAATTGGTCTGATCGGCCCAGACGGCGATCCAGCGCTCCCACTGATCGTAAGCTGCGTCCGTCAGGAGCGTTGTCCACCAGTTCCGGTTGGCATACACGCCTGCCCGATAACCGGCCGCCTGGATCGTATTGCAAAAAATCGTCGTGTGGCGCAGAATGTCCGCCGCGGAACAGTTGCTGCTGATCACGGAATCCTCCAGATCGAGATAGACCGGCAGCTGCGGGGTGTGTCCCTGCAGCAGACGCAGCACGTGCTGTGCCTCGTCGCTCGCCTCGTCGTCCGTTTCCGCGTAGGAGTACAGATACACGCCATACGGGATGCCGAGCCGCTCACAGGCGGCAACATTTGCATTCCACTGGCGGTCATCCTGTGCGGTCAGATTGCCGCCAAAGCCGCAGCGAATGACCGCAAAATCGATCTGCCCCGCAACAGCATCCCAGTTGATAGCCCCCTGGTGATGGCTGACATCGATTCCCTTTGCAACGACCGTCGCATCCAGCAGCTCCGGGGACTGCTCCTGCGCCGCAGCCAGCGCTGCTTCCGGCACCTGCGCCGACACCGCGGGCACGACCAGCCCGAGCAGCAAAATCAGAGTAAGGAAAAGCGTGATCCCATACTTTTTCATCCGTGCATCCTCTCATTCCGGCAGTCGGGCGCATCCGGTTCGGGCTTGCTGGTTCAAAGCACCATCGCAGAGCAAAAATAACCAGAAAGCGCGCAAAACTGCCACAGTTGTATTCCCTTGTCCAACTTTTTATTATACACAGCCGCCCATGGGCTGTCAAACGCATCCTGAATTTCCATTTCGTTTTCTTCTCCCAATGGTGCGCGGATAACAGCAGCAGTGCCGTCCGCTGTGTTCGGGCCGCTCGCTCGTCCACACTGCAAGGCGAAAAAAATCCTCCGCAGGCCGGGCCTGCAGAGGATTTGCTTTCCTGTTTCATGTTTTCTTTCCCGGGGCGGCAGCTGCTGCGCGCCGCGTGCGCAGCCGGGCCGAGCCCACATCAATGAGCCAGACAAGCAGAACAAAGCCAAGGAAAATAGCGCTGACATCATTCCACGCATACTGGTTCATGGCGAAGATGAGCGGCGCGCCGATACCGCCGGCGCCGACAAGGCCGAGCACGGATGCCTCACGGATATTGACATCGAACCGGTAGAGCACAGCCGAGGAAAACGCCGGGCCGAGCTGCGGCAGCACTGCATAGCGAATGCGCGGCAGCAGCGAGACGCCCATGGCGCGCAACGCGTCGTAGGCGCGAAAATCCAGCGACTCGATCGCCTCAGTGAAGCGCTTGCTGAGCAGGCCGATGCTGCACACCGCGAGCGTCAACACACCGGTGAACGCACCGGGGCCGGAGACGCGGATGAAGATGAGCCCGTAGATCAGAAACGGCACGGAGCGGATCGCCACGATCAGCACCCGGAACAGCAGCGCAACTGGTCGCGGCAGCAGCTTCGGCGTGCTCAAAAACGCCAGCGGTGCCGCAAGCAGTGCGCCGAGGCCGGTGCCGGCCAGCGCGATGCCGACCGTCTCGAGCAGCAGCCAGCCGAGCCCGTCCTTGCCGGTGCCGAAGAAAAAGCCCCAGTCCGGATGCAGCAGCCCATCGCCCATCGCCGCGAGCACACTTTTACTCGTATGCGCCAGATCCGGCGCTTCGATGCCCGCCGTGCAGACGGCCACGCACACCAGCACCGCCGCCCAGAGCACACGCTTTGCCCTGCGCGGGATGCTGCGCTCGCCGCGGATGATGTGCCCGAGCACATGGCTGAGCCACTCGATGCAGCAGACGGTCACGAACAGGCACACGAGGATCGCGCCGACGCGGCCGTATTCCCGCCACGAGATCTTCTCATTGAGCAGCAGGCCGATGCCGCCGGCACCGACATAGCCGAGGATAGCGCTGTGGCGCACATTCGTCTCGAGCAGGTAGAGCGCGTTGGTCAGATAGCCGGAGGCGATCTCCGGGACGACGGCGCGAGCATAGGCCCGTGCCGGGGACGCGCCCATGGCGCACAGCGCGCGGTAGGGCGCGAGCGTCAGCGTTTCGATGTCCTCGTACGTCAGGCGCGTCATGACGGCCAGTGTGAAGAGCGTGATGGCAACCGTGCCGGAAAACGTGCCGAGACCGAACAGGAACGTCGCCAGCAGCGCAAGGATGAGCGCCGGAAACGAACGCAGCACCTGCACCAAAAACCGCAGGATGCGGCGCACCGGCGCCGGGCACGGCAGATTTGCCGCGCACAGCGGCGCGAAGCCGAGCGCCAGCAGCACGCCCAGCGCCGTGCCGGTGACGGACATACGCAGCGTGGCCAGCAGCGGCGCGACGATCGCGGACAGATAGCTCCAGTCCGGCGGGAAGAGCTGCGAGGCAATGTCGCGCAGGTGCGCCCGCCGCGCCCAGAATACCGCGGGGTCGCACCCCGTGAGCCGGAACGCCAGCACAAACAGCGCGAGCACACCCAGCGCCCGCGCCCAGCGCTTGCCGCGGGAGCGCGTCATGGCGCAGCCTCGCTTTCCGCATCGCCATAGATGCGTGTGAGGTCTGCGTCCGTCACGGCGGCGGGCGCGCCGTCGAGCACGATCTGCCCGGAATGCAGGCCAAGGAGCCGGGTGGAAACCGCCCGGCTCTGGTCGAGATTATGACTGTTCATGAGAATGGCAACGCCCTCCGTGCGCTGAATATCCTGCAGCAGCGCAAGGATCTGCCGGCCGGTGACCGGGTCGAGCGAGGCAACCGGCTCGTCCGCCAGCAGCAGCGAAGGCTTTCGCATGAGCGCACGCGCGATGGCAACACGCTGCTTCTGCCCACCGGAGAGATCACAGACCGGCTCATCGTACTTGTCCGCCAGACCGACGCGCGCGAGCAGCCGCTCGGCCTCCGCGATCTGCGCGCGCGAAAACAGGCCCAGCAGCGCCGCCGGCAGCGCCATGTCCGGCAGGCAGGCGTTGAGCACGTTCTGCCGGCAGGAGACCGGCTCCACGAGTGCGAAATCCTGATAGATGGTGCCGATGTGCTTTTGCACGGCGCGCTTGGCACGGCCGCGCGCGCGGGAAAACGGCTGCCCGTCGATGCACACTCCCCCGCCATCGCACGGCAGTGTGCCGTTGAGGATGCGAAACAGCGTCGTCTTCCCGGCACCGGACGGGCCGATGACGGATACGAACTCTCCCGGCTCCACACCGAAGGAGACGTCCGTCAGCACCGGCGGCCGAGCGCCGAAGCGCTTGCAGATGTGCGCAGCTTCCAGCAGCATGGTGTTACTTCCCCGCCGACTTGAGCATGGCCTGCGCGGCACGCTCGCCGTCGTAGTCGGAGTCCTTGCCCCAGGTATAGCCGACCTGGCTGAAGACGCTGATGATCTCCTTGCCCTCGTCGGTCTGGGCGATCTCGATAAACGCCTCGCCGAGCGCCTTGCGGAAATCCTCGTCCGCCATGAGGTCGGAGGTCTTGCTGTAGGCGATCATGTCGTTGTAGATGCCATCGGTCACACCGATGATGCCGGTCTGCTCGACCATGGGAGCCGTGCCGCCGAGCTTCTCCTGCCAGATGGGCGCGTTCTTGATGCGGATGTGGCCAAAGGAGACCATCACATCCGCCTGACCGGTGGCCAGACGCGCAAGCGACGTGCTGTGGGAATCAGACTGCACCACGTGATCGAGATCCGCAATGGTCTTGCCGTAGTGCTCCTGCAGCCAGAGGCTCGGATAGATGTAGCCGGATGCGGACGTCGGGGCGAGCACGGACCAGGTCGCGCTGTTGAGATCGTCCCACGTCAGTTCCTCGCCGGCGTTGACCTTCTTGAGCAGCTCCTGCCCCTTCGCGCTCGGGCCGGCCAGGATGATCGAACGGTAGTAGGTCGTCATATCCTGCGTGTTTTCCTCGATGGTGCCGTCGTTCCAGTCGGCGGGGTTATCGGAGTCCTTGTTGATGCCGTAGCGCAGCGCCGTCAGCAGCACGTCGCAGTCATCGGAAAACAGGACATAGTTGCCGCCGGAGATGAAGCCGATGTCCGCGCTGCCAGCGCTGAGCGCCTCGCCCACGGCGGTGTAGCTTGTGCCGACGGTCATGTCGATATTCTGCACGTCATAGCCCTTTTCCAGCAGCTTCGCCTTGAGCAGCGCCTCGAGCGGTTCGGTCGCCGTCGTGATCTGATCGGCGTCCGCATACGGGGAGAACGCGATCTTCAGACTCTCGATCGTCTTGGTGCCACCGCTGGCTTTTCCGGCGTCCTTCTGGCCGCAGCCGGCCATCAGGCCGAGCGCCAGGACCAGAGACAGCATCATTGCCACTACTTTTTTCATGTACATACCCTCCAGATTTTTTCTTTCCGCCGGCCGCAGACATAAAAAATTGGCATATGCAGCGCTGCATATACCATACCTGATGACCGGCAGACGCTGAGAATCCGCCCCCGCGGACGGATTTGGCCGGTCGATCCTCCCTGGGATCCTCTCAACCCGGAACACGGGCTCCCTCGCGATCTGGTTTCGTCATCATTTTCTGTTGAGCGCGGCGCCAGGGCGCTCCCCCTTTCGCCGCATTCCGGAAACCAATCGACAGCTTACCACATGGTGCCGGAGAATGCAAGCGGTTTGTAAAATGGAAGTAAAATTTCTGCTGCCGCAGCATTTTCACCGGCGAATGCGCAGCAAAACGCGGGCGGTGTTGAGGATGCAGTGCCT
>OLRD01001826.1_pt1 | contig 10998 bp, 11 predicted proteins | sample 1672051 | NCBI WGS metagenome assembly OLRD01 (sample SAMEA3136640, study PRJEB25190) | human gut metagenome | biome: human gut; feature: human-associated habitat; material: faeces | place: Austria | collected 2013 | reverse complement strand
CCGTGGTCCGCTCTGAAACGGAAACCAGCATCATGTTCATAATGCCGATGCCGCCCACCAGCAGGGCAATGGAGGCGATGCCAGCCAGCATGGTGGTCATCATACCCAGCATGGTATCCATGGTGTCCAACAGGGATTCCAGGTTAATAATGCGATAGGCATCGTCTTTGTAGTTGAATGCGGCGTTCAGCACCCCTTCCATATCGTCGATGGTTTCATCCGTGCGGTCGGTATCGCGGATGTAAACGCCCAGGGAGGTAACACTGTTGGAGTGGATCATCCGCTGTGCCGCTTGAAAGGGCAGAATGACCTTGCCGTTGTCTCCTGAGGAAAACATGACGCTCATGACATCGCTGGAGTCATCGTTGAGCAAGCCGACGATGGTAAACCGCTGGCCGCCCACAATCAACGTTTGCCCCAGGGGATCTTCCCCGGGATAGAGCGCGGCGCGGAGCGTGGCATCGATCACGCAAACGTGGCTGTTGCGTTCCATGTCCATGGGCGTTAATCCGCGCCCGGCACTGATCAAATCGTCCGTGCGCTGAAAATAGACCGCGTTGCGACCCTCGATGGTAATATCCTCCGCCAGGCGTTGGCCATTGGAAACGTGCCGGGTAAAGGAAACGGTGGGGTCCAGGCTTTCAACATTTTCCAGCGCGCGCAAACGTTCCAGATCAGCCTCGGTAAGGCCGCTTTTCAGCGCTGTGCCGCTGACAGAGATGGAAACCTTGCCGGCACCCAGCTCGGAGAACTGGCGGGTCATTTCATGGGTGGCGCTCTCCACCGTGGTGATCAACGCGATGATGGCCGTAACGCCGATGACAATGCCCAGAATCGTTAAGAAGGAGCGCATCTTATTGGCGCGTATATTTTGCCAGGACATGCGCAGGCTTTCCTTAAGCATCCTCAATCCCTCCCTCGCTGAGGACACCGTCCAACAGGCGTAAAATACGTTTGGCATGCCGGGCAATGTTGCTGTCGTGGGTAATCATCAGGATGGTATTCCCTTCTTCATTCAAGTCATGGAAAAGGGACATGACCTGCTTGCCGGTTTGCTGGTCCAGTGCGCCGGTGGGTTCGTCCGCCAGAAGAATGGCAGGGTTATTGCACAGTGCCCGCGCAATGGCCACACGCTGCTGCTGCCCGCCGGACAGCTGATTGGGGTAGTGGTGCAGCTTTTCCTTAAGGCCAACGCGAACGAGCATTTTTTCCGCCAGGGCAGCCCGCTCATGGACCGGCACACCGCTGTAAATCAAGGGTAATTCCACGTTGCTCAGGGCATCCAGGCGTGGCAAAAGTTGAAAGGACTGGAAGATAAAGCCGATTTCCTTGCTTCGTACGCCAGCCAGGGCATCCTCGTCCAGCCCGCCCACATCCCGGCCATGGAGAATATAGGTGCCGGAGGTGGGGGTATCCAGGCAGCCGATAATGTTCATCATCGTAGACTTTCCGCTGCCGCTGGAGCCGATCACCGTGACGACTTCTCCCTTCTGCACGCTGAAATTGATGTCATTGAGCACTTCCAGGCTGCCGAAATGCTTTTTCAGATGTTGGATCTCGATTACTGTTTCCATGTTCCGGCCTCCTTTTACGCGCAGAGATCACGCGTCTCAGATTTCATGTTCATGCGCTTCTCGACAAAGTTGAGCAAGAGCGTCGCGATGGTCGTCAGGATCAGATAGAGCACGGTCGCCACGAAATACGTCTCCACCGGGCGATAGTTGCTTCCGGCCAAGGACTGGCTCTGGAAGAACAGGTCAAGCACCCAGATCACGCTCAGCATCGAGCTGTCCTTGATGTTGACGATCAGCTGGTTGCCGATGGATGGGAAGGCGTTGCGGATCGCCTGCGGGATGTCGTCGAAAAGCGGACTTTCGCTCTCGATGAAGCTCAGCACGAAGTCGGCGAAGATGGAAAGAAGCTGCTGGAGCGGTATCTTCCCTCCATTCCGCAGGCCGACGTGCTATCTCAGCTCAACGAGCAGACACAGCAGCGGTTGTCCGGGCTTCAATTACCGTCTCCCGAGACGTTTCTCAAAAACCGGCGCGAAGAAATTCGGGAGCTGGAACAGGATGCAGTCTACCTGAGCGGCAAGCTGGATCTGGCGCAGAAGCAGCGGCAGAGCAGCAAAGAACTCTCCAGCAGACTGACCGCGCAGATTCAGGAATTGCAGCAGGAGATCGCGTCGCTGGAGGCGCGGCGGTTTGAGAATGTCAATTTGGAGGATTTGCAGGAGCAGCTTGTGCAGGCCAGTGAGCAGTACGAGGAGCTTTCCGGCGAAGCGCCGGAAACGCCGGATACGGCAGAGCTGGACGCGAAGCTGCAGGAATTTCACGCAAAGCTGGGCGCTCGGTCGTCCGAGGTCTACCAGCCAAAATACACAGACCCGCTGGCAGAGGATACGGCAAAGGTGCAGGCGCTAGGGAAAAAGTATCAGCAAAATGCCGCGCTTTTGAAGCGGTTTCAGCCGGGTACAAGCTGCCCGGTCTGCCGCCGTGTGCTCTCACAGCAGGAATATCCGGCGTTCCGGGAGGCTCTACAGCGCGAAACGGAACAAATCGTTGCCGACGGTACACAGCTCAAGAGCCAGATCACGGAGCTTCAGGAGATGGAGCAGAAAAGTCACGGTACGTTCGAGCAGTTCAAAGCGGATGATCTGGTCAGATACCAGTCTGAGATCGACGCGCTGAATCAGAAACGGAAGCAGCTTCAGGAAAACGCTGCGCAGCAGAATATGAAGCGTCAGCAGGCCTTGGAACAGCTTCGCGCACGCATCCAGAACCTGACCGCCAGCATCGAATGCGGCACGCCGAGTCCAGCGGACAGTGAACGCCTTGCCGCGTGCAAAGCGTCTCTGGAGGACTGCCGGGTGCGGCTTGCGGCTGCACAGCAGGTTCTGAGCGCCGCGCCAGAGGACTTTGATACGCGCATCAAAGCCATTGAGGAGGAGATCACGGAAAAGAAAATCATTATGAAAGACGTGATCCTCTACATGAGCAAGCGCGCGGAACTAACATTCTCGAAGCTCGCGCTGAACCGCGTGAAGATCTCGCTCTACGATGTGGTCAAGACGACCGGAGAATTAAAGGACGTGTTCCGCTTTACCTATAACGGCCGCCGCTACGACCGCCTCTCGCTCTCTGAGAAGATCCGGGCTGGCGCAGAGGTGTCCGAACTGGTGAAGCGGCTCACAGGGCGCAATTACCCGGTATTCTTCGACAACATGGAATCTGTGGATGATCTCAGCAACATCCGTCCGACCAGTCAGATGGTCCTTGCCAAATGCGTCCGTAATGCGGAGCTTTCCGTGCGGGCTGGCAGCACTGCAATGCCGAAGGCGGCGTAACCTTACTTTTCAGAAAGGGGGCGCGCCGTCTGGCCTATCAGAAGCTGCCGATCATGGAAGCCGCCAGACGGTGCGGGCTTGTCCTCAATGACCGAACGCTTCACAGCGAGGAGGTTGAGGCAAGCTGCCCCTTCTGCGGTGACCACGGAACCGGCAAATATCATCTGAGTCTGAACACGAGAACCGATCAGTACCGCTGCAATCTCTGCGGTGCAAGCGGCAACAGCGTGACGCTGTATGCGCGGCTGAACGGTCTATCCAACAAAGAAGCCTATCTGGAGCTGGCTGCAAAGAGCAACGTGTATAAGCTGCCCTTGCAGCCCAGCTCCCCAAACACAACGAGCCGGGAACCGTATGCGCTGGAACAGCGCCACGCGGCGTATTCGGAAATGCTGTCACTTCTGACGCTCTCCGACCGGCACAGAGAAAACCTCCATGAGCGTGGACTTCCTGACGAAGTTATTGAGCGGAACGGCTATAAGTCTATGCCGGAAACGGAATCCGAACGACGCTTGCTGGCGTCGCTTCTTGCGTGCGATCACGAATTGCACGGGCTGCCCGGCTTTTACACGAAAGACGGGACATGGACGCTGGCAGGCGCGAATGGCTTCCTCATTCCGGTGCGGAACAAGGATGGTCTCATTCAGGGTATGAAGATCCGACTGGACGACGACGCGGCGCGAAAATACCGCTGGCTGTCCAGCCGGCCGAGCCGCATGGAAAACGGCACCCGCAGCTATTCGTGGATACACGTCACCGGCGACACCACGCAGAAGCGCGCCTATCTCACCGAGGGGCCGCTCAAGGGCGATATTGCAAGCTATTTTGCGAACAATGCGCTTTTTGTGTGTCTCGGCGGCGTAAATGCCCACAAAGGACTGCGGGAAACACTTTTATCGCTCGGCGTCACAGAGGTCATGGAGGCGATGGACATGGATCAGTTCACAAATCCACAGGTCCGGCAGGCCATTATCACCCTGCGCCGCGAGGTGCAGTCGATTCCGGGCATCCGGTACTATCAATGTACCTGGAACCCGCGCTTCAAGGGTGTGGACGATTATCTGCTGGACTGGACGAAACGAAAGACGGCTTAGAAAGGAAATGCACATGACAAATATTACGAATTTTCAGGACATCCTTGGCGCAGCCAACGGCGATAAGGCCTCCGTGCTGGGCAAATTCCTCTATTTCTCGCTTGCCAATATTCTGGTGGAGAAGGAGGCGCTGGTGCAGCTCTGCGAGGATCTGAGCATCCCGTATTCCGGCAGCAAGCGAATTTCCGTGTCGGATGCGTTTCGCTCCGCGACGGGCGATATTAAGGATCGGATCACGGTAAAGACTCCCGGCGAACACCATATCTACGCAGTCTACTGCCGCGACAATGCGCACACCGAGGATGTTTATTCCCGCGAGCTGGTCAAGGAAACGCTCAACCAGCGGACGAATCAGTATGAAAAGCTGGCAAATATTTTTTACGATCGGCGCGATAATCGGTTTGGGTATGACAACATCGGCTTCGACGCCGACATTGATCCCATCAGCTATTGCCGCCGGGCGGAGGAGCTGTTTGAGCTTTATCAGATCTGCGCGAACCGCAGACAGATCGAGACGATCTGCCTGAGCTATCTGCGGATGCTGGAGGCCACCAAGGTCAGCTCGACCGGGCATCTGTATTTCATCCCGCGGCAGCACATGGATAAGGTCGATACGTTCGAGACGTTCATTGAGCAGCTCAGCGATATGAACCAGAATGACAATGCGCTCAGCGTCAACAGCTTCTACATCATTGACGATGCCAAGCAGCGCGACAAAATGACGGAGGAATTTTATTCCGCCGTCAAGAAGGAGATCGCGCTGTATCAGGAGAAAGCCGACTATCTCATCCAGAGCGGCAGCCGCAGCCCCAGCGTCATGGAGCGGTGGGTGAACAAAATTGCCACGCTGGAGCAGAAGAAGCAGCACTACGAAGAACTTCTCCGCCGGGAGCTTGACGGCCTCGACGATGAATTTGAAACGCTGCGCCTTCTGTCGCAGGAGTTGTCCGTGCGGGCAACCGGCCTGCGATTTCGGAAAGCGGCTTGACATGGATTTTTGATGGGCTGAAGAATGCAACCCAGCTCGGATGTTTTCCGGGCTGGGTTGCATTGGGAAACTTTTGGTGCTGTTTGCCGTGTTTTAAGACGCTGCAAATCACTTGATCTTCCACAAAGGTGCTGTTCTTTTACTATTAACGATTAGTAGATTGGTAAATAGAAAATCTTCTGAATAGTTACAGAAATACTTATGTTAGGAGAAGTAAACCCAGTAATTTCCGAAATTTCCGCCCGGAAGAATAATATCAACAGTAGTATTACCTGCAGAATTTGTCGGAAGGGCCAGATACCAACATGCATTCTGAGTAATTGGTGTTGACCGAGCAATCCACGACCCATTATTGAATCGATAAACAATAGTAGCCTTAGTTCTGCCATCGATGGTCCAGTCGGGCTCAATCCAAATATATTTCCCGCTTGTCCCCGTAATTGTAAGGTGGTACTTTACGCCGAAATTTCCCGCCAAAGTGGATATTGAACCCTTGTATGTTATTGCTGTTGCATATTCATCACGATTGTTTCTTACAGGATGCTCAAAAATCATATATTTCTTACTATTGCTCCATGGAATTGTTGCCCGAACTTCAGAATACGGCAATTCACCACAAAATTGTGTGCCGACTGCCGTTTCGTATTGCTCAGTTGTGAACAATTCGCTGATGTAATTCCGTTTTTCAGCACCAGCAACGTAAACGCGAAATTTCACGCCACTATTTACAGAGGCCTTTACGCAACCTCGAAGTCCAATGAATTTCCTGTGATTTGATTTAAATTGGGTTACAATGTTGCTGAGATCAACGACTTCTCCGGCAGCAACGTAGACAGTTTTTTCCCATGCACTTTCGTGGTAGTACTGCTGCATCGATGTAGTAGCTGGGCATGCAAGAGCATCAGACTGGCTTTGGGGATCAATATCCAAGGATGCAGTTGATTCCTTGTAAGTTACTGTTACCGTGGAACGAGTAGAATTATATACTGCGATTCCAGCATAGATGCTAGCATTATTACCCCATCCATTATTCAACATATGATACATTTCAAATTCCTTGTACGATGCAGTTAGATTGCCACCCCACAGAGAATAGAGGTTATCAGGAGAGAGTGTAAAAGACTCGGGGTTATCTGAATATACAAAATTGTTCCCCGTGCGGGAAAACGACAATGGGGTTTTTGCGCGCGAGCCTTGCGCACGAGTTTGGCCAAATAGTGTTTGCTCATTTTTGTTCATAGCTGTTTCTCCTTGTTTTTTTAGAATACAACACTATAAGGAGATCAATTTGAGATAATTGTAAACGGCCAATGTATTAAAAAAATACATTGCAAAGTACTCTCACGGAAGAACAATTATACCGTTCTTGCCATCTTGTTCAACAATTAAAAGTCTGGAATCATCACATGGCAGCATAAAATTAGGGAAAGTACTACTTACCTTGTTCTGCATATGATTGTAGTTGAGATGATGATAGGCACCAACAGGAATCACGACTCGACCATCACTGTCGTATACAGCGCATTTACCATAGCTTTCAGTTAAAAAATAGGCACCATCGCAAAGTATTGTACATTGTTCTGTTCCACCCCACAGAATACGCCCCGTTTTGTCTTTGATCATTCCGGTGGTGTCATCGTATTTTAGATTTGTTGCATTGGCACGCAAATCAGAACCTGCAATATAATTTCCATATCGCAATAACACCTGTGCCTCATTCCCGTCTGGAAGCATGACGGTTAGCCAGCCAGTTGTAGCTGTGCTTCCACCGGGACCAATGTCGTCCACAATGCGGCCATCTGTTCGGTCGATTAAATAACGATGCTGATAAAAAGTGATTCCTGATGCATTCTTCTCCGTCTCTCCGGAAAACGCCATAGTGTAACGCTCCGTTAAATATCCAAGCGCCTCATACTTACAAGGAATGCACTCGGTCTGGTTTAAGTCAAACAAGCCCCAGCCATGTCTATCCCTGACCGCAGTTGCATCTTTCCAGAGCCATATGTCCGTTCCAGACAATAACGGTGTTCCATCCATCTGGCGTAAAGTATAAATGCAGTCATTAGCGTCCCATACATTAAGCCGATCTTGGGTTACAAACACATTGCGAGATATAGATGCAAATATAATGGGTGGATATTGGATTTCAACAAGCATTCGATAAGAGAGTGGTGACGGTTCTTCCGATAGGCGGATTTCCGCATGAGAGGACTGCGGAATAGAACAGCTAGGCAGAATTAGTATGGTAGACAATATAATAGATATAACGAATGAAGTAAAAAAAACAGAGGCAATACCCTTTTTCACCTGAAACTCTCCTTATAAAATTCATAGTAAGAATATGTCTTTCTAGAACACAATAAGCAAAACACTATACATATTATACAAATGGTGTTTAATTTACCCATATGCACAATGATCCGGCCCGGCTCATATTCTGATCCGAGCCAGAGCTTTATATGAAAGGCCACCGACACGATTTTGACACGTGTCGGTGGTTATGGCTGGTCATACTGCTTTTATAGTAAACAGTTGTTAATGAATGCGGTGATTAATACCAGTCATTGATTTTACCAAATGTGGTGCTATCGCCAAAAGACTCCCAGTAGAATGCCTGCGGATAAGATTTATAATCGAAGAATGCCGATGCATACTGGTTATACAGAGCCTCTGCATTTTCTCTGTACAAACCATACTCCATCTCAAATCCGATCTGTGTCGAGGAAGTTTTGGCTGCAACTGCATTGACACCGTTGCGATAGCAAATCTGATTTGCACTCATGCTTGCTGTAATTCCAGCAAAGTTACCATTTGTGGTGCTCGGCTCAAAGAGCACATGCGGCTGCAGAAGAACATAGTCAAAAATCTGAACGCTGTCAGAAACATAACCAATATTCTTAATAATTGCAGCAGCATTTGCACCGTAGCCATAATACGGAATCCACAGGAACGTTCGCCCTCTAATATTTCCAGATTTGACCCACGATTTCACATCCATCATACGTCGAATTTGAACGTTACCGGCCTGTGAGCCGCCAGTCAAATTAGTATAATCTACCCCTCCGTAGATTGCTTCCTGATTCATATACGCACCAGCAACTTTCTGCTTATGCGCAGTTGTGAGATTGTTATACACAGAACTTAAGAAACTGGTCAACTGTGTGTAAGCTGGGTTCCGACCGTAATTACCACTGGTGATGCCTGGCGTCCCAATGTAAATGTTTGTCACGCTATCATTTCGGCCGTCGATCAGCGTTCTGATGGCAGCGGCCATCTCACTAGCGTCTGCAGCTGCCGCCGCAGACGTATATTCGGAGTCCGTCGGAAGGTCAGGCGGAATAAAGATGAAGTCAGTTGCATCACAATTGTGCAAATAGCTCCATTTCAGAGATTCACTGGCGTACTGCGTACGAGTAATGGTTAAGGCTTTCATTTTACTATTTCCTTTCTTGTTGTTACTTGCAAGCACACTACACAAGGAGAAAGTTTTCTTAAAAAAGTAAACCATCACGCAAATCAAATCATCCAGTGATTGACCAACGGTATCTTTTTTAGAAGCGAATAGATGCAGTAGCTGCCTGCGAGACACAGCAACGCAAGGAACGGAACCGAGACAGCAGGACAGAAGCAGCCGGTCGAAAGACCGATATGAGTCAGCGCGCGCAGAACCAGCAGATGCACCAGATACACGCAGAACGCCCCGCCAGACAATCCCCTTGCTATGCGTTCCATTTTCTTGTTTTCCTTTTTCCCAATCCGTATACAGAGCGAAAAGAAGCCAGTTGCAATGCAACATGGCCCTGGCGATAGGCCCTCCAACAGCTGCGCGGACAGCTTTCCTGCCCAAACAGATTGGAGCCACGTACCAGCAAAGCAGATGATAAAGCCAGTGAAAATCATTGCAGCCGCCAGATGCACGGGCAGTGGGTCACGCTTCATCAGAAAATGCCCGAGCCAAGTGCAGCCAATCGCGCCCCAGGCCAGTGTAAGCGGCCATTGCAGAAAAATGCCAGAAAACGCATGGAGCAGACCAAAGCTTTTGGCCGTCGGTAGGAGCACACCATATATGATCCAGAATACCAGCGCATAACGCTCCATTTTTTCATCCGCATTTGCCGCAAACGTGTACGTGATTGGCAATGCAGCATATACCAACAGCATGATATGCAGAAAATACAAATGACCCTCATGCTGGCCGCACAGCAGTTCCAGCAGAATCGCACGCAACGCATCGGCGGTAACCTTTTCGTGCAGAAAGCGCGGAACCAGCTTGTAAACCGCCGCCCAGACAAGCAGCGCAAGCAGGATGTGCGGAATATTCCGTTTCCAGATATGCCGGACGGACAGACCGTCAGTTCTATCCAAGAACAGAACGCCGCTGCACATCAGGAACAGCGGAACCGCGCCTCTTGCAAGACTGCCCCAAAACAGGCCCTCCAGCCATGCGGCGCTCCCGACCTGCCTGCCAAGCAGAACCTCGCTGGACACATGGATCATTACCACGCAGATAATTGCAAGTGTTTTGGCGTAATCAACAGCGGGGATTCTACTGCCGGTCACGGTAGCTGACGTTTTCTTAAAAGGCTGCATAACGTATTTCCTCAAGAGTGATTTTTGTTGAAGGATGATTGGAAACAAGTTCTGCATGAAGTATGCAGAAGAACAAGTTAAATGTTTACATTTTTGATTGTATAGCAATCCTTACGTATTATCTGGCTGGCACTTTGTTATATAAAACAAAGCGGAAAGCAAATTGCAACAAAGGAGAATACATAATGAGCCATTTCTTTCAGACTGCTTACAAAGAACTTCCGGAGACGGTGTACGCACTATTGATCCTTATTGTCATTGATTATGTCACAGGTGTGTGCCTCGCCGTAAAGGAGAAGACCGCATCTAGTAAGGTCGGCGCAAAAGGCATTGCATCAAAGGTGTTAATTGTTTGCTTAGTAGCACTTAGCTATATCGTTGACACATGGATTTTGCATAGCGGCGAAAAGTTTTCTTCAATTACGATTTTCTTCTATTGTGCAAATGAGATTATTAGTATCTTTGAAAATGTGAACCGGTTTGGATTACCTCTTCCACGAAAACTTCGTGACTTTTGGGAGAATTTAAAAAATAAGAGAAATACATAAAAAAGTGGCGGTTATAAGTCGTGCTGACCTGTAACCGCCAAAAATGTTTTTTATTCCAAGGAGAAAAACCGTAGCAGTAACCTCATGGGAGCTGAAAGTATTACCGCTGCGACTTAGTCTTCAAAGTAATTTCGAAGCTTTTGTTCTGCACGTTTTTTACATTGGTTTACATTCTGTCGTGTTGTGCATAGTCTGCGCGCAATTTCAGCAGAGGAAAGCTGGTATTTGTATACAAGCACTATAACTTGATATTCTTTTTCCGTCAGGATATTTGCAACATCCAATGCAAAATCAGAAAATTCTTGGTGAGATGGAGCAGTCAGTAGATTTGAGATCTGTACATTCGTCGGCGAGTCAAGTTCGACTGTTGGCATAGCGCGCCCTAAGATGGTTTTTAATCGCTTACAGTATGCATGCTGCACTGAATTACAA
>OLRD01001818.1_pt1 | contig 11050 bp, 9 predicted proteins | sample 1672051 | NCBI WGS metagenome assembly OLRD01 (sample SAMEA3136640, study PRJEB25190) | human gut metagenome | biome: human gut; feature: human-associated habitat; material: faeces | place: Austria | collected 2013 | reverse complement strand
GTACGGAAGCGGCTTTGATCAGAAACCATCACGAAGCATCTCAGTATTCAGGTTTTTCCTGAACGCATGGATACTGTAACAGATCCACTCTAAAAACCGAATTCAGGTTCTGAAATCGTAAAATCTCAAAATAAAAGGCTGTTCTGCTCCAAACGATGTTTCGTTTGGGCAAACACGCCCTTATTTCTTGACTTTCTTCAATCCCCAAATTTCCGATTTTGAAATTAAAAATTTATTTTGAACTTGAATTGTCAAGTCAAGTGCAACAGCGTATTGAAGAAAACCTCAAAAGGGGACTTCCAGCCGAGGCATTTGCGCGGTCGACGGTTGAGTTTGGCAATGAAGGATGCTATCTGTCCCTCGCCGAAGTTCTCCATATCAACAGACTTGGGACAGTATTCACGGATTAGACCGTTTGTGTTTTCATTCGTGCCGCGTTCCCACGGTGCATGGGGCTTTGGAAAGTAGAAAGGCATACCGTTCATTGCATCGGTTACCTGCTCATGAAACGAGAACTCTTTTCCACGATCAGGAGTAACGGAAAGCACGTATGCTGATGGGATAGTTCGAAGCAATTCAATCAGCCCATCCCTTACAAAGGCCGCTGTCTTTTTCTGAACCTTCTTTGCCAATAGGTAACGGGAATGTCGATCTGTCAATGTGATGAGACAAGATGATCCTGTTTTCCCGGCTACTGTATCACCTTCCCAATGCCCGATCACGCTGCGGTTGTTCGCTTCTTCTGGTCGCAGCTCAATAGGATTGCTAATCCTGATCTTTCCTCGCGTTTCCTGTTCACCTTTCTTGTGACGGGTTTTTCCGTGATGCCTCAACTTTCTGGCCATGCCGCGCTGACCTTTGGAAAGTTTGGTTCGCTCAAGAACGCCAGAGTAAATTCCTCGATATATCGTTGAGAAACTCACCTGGATAAGATTGTTCTCTGTTCTCAGGCGATTTGCAATTTGTTCCGGCGACCATTGTTCATCCAGAAACAGATGCTGCACCAATGCCTTGGCAGCAGCGTTGGAAAATACCGTTTTCTTATGGCAACGTTTCCTGCGTCTGTCATATCTCCGTTCTGCCTCGCTGGGGGAGTAATTTTTCCCTTCCCTTCCATTTCGGCGAAGTTCACGGCTGATTGTTGATGCTGATCTTCCTAAGACACGGCTCATTGCCCGCAAACTTTTCCCTTCGCCTTGCATCCGAAGTATACTTTCTCGCTCAATTGTGCTAAGATGGTGATAGTGACTCATAGTTGTATTCCTTTCTTGGTAGTCCGCAAACACCATCTTAAAGGAATTTCTGCTGTGAGTCACTTCTTTTTTGTGTTGCACTTAGATTGTAAATTCAAGCGACAAAAAAATAAGCAAGACAGAATTAACTCATATGGCAGGGATCAGCACAAATGCAATGGCAAAGTTGGGCAAAGATGAGGATGTAAGGATGATAGTTTTGGAAAAGATTTGCTCAGCGCTTAATTGTAGAATTGAAGATGTTGTCGAGATTCAGAATTGCAATGACACAATGACGGATAATACTAGGAATCCGCTGGAAAATACAGCCTTTCGAGATACAGATTTATCTATATGATGTTGAGGGATCGAAGGAAGCAGGAATAAAGGAAGATGGTGAAAAACACAAAGAGAATTCAGAATCAGCGATTGTCGGTAAACAGCGACCAATAATTCCTTGATGATGATTCTATTTGATCAATTCAGACGTGATTCTACTATTGATAAGAATGAGGTGAAAGTATTATGGATACATTAAGTGTAAAGACGCTTGAGCATTTCCGTGGTAAAGTTGTCAGAAAAGATCTTACAAATCTGATGAAGCGCGGTGCGAATGTTCCGACTTATGTACTGGAGTATCTACTGGGAATGTACTGCGCAACAGACGATGAAAGTGCTATTGCAGTTGGGATCAAGAAGATAGAAAAAGTTCTCATGGAGAATTATGTTCGTCAGGATGAAACGGAAAAAATATAATTCCTTATTCGAGAAAAAGGCGAGTACACAATCATTGACAAGATTTCCGCTACATTGGATGAATATCATGATTGCTACTCTGGATCATTGACTAATCTTGCTATCGGGCACTTTGTCCTACCAGAGGAATACGTAAAAAAATACACCAAGATTCTCATGGGGGGAATCTGGTGCATGATTAAAATCGCATATAGGCATAACGAGGATTTTGAAGAGGAGAACAGGGGGCGAAAGGCAAAAAAGGATAATCCCTGGGATTCGCCTTTCCAGGTCAAGGGCATAAAACCCATCCAAATGCCGAACCTTAATGTTGATGACATTCTGGAAAAAAGGCAATACTTTACAACAGAAGAATGGATAACTTTGATACTCCGCTCTTGTGGAATTGAACCCGCTAAACTAAATGAAAAGGAAAAGTATCATTACTTGGAGCGCTTGGTACCCCTCGTGGAACGAAATTATAATCTATGTGAGCTTGGACCTCGTGGAACTGGTAAATCTCATCTATACAAAGAAATATCTCCCTATTCAATCCTGATGAGCGGAGGTCAGACATCAACATCGAACATGTTCTATAATTTGAGAACAAGAAGTGTTGGCCTTGTAGGAAATTGGGATTGTGTAGCATTTGATGAAGTTGCAGGGATGAACTTTCACGATAAGGATGCCATTCAGATTATGAAGGATTACATGGCATCAGGTTCATTCGCACGTGGCAAAGATCAGGTAAATGCTGATGCTTCAATAGTATTCGTTGGGAACACAAATGATACAGTTGAAAACATGCTAAAGGTTTCACATCTGTTCGAGCCTTTTCCTCCGGAATTCAATAATGATAGCGCATTCTTTGACAGGATCCATTATTATCTTCCGGGCTGGGAAGTACCCAAAATGAGGTCGGAATACATCACAGATGAATATGGATTAATAACCGATTGCCTTGCGGAGTTCACACGTGAAATGCGAAAGTTGGATTATTCCCATATGCTCGATTCAATGTTTAAATTGAACTCGTGTGTGACTACGAGAGACGAGATTGCGATAAGAAAAACGGTATCCGGCTTGCTTAAGTTAATCTTCCCTGATAAGAACTACACTAATGATGACGCTGAGAAAATAATTACATATGCAATCGAAGGAAGAAGACGAGTCAAAGAACAACTTAGGAAGATGGCCGGAGATGAATTTGCCGATACTGCACTTGGGTATCTTACTAGTGAGAAGTCAGTTGTTGTGAATGTACCGGAAGACATTGATGAATCTTTGATTCCCGCCGAAGTTTTGGAACCTGGCCATCTGTATGCTATTGGAGCCAGCGTTTATGATGACAAACCAGCGGTATTTAAGTTGGAAAATAAGACGATTCGTGGCAACGGAAAACTGGAAATTCAAGGGATAAAGGGATACGGTGCTGCTGCAAAACAGGTTCGAGAAAGTTTAAATGCAGCATGGAAATATTATCTCGATAATGGAAAGAAGGTTGCACCTATTGAAAGAATGCTAGATCGAGATTACTTGGTTTATGTGGAAGACACACAAAACAGACTTATGAGTTCGGAGATTTCGGTTGCTGAATTTATTGGGTTATGCTCTGTTTCTCAGAATCAAAGCACTATCGCGCGACTAGCAGTGGTAGGAGAATTGACATTGTCTGGAACAATAAAAGATGTGAAAAACCTTGAAGATTATATTCGAGTAGCGGTAAACGCTGGCGCAACAAGGATTTTATTGCCTGCAATGTGCGAAAATGATTTTAGAAAGCTGAAAGATTCCGATCTCTTAGGTATTATTCCTTTGTATTACGACACGCCTTTGGAAGCTGCTAAAATTGCTCTTGAATATAAATGATATGAGGTGAGCAGATGGACTATTATTGCAATAATTGTAATAGCAAGTTTAAATGTGATATTGAAGTTAAGTATTGTCCATTCTGCGGACAATCATGTCATGCTGAAGATCACAAGGCAAAGCCTAGTACTCTACGGATTGTAATAGGTTCTGATAGTGAACGGACAATTGAAAACAAGTACTGGGCGGCGGCACGAGAATCTATAACCCAAATACAAAAGGAAATACAATCTCAAGTGCATGATCTTTGGAATAAGTCAATGCGCAGACTTGGTTATATTCCCATACCAGAAGAATTTGGCGAATTCATTTCTAACGGGGAAAGTGAGCCACCAGTAAGAATAAGGAATTATATAAAACGAATAGAGCAGACATTTGAAGAAATAGAAAAGCACCCTGAGCAGCTTATTATTAAGGCAACTCAGGTACAAGATTGGATTAATAAAGAAAAAGCTATTATTATCAATACCAATAAGAAGATAATGAAGTTATTAGGAATTGAAGAGCCAATAAATAACGAGAATCTTCATAATAGTAAAAGCGACGAGGACTTTGATGAAGATAGTATCAAACTAAATCGATATGATCATTTGAAATATATCCATTTGCTTCAAGCAATTCATTGCGCTGAAGGAAAAATACGGAAAATTATATTTGACGAAGACAGCAGTTTCAACAAACCATATGCAAAAAGCCTTTCAATAGAGGAAGCTGAAGAATATGATCCCGATACGCTATCAAAAGAACTGACTGAATTGGCTGAACTTGATTACGATTTCATCTTTGGTGAAAGTCCAGACCAGTTTATATTGAAATTCTGGGATTGCATTATATATCTGGCCCACATTGCAAATGAGATGCTTGATGACCAATACGTTAAGACTTGTGCAACCGTCAAAATAGACAAGGAGAAGATGGGCCGCGAAATAGCTGCATTAGCTGAAATAGCATCTGATTTTTCGAAGGGCATGGAAATTAATTTGGATAAATTGTATCGATCTCAAAGTGCAGATATGCTTGACCTACAGTTATCTCTTGAAAAAGTATTAGAGGAGTGTACTGCAAATGGGAATCTTTGAAACATTAAAAAATAGAAAATTCGCAAGGGATAATAACTTAACCTTGGAAGAAGTCCTTTTGTTTAATGAAATAAAACAAAAGGAGAATATGGACGTAGCCCGTTTCCGTCTTTATCTTAAAGCAAGAGAAGTCGGAATCTCGCTTGATGATTACGAGGAGTACCTGAAATCATATTCAAATAAAGGAACAGTCGAAGAGTATAGGGCATACGTTAACTTTAAAGAGAAAAACACATCTATTGAAATTACTTTTGATGAATACTTGAGTTATATCGGACAATATGAAAGCAGCTTCTCCCCAAGGGAATATCAGGAGTATTTATTGGCAAAAAAATATCTTTTTACGGAAGAACAATCAATAGAGTACGGAAAGAAATACCATGAAATATATACAATCGAACGATATAAGGATTTCACAAAAGCTACTGCTATGGGTGTTTCCATTGAACAGTATGATCGAATAAAAATAGCAAAAGGCCTGGGAATAACGGTAAAAGAACTAGAGCATTATGAAAAATGTAAGATGAATCCGTTTTTTACCGAAAACGAGTGCATAAAATATGCTAGACAGTATAGTCATATTGATTTGACGCGCTATGCTGACTTCTGCAGTGCAACGCGTGCTGGGATCACGATCAGCCAATATGATGAATGGAAACAGAACTATTCAAGAAAGTATACCATTGAACAGTATTCTCGATATCTTAAAGCTGTAGAGATGAACTTGACACTAGATGAATACGATGAACTAATCGCAGCAAATAACTTAAGTCTCTCTATTGATGATTATAGATTATATAAACAGGATAGCCATGGCCTAACGATTGATGAGTTCAAGAAATATAAGGATATCATTCGAAGCATAAAGAGTAATGCTCCATGCTTAATTTCAGACCTGTCTCAGATAGAGATAGCAAACAGATTAGGCGTGGAAAAAGTTGTATTGGATGTTTCTATCAAGGAATTACCTGCATATAGTTTTTCATCATGCCAATCTTTTCATGAAGTTATATTACCGTGGGGATTACAATCTATTGGGGTTGGCGCGTTTCAAAATTGCAGTAAGCTGAGGGAAATCAGTATACCTGGGTCAGTAAGTGATATTCCAAGAGGAGTATTTGATGGATGCATTAGTCTGGAAAGGATTGAATTAAATGATGGTATTAAAACTGTAAATATCACAGGATGGGTTAATCTTCCTTCTCTGAAAAACGTTGCCTCTGCATGTAGTATATATGATTTCAAAATTGATGAAACAGCCGGATTCTATAAGTATCTTTTTCTAGATCAAGTCCCTGCTTCGGACAAGGATAAAATAAAAACATTGCGCCTTCAAGCTCGTAGTATGTTTTCAAGGATTCAAAACTACTTTACCATTGAAAACTATCCACAATTGGAAACACTAATTCTTGATTGCGATGTTTCTTCCATCGATATCAAAAATTGTCCAAACCTTAAGGTAATACTAATTAAGGAAGTTGATAATACATGGCATGAATACTATAAAAATGGCAACATAAAAAAACATACGACGAAGGGGAGAATATGCTTTTCCTTTCATATGATAGGGTTAACAATAGTGGAATCCGATTCTTGATTGTACAGTTTTCTCTGAAGACGATTAGCACATATAATCTAAATGAAATGCCAAAACTGTGTTGGTTACATGTTCCGTCCTCATGTGAATCAATAAGCGATTTAAAGGCTAAGAACTTAAAAACAATAGGGGCTACTCTAAAAACTAAACTGCCGGATTCAATTGAAAGAGTTTTAATCTCAGAACGATCTAGTTGGGGAAAGAAAACTGACGATAAAGAACTGACTTATCTCGATATCGAAAAATGTACGTATGCTACGGATCCATACAGTCTAGATAAACCGCAAACAAAAAATATTTGCGGCTTTGAGAAAAGCATTGAACGAAAAAGGATAAAGTCAATTGAGGGAACATTAAAAATATTGGAAGGAACAACCTCTATCCCGAATCAATATATGAGCAAAGTATCTATTGATAAGCTTATTCTGCCTTTCTCACTTGTAACAATTGGACAAAGGGCATTTGAACAATGCGAGAAACTGAAGCTTGTTCGTTTTTCAAGATTTCCTAAGTCAATTTCACCTTCAGCATTTGAATCATGCAAAACAATAGAAGTTACTTGTGAAGATAATGCAAAGCCCACTTTGGAAATATACCACATCAAGAGCTTTGATTTGCCACCGATAGAAAACGCAAGAATATCTGAACACACTGTTTATAAAAACGGATATGCAGGGCAAAGGATAAAAAGTGTAATAATTGAAAGCTCGGTGAAAAAGATAGGTTCAACCGCGTTTGATAACTGTTCAACTCTTGAAACTATCTCCATTCTAGGAACCCCTGAGATAGCAGAAGATGCATTCAAAGGCTGCACATCTGTTTCAATGATAAAATGGGATGCGATAGAACCGCGTCGAATAGCTGGGAATACAGGCTTCCCTAAGATAAAGGAAATAAAGATTCATCCTTCGGCAACCAAGATCAGGGAAGGTGCATTTGAAAATTGGGGAATTGAAGAGCTAATTGTCCCCGCTAATATTCAATCGATCGACAGCTATGCTTTTGCAAACTGCAAGAAATTGAAGAAGGTTTGCTTTGAAGGAAATCCTGTTATTGCAACGAATGCATTTGAAGGATGCAACAATATTATATCTATTGATATAAAACATCATGATGGAATAATAACAAATATCGCAGGAAATACTGGGCTTCCCAAGGTTTCGTCTGTGGTAATTCCGGAAGGAACGACAGTGCTGGATGCTGAATGCTTTGCAAAATGGGGACTGAAAACAATCGTTATCCCTTCATCGGTAAAGGAAATTCGGACTTTGGCATTCTCAACAAATCCTCTTGAGAGTATAGTAATTTGTGGTGATCCAAAAGTAAATAAGAATGCATTCAAAAAGTGCATCAAAGTCAAGAAAGTAGAGTGGAAGCCATCCAGTTATACTTGCATTGCTGGAGATGAAGGGTTCCCTCTTGTTGAACATTTTATCATTGACCCATCTGTTAGTGCTCTGGAAGAAAAAGCATTCTGTGGATGGGGATTGAAAGAAATAGATATTCCTGCGAACGTAAAGAGCATTGGGAAAGAAGCTTTTGAGAATTGCCGCGACCTTGAAAGAATTAAGATGAAGCCAGATGTCCAGATAGGTGAACGAGCATTTTATGGATGTGAATCTTTGACAGCTGTTAATGAATTTGAACCAAATACACTTCCTCTAGAGTTGATAAAAAGTTCTGCATCAGATGCTTTTAAGGATTGTACTGGCTTTAATACTGTCAAAATTGCGGCGCATGAAGAATTAGCTAAGTTCATCGAATTAATAGATTCTTGTGAAATAGAAACAGTATATATTCCAGCAATGGTAGATTATAAGTCTTATACATCGTTGCTGAAAATAAAGAGTATTATAGAGATACTACCTTCCAATACCGATGATGAATTGCCAAAGACAAGATCTCTAAGAAAAATGCCAGCTTGCTCCAAGGATCTAAAACAACTCTTCATCCCACAATGCATAAACCAGATTACTGAAAAGTCGTTCTATGGATGTGCGGAACTAACATATCTTTATCTATCACCAAGTGTTGTTGCCTTTGATTATCACGCATTCAGCAACTGCACAAAGCTGAAGAAAGTAGTGTGTCACAAGAATCAGAAAAGCCTTATTCCAGTGAATGAGCTACCGAAGGGAGTTAAGATAGAAACCTACGGAACCGAAGATGTTCCTCATACAATTGAAACAGTTGGAATTAATGCAGAACTACCTAAGGGAATGAATACTCTCTCTAAACAGATGATAACTAAAATCATTATACCGGATGGTACTGCGTTCATCCCTGAAAAGTCTTTTTCTGGAATGAAGAATCTTTGCGAAGTTGAGATTCAAGCCCAGATTGACCGAATAGAAGCAAATGCATTTTGTGACTGTGACAGGTTAAAAAATATTAACATTCCAAGTAGTGTTAGCGAAATCGGGGAAATGGCTTTTGCAGGATGCAAATCATTAGAAACAATTACAATATCTCAAAGTGTTAAGCGACTTAGACAAGGCGTTTTTAAAGGATGCAATCACCTTGTTGAAGTACGAGGAATGGATAACGTAGGATATGTAGAAGAGGATGCTTTTAGTGATTGCACGGCTTTGAAACAGATTGTTTTTTCAACAGAGATATTCTCAATAAAAAATGCGTTTGTAAACTGTACCTCGCTAGAAACAATGGTTATACCAGTTGATATTGCAGAATTTTCGACTGATATCTCATCGTGCACATCGTTGAAGCTAATGTATCTACCTCAAACTATTGACTCATTCAAATGTATTACTGCTCAAAACAATCAAATAAATGTGATTGCAAATAGAGGAAGTTCTTGGAAATCGGCTTTAAGTGTTGCTACCGTGACATATTACAAAAAGGCTGATATTCAAGAAAAGATAGAGCTTCTATTGGAAAAAGCTGGATACAATGTAATGCATATGGAGCAAGAAAGCATACAAAACACTAATCGAGATGTGAATACAGAATCGATAAGACGATCACAGAGGATGGGCTCTAACAGATCGTCAAAACCTGCAGGGAGAGCTGAATGGAGCACTTCACAAGGGAGGAACGAGGATGTTGTCTTTACAAAAGGGCCTACGGATGTAGATGAAATGATAAAAACCTTAACTAATAATGATGAGAACGAGTATTATTCGCAAAAGGAAGTGGATAGTTTCAGTAATGTCAATTTGGACTCATCGCTGACCGTAGAAGGAGAAGAGAAGCGAATTACCAGCAACATTTTCTCAGTAGAGATTGATGCAAAAAGGATTTCAGCCAAACAATTTGTTATCTCCTTGGTTGATGTTCACGGTAATGTGCATTCAGACCAAATAGAAGTATCCATATCAAACAAATCAAAAGTAAAACTGATAAAGATTCAGTTACAACTAAAAGCAGGCATTACTAATGGTAAATTTTATATTGCGGTTAGCGATAGCAAGGGCGAAAAAAACTTCTATTGCGAGCCGATTTGCGTCGATATCGCATTTGCGATGGATGATGAATTTGCGTTTTGATTGGGAAAATGAAAAAAGAATGTATAGACTGGAGACAGAACTAAAGGATGCGCTTGTTGAATTGGCAGCACTCAAAGGTGTAGAAGAAGCCCTGGAAAAACTTGAAGGCGTTTGATTGGCATTTTGCTTGACAGGTGGTAGGCCAAAGAAGAAGATAGATCAAGCAATGATGCCGGAAAGTGCCTTGAAATAAGGACTTTCTGGCATTTCCTTTATCCATGGATGACCCTAATTGGCGGTTTCTGCTAACAATCTATCTAACAGCTACCGCCTCCGTTTGAAAGAGGTCGTTTCTCTGCCTGCCACATTTCGGGCGAAAAACGCATCAATTGTCTTGATCAATGATTGCATCTGAAAAATGGCTCGCTACAAAGGTTTTCCGGGTATCAGCGGATATAAAGGCAGAGGGCTTTTCAGCATAAACTATGTTGGATTGCTAACACTTCTGTCCAAATGCGGAGATGAATGCGGCAAACATTGGCGGACGATTCAGCTAATCAAGGTGGAAGACTCAAAAATGCTGGTTAGTCCTTTGATGTTTTTCAGTTTCGTCAAACGATAAAACGACCTGATATCGGAGTAAAAACCCGCATGAAATATGCATTGAATATTCATTCAGGCCAGAAGGTGAACCTATCCAATTTGGTGGAAGAAATTTGGCAGTTTCATCGCGTTCTGCTAACGATTTGGTGGTAGATGCGATAATCGAACACGCCACATTTGTTAGCTCTGCTAACACGCTGCTAACGGAACCGGGGTAAAACGGGGGTATTTTGGAGGTAAATGCGAACATCCACAAATGTTAGAAACCCAGTAATTTCAACGATTGAAGGCCAATGAAAGGGTGCTGTAGGCGAACACTTTTTTCATCTCCTAAGCCCGGGGCCGCGCGTTCAAATCGCGCCGGGTGCACCAATTTACAAGGAAAATCCCCTGATTTAGAAGCGAAACGCATCTAACAGCGTGCCGCCCAAAAGTCGGGGGATTTTTCTATTTGATGGCATATGCTCCATGCGGAAGTGTCTAACAGAA
>OLRD01001806.1_pt1 | contig 11112 bp, 9 predicted proteins | sample 1672051 | NCBI WGS metagenome assembly OLRD01 (sample SAMEA3136640, study PRJEB25190) | human gut metagenome | biome: human gut; feature: human-associated habitat; material: faeces | place: Austria | collected 2013 | reverse complement strand
TGTATCTTGCGCTGTGCGCATTGGCGGCAGTGGGCGTTGTGGGGCTGTATGTTGCCACCGGCCACACGGAAAAGCTGGCCTGTGCCTCGGCGGCGCGCTCGCTGTGGGACGGGACGGCTGGCCGCTATTCTGCCCTGATGCAGACGCGCACAGAAATATTGGCAGGCCCCGATGAAGTGGCCGTGCTGCCGCGCATTACCCAGCAGACGCTGGTGCCAGCGCTGTTTTTTGACGATATCGTCTCGGATGCATCCGATTGGAAAAACGAGGCCATGGCGGCCTATTACGGCAAACGCATGGTTGTGCCGGAACCGGTGCCCTAAGCGCGCCAGCGCCCGGGCGGCAAAGCAAAACCGAACAGAGATAAGCGCGGGGCCCTGCAATTCCCAGGGCCCCGCGCTTTCTGTTGTGCGGGAAGGGGCGTTTTCAGCCCACCGGCAGGCTCTCCTCTACCTCAATATATTGCGCTATAAGCTCTACCTCTTGTGCAGCATTCGCTGCTTTTGAAATGGAAAATACCATGGCCTCATGCCTTCCTTGGGCCAAACTGCGCATAAACCGGGGCACCCGGGCCAACACTACACGGTGCAGCGACGACAAAAGGGAGGAAAGTGCCATGGAGAAAAACCGCGTGCAAAACAAAAAGGACGAAGCGGCGGAAGAACTGCGCGCCCAGCAGGAATATCTGATGGAGATGGGCGGCGTGTTCTCTACCAGGGGCAAACATGCCATCCACTGCCTTACGGTGATTGGGCAGATAGAGGGCCATTCGCTTGCGCCGCAAAGCCAGAAAACAACAAAATACGAGCATGTCATCCCGCAGCTGGTGGCTGTGGAGGAAGACCCCGCCATCGAGGGCCTGCTGGTAATTCTCAATACGGTGGGCGGGGATGTGGAGGCAGGCCTGTGCCTTGCCGAGCTGATTGCAGGCGTCTCGAAACCTTCGGCCACGCTGGTGCTGGGCGGGGGACATTCCATCGGCATCCCGCTGGCAGTTTCAGCCCAGCGAAGCTTTATTGTGCCCAGCGCCACCATGACGGTGCATCCTGTGCGCCATTCGGGCCTTGTGCTGGGCGTGCCGCAGACGCTGCGCTATTTCGAGCAGATGCAGCAGCGCATCACGCGCTTTGTCACTGGCCATTCGGCCATCAGCGCCGAGCGTTTCACCCAGCTGATGCTGCATACGGGCGAGCTGGTGATGGACATGGGCAGTGTGCTGGAAGGGGAAATGGCCGTGCGCGAGGGCCTGATAGATGAGCTGGGCGGCCTGCACGAGGCGCTGCGCTATCTATACCGCGCCATTGAGAAAGGGAAAAAGAAGCCCTCTAAAAATGCATAACGAAAAATGGCGCCGTGCGGCGTCATTTTTTTGTTGCCACCTGTATTTTACAACAGGGTTGTTTGGTGGTACAATAGCATTGTATGAGTTTGCGCTTTCAAAGCAACAGCGGAAAATTAATTATCGCAGGAACAGGGGAAAAACGGGAACAATGGCACAGACAAAACGCAGAACAACCACAAAACGCAAGGCCGCACCGCGCGGAAGAAAGCCCCAGCCCAAGGCGGATATGAACGCCAGCTGGAGCATTCTTCTGTTTGGCCTTGCCATTCTGGTGGCGGCCATGACCTATGTGCCCGGCGCCAGCGCGTGGGCGTGGCTGCGCATGAACGTGCTGTTCGGCGTGTTTGGCATCAGCACCTATCTGCTGGCCCCGGCGCTGGTATATCTGGCTATTCTGGTGGCTATGGGCCGTCCGGCCAAGCTGAAAATGGCCTTTGGCGCACTGGTGATGGCGTTTGCCTGCGGTGTGTTTCTGGTGTTTTCCAAAACGGATATGACGGGTCTCTCCTTTGCGGAAGGAATGAAAGTTCTGCACGAGAGCGGCAAAGCCCCATGGGGCCTTGGCGGCGGCGCGCTGAGCGCTGTGTTCGGCTGGTCGCTGCTGGCATTGTTCGGCCGCCCGGGCGCGAACATTGTGCTGTTGGTGCTGTTGGTGGTGAGCGTAATGTTCTTCACCGGGTGCACCCCGCTGGATATTTACCGGTATTTTACGAAGGGGGCGCACACGGCCAAGGAAAAGGGGGCCGAGTTTTCGGCCCAACTGGCACGCCAGCGCGAAGAGCGCGAGGCCCAGCGGGAGGCCGCCCGCGCCGCCGCACAGGATGCGGCGCGCAAGAAAGCGCTGTTTGCCGAAGTGGAAAAGGAAGTGCGCGGTTATGACGCGCAGAAATACGAGGTGCACACTTTCAATACTCAGCCCGGCCGCAAGCGCAGCAGCATTGATATTGATTTGGGCGACGGGGCCATGGCGCAAAGCACTGTGAAGCACGAGGAAAAGCCGCACATTGGCCCCGGCGGCACGTTTGGCATGTACCCCGACCCTTATGCCGGAAATATGCCGCACGGCGAAGTGCTGGACGCCCCGTTTGTAGATAAGCTGGGCCTTGCCCCTCAGGAACAGGCCGTGCCGGTTGCGCCGCATCTGCAGAAAAGCGCTGCGCCGCAGCAGCCCAATGCCGCCCGGCCGGCCTCGGCTGCGCAGGGCGACGAGCTTGGCCGCCTTGTGCACAAGGCGGCGGGGGCCCCGCAGCAGGAACCGGTGCAGCCCGCCCCGCAGCCTGTTGCAGAGGATGCGGGCTATGCATACCCGCCGCTCAGCCTGTTCCAAAAACAGAAGGCGGCAGACGAGGGCGATATCGAAGCCGAGCTGCGCCACAATGCAGACCTGCTGGTGAGCACGCTGGAGAGCTTTGGCGTGAAAACACGCATGCTGGATATTTCGCGCGGGCCGTCTGTTACGCGGTATGAGCTTCAGCCGCAGGCGGGCGTGAAAATCAGCCGCATCACCGGCCTGGCGGACGATATTGCGCTGAACCTTGCCACCGCTGGTGTGCGTATCGAGGCGCCCATTCCCGGCAAGGCGGCCGTGGGCATTGAAATACCGAACAAAACGCGCACTATGGTGACGCTGCGAAGCCTGCTGGAATCACCCGAGTTTGCAACCAGCAAAGCGCCGCTTACCTTCGCCCTGGGCAAGGACATTGCGGGAAAATGCCAGGTGGGCAACCTTGCCAAAATGCCGCACCTGCTTATTGCGGGCACCACCGGCTCGGGCAAATCGGTGTGCACAAACAGCATCATCATGAGCTTTTTGTACCGCTGCTCACCTGAAAAGCTGCGCCTTATTCTGATCGACCCGAAAATGGTGGAATTTGCGCAATACAACGGCATCCCGCATCTTCTGATGCCGGTGGTGACCGAGCCTCGTAAGGCCGCCGGCGCCCTGGGCAGCGCAGTGGCGGAGATGGAGCGCCGCTATAAACTGCTGGCTGAAAACGGCGTGCCCAACATTGAAGAGTACAATACCCTGGCTGAAATGGACGAAAGCCTGGAAAAAATGCCGTATATCGTCATTGTCATTGACGAGCTGGCAGATTTGATGATGGTGGCGGGCAAAGAGGTAGAGGACTATATCTGCCGCATTGCCCAAAAGGCGCGCGCGGCGGGCATGCACCTTATTGTGGCCACCCAGCGCCCGTCTGTTGATGTGATTACAGGCCTCATCAAGGCCAATATTCCAAGCCGTATTGGCCTGTCGGTGATGAGCCAGATTGATTCGCGCACCATTCTCGACACCGGCGGCGCCGAAAAGCTTTTGGGCAACGGCGATATGCTGTATATGCCTGTGGGCGTGAACAAACCCATCCGTGTGCAGGGCACATTTGTGCGCTCGGCCGAGATCCGCGCCGTGATCGATTTTATCAAAAAGCATTCTGCAGCCGATTATGACGAAGAGATGATTGCCCAGATGGACAAGCTTGCCGCGGCAGAGAAGGGCGGCGGCGCAGCCGATGGGGGCGAGGGCGGCGACGTGCGGGACCCCATGTTCAGCCAGGCGGCCGAAGTAGTCATTGAGGCGGGGCAGGCCTCTACCAGCCTGCTGCAGCGCCGGTGTAAACTGGGGTATGCCCGCGCGGCGCGCATTATTGACGAGCTGGAGCAGGCCCACATTGTGGGCCCATACGAGGGCTCGAAACCGCGTGCGGTGCTTATTACGCGCCAGCAGTGGCTGGAAATGGAGCAAAACGGCACCGCCGGGGCAGTGCCCGGGCCTGTGCCGGATGAGTTGATGTAGCAAAGGGGCTGCACCGCATGCGGGCAGCATGAAAAACGGCATACAGGCGGGCGGGCGTGTGCTCACCCGCCTGTTTTGAAGCAAACACAGAAAGGATGCTTATGAACCAGCAGTTTCTTCCCATCTGCCGGGCCGATATGCTGGCCCGCGGCTGGCAGGATGTGGATTTTGTGGTGGTGATGGGCGACGCCTATGTAGACCACCCCTCTTTCGGCTCTGCCATCATTGCGCGCCTGTTGGAAAAGGAGGGCTGGCGTGTTGGCATCATCAGCCAGCCGGCATATCACACCTGCGAGAGCATGAAGGAATACGGCCGCCCGCGCTATGGCTTTTTCATTGGCGGCGGCAATGTGGACAGCATGGTGGCCCATTATTCCGTGGCCAAGGTGCGCCGCACGCGCGACGAGTATTCGCCCGGCGGTGTGGCAGGCAGGCGGCCAGACAGAAGCGCTACGGTATACACACGCCTGGCAAAGCAGGCATACCCGGATGTACCTGTGGTGCTGGGTGGGCTGGAGGCCTCCCTGCGGCGTTTTGCACACTATGATTATTGGAGCAATACGGTGATGCCCAGCATTTTGGAATCCAGCGGGGCAGACATTGTCTCGTTCGGCATGTCGGAACATCAGACAGCCGAAATTGCCCGCCGCCTGGCCGCGGGAGAAAGCGCGGCAGACATTACAGACGTGGCGGGCACCTGCTTTTTGACGGATTTTGCCCATCTTCCGCCCAAATATGCCGAGTGCGCCTCGTACAAAAAGGTGGCGGCCGATAAGATGAGCTATGCAAAGGCATGCCGCATCCAGATGGACCAGCAGGACCCCGTCACCGGCCTGCCCGTGGTGCAAAAGCAAAGCGAACAATACCTGGTGCAGAACCCGCCCGCCAAGCCGCTTACACGGCGCGAGCTGGACGAGGTGCACGCCATGCCCTTCACACGGCGGTATCATCCCTCTTATGAGGCCAAGGGCGGCGTGCCCGCCATTCGGGAAGTGGAGTTTTCCATCATCCAGAACCGCGGATGCTTTGGCGGGTGCAATTTTTGCGCCATTGCCATGCATCAGGGGCGCCGCGTCACCTCGCGAAGCGCCGGCAGCATTGTGGCAGAGGCAGAGGCCATGACGCATGCGCCCGGATTCAAGGGATATATCCACGATATTGGGGGCCCCACGGCCAATTTCCGCCTGCCAAGCTGCAAGCAGCAAATGACAAAGGGGATGTGCCAGGGCGGCAAGCACTGCCTTGCGCCCTCGCCCTGCCCAAAGCTGCTGGTGGACCATTCCGAGTATCTTGCCATTCTGCGGCGTGTGCGTGCGCTGCCGGGCGTAAAAAAGGTGTTCATTCGCTCCGGTATTCGCTATGATTACCTGGTGCTGGATCAAGACGAGACGTTTTTCCAAGAGCTGATTGAATATCACATCAGCGGCCAGCTGAAGGTGGCGCCCGAGCACTGCGCGCCGAACGCGCTGAAATATATGGGCAAGCCGCCGGTGGAGGTGTTTGACCGCTTTTCCAAGCGCTTTTATGAACTGACGCGCAAGGCGGGCAAAAAGCAATACCTTGTGCCATACCTGATGAGCAGCCACCCCGGCTGTACGCTGCGCGACGCCGTCACCATGGCGGAATACCTATATAAACACCACATGCGCCCCGAACAGGTGCAGGATTTTTACCCCACGCCGGGCACAGTGTCCACCTGTATGTATTATACCGGGCTGGACCCTTATACCCTCAAGCCCGTTTATGTGGCAAAAACACCGGAGGAAAAAGCCATGCAGCGGGCCCTGCTGCAATATTATGAGCCCAGAAATGCGCCCAAAGTGCGCCGCGCGCTGGAGCTTGCCCACAGGGAGGACCTGATTGGCACACTGTGCCCGGGCAGGCCGCCGCAAAAAGAGGCGGCCCGGCGCCCTGCGCGGGCCAAAAGAACACAACCAGGAAAGGGGAAAAAGCCATGGCACGAAGGAAGCCATACCGGCGGCGCGCCGCGCACCCGGCCCGCACGGCGCAAAGGAAAATAAAACGCCTTATGCGGCGCATCGCAGCTTTTGTTTCCGCAGCAGCTGTGCTGTGCGCGCTGGCGCTTACGCTGGGCCAGCAGCTTGGTTGGCCTGTGCCCTCGTGGAACGAAGTGTACCGCGCGTTTGGGCTTGGCTCTTCCGCGGTGCCGGCCGAGGCGCAGGACGCTTCTTCCTGTGCGCATATTGTAGATGTGGGGCAGGCAAGCGCTATGCTGTTGGAACAGGATGGAAATTTCGCCCTGGTGGATGCGGGCCTTGCCGCCACGCAGGAGGAACTGGCTGCCTATTTGCAGGAGGCAGGCGTGCGCAGGCTGGAATTTGCCGTGCTTACCCATCCGCATGCAGACCATATGGGCGGCATGCAGTATCTGCTGGAAAACTTTCCTGTTGGCACACTGTATGTGGCAGACCTTACCCAATGTGCCGAACAGCCGGGCACCGGGTATGAAAAGCTGTTGGCGGCCGCACAGCAGGCGGGCGTGCCCGTGCATACGATGCAGGCGGGCGAACGGTATGCTCTGGGCCAGGCTGCCCTCTGCGTGCTGGCGGAGGGGGAAGCGTGCGAGAGCCTGAATGATGCAAGCCCCGTGCTGCGTTTTGAGGCGCCTGCCTTCAGCCTTCTGTGTACCGGCGACGGGGAAGAGGCCGCAGAACAAAATGCCCTTCTGTATGGCGGAAACCTTTCGGCGGACGTGCTGTTTGCCGGGCACCACGGTTCTTACACCTCGAACAGTGAGACGTTTGTGCAGACGGTGGACCCGCGCGTGGTGGCCATCAGCTGCGGGGTGGACAACGAATACGGCCACCCGCACGGCGCGGCGCTGGCAGCCTTTGAAAGCGTAGGCGCAGACATCTACCGCACCGATACGGACGGCACCATTGTGTGCTATGCCGATGAGGCGGGAAAACTGCAGGTGGCCTGCGGCGGCAAAAACACGGCCCAGGCCGCGTGACAGGGGAAAGGGCAGCCTGCATGCAGGCCGCCCTTTTGGCAATTGGCCCACCTGGGGCCGCCGGTGCAAACAGAGCGATTGACTGCTTGCGCAAAAAACGGGGCAACAGAAAAGGCCGCATCAAATTTGTTGCCTGAAAAAAGGGGGGCTTTTCCCGAATGGACAAAAAGAAAATTGGAATAGCGGTTGCCATAGCGGCCATATTGGGGCTTGGCCTTATCTTGTACAAACAGATAATCCCTGGCGAGTATGTGCCTGCTGCCGATGAAATAGCTGTGCATATACAGTTGCATACAAAAGAAGATATTGGTTTATTGGTTTTTGATTCTTGTGCAGATGGTTCCGAATACAGCGGCGGCATATCCAATGCAGATAAATCGTTAATCAAACATGATTCCGATAACATTCTGGTGTGGAACCGGCAGGAGCTGAACGCCTCTTCCGATGCTGTGGAATTGCGGGTGCAATTCAGGGTCATAACGGAATATGTGGCCCCCAATTATGAAAACATATATCCGGAAGACATAACCAGATACCTGGAACCCGTTTCGTGGGAAGCGCGCTTTGGGGAATCTTATTTTATTACCATTACCGGTGATAAAACAGGCGGATATAAAGCTGTATTAAACTGAGAAAGCAGGCCCCTTTTTATTTAACAGTCAATTGAAAAATGAGCCGTATGGCGTGCTTTTGAGCAAACGGAAAACTGGCTGTATTCAGCTTGGCCCTCATAAATTCGCACCCGAACTGCCCGCGTAAAAAAAGGGAACAGCAGAAAGGCTTTTCAACGGCGCAATAACAAAAAGGCACCCGCAGAAGAAATGGGCAAGGCTTCAGCCTGGCCCATTCGCTGCGGGTTTTATTTTGTCATGCGCGCGGGGACTGCGGCCGGGGCATCCAGTGCCACGGCGCGGCACTCCATTTGCTCGTAAACAGAGGCAAACTGCGCTTTTCCCACTGCCTGGTAGTCGTACAAAGGGTCGCATAAATAGTAAAAATCTTCATCATAGCCATACAGCAGCATACAGTGCAGGTTCGAGTAGGGGATATATTCTTCTCCTGTCCCTGTCAAAAGCCAGGAATGTGTGGTGCTTTGCCGGGGCGGCTCAAACTGCAGGGTGCCCCACACAATAACAGGCCTGCCTTCACACAACAAAAGTTCCAGCCCGGCAGGGGTGGTGCCGGTCAGGTCCTGCGCGCGAAGTGTCTGCCCCGCCTGCTGCAGGTAAAGGTTCGCAGCCGTGCACACGGGCTGTGCGTAACAGTAATACCCCTGTGCGGCGGGGTCGCCTGCATAGGCGTCATCGGGTGCAGGGCCGTAAACAACGCCATCCTCTTCGTAAAATTCTGCACGGGGCAGGTATTGATAGGCAAGCTCCATTTTATCTGCGGCAATGCCATAGCTTTGCAGCAGCATGGCAAGGCTGGTGGCCTCGCAGCCGTTAAGCAGCTCGGGCAGTTGGTACAGCAGCACGGCCGGCACGCTTTGCCTGCGGGCGCGCAGGCTTTCCATGATCAAAAGAGGCACTTCCTCGCTTTGTACGCCGCCCTGCCGCGCGCCGGCCGCACAGGCCCGTGCCACCGGTGCAGGTGCCGCCGCACAAGCGGCCAGTGCGGCGCATACAATCAATTGCGCTGTGTGGCGCAGCTTGTTCCAAACCATGGCACGCCTCCTTTGGCTAAACTATGACAATTTGCGGCAAAACCTGACAATATCAGTATAACACACGCCGCGCGCGTGGGGAAAGCGGAAGGCAGCATTTTCTTTCTGTGAAATTTGTGCTATAGTATCCATACGCTGAAAGAATTTTCAGGGAAGCTGCCGGCCTGAATAATTGTATCTGGACATTTTTCCAGAGGGGCAGAAATGGGGCGCCCGGCCTGTGTGGAAAGCAGAGCGGCAGAATGGGGCCGCGGCGGGCAAAACGGTGTGCAAATGCGGCGGCCCCAAAAAATATAAGTTTTACAGACGCGGGCCGCGTGGCCCGGAAAGGACGCGTTGGTTATGCAGAAGTTTGATGCCGTGCTGTTCGATTTGGACGGCACCCTTATCGATTCCGCGCCAGGGATCCTGGCGACTTTTCAAAAGACGTTCGAGGCGTTTGGCCTTACCGTGGGCGAACAGCGCCTGCGCCCGTTTTTGGGCCCGCCGCTGCGCAGCAGCATGGCCCAGCTTTTGCCGCAGGCACAGGTGGAGCAGGCGGTGGAAACATACCGGGAGCTGTATCAAACACATGGTCTGGACGGCTGCGCCCCCTATGCCGGTGTGCCGCAGATGTTGCAGGCCCTGCGGGAAGCGGGGGTTGTGGTGTGTGTGGCCACATCGAAACCCTACCCGGTGGCACTGCGCGTGCTGCGCCATTTTGGGCTGGAACAGGCATTTGATTACATTGGCGGCGCCAGCATGGACGCCAGCCTGGACACCAAGACGGCCGTGATGCAGCTGGTTCTTGACCAGCCGCAGCTTGCGGGCAAATGCCCCGTCATGGTGGGCGACAGAGAGAACGACATGCAGGGCGCGCGCGATTGCGGCATCCCTGCGGTGGGCGCGCTGTACGGTTATGGCAGCCAGGCAGAGCTGGCGCCGTTTTCACCTGTGTTCTGCGCGCAGGATGTGCCTGCGCTGTGTGCATGGCTGCTGGCCCATCGGGCATGCAAAGAGGGGGCAAAGGCATGAATATCACGGTGCTTGGCTGCGGGCGATGGGGTTCTTTTCTGGCGTGGTATCACGGCCAAAAACACAATGTGGCGCTGTGGGGGCGCGCGGGCTCGCGCGGGTTTGCACAGCTTTGCGAAACGCGTGCAAACGGCTATGTCACGCTGCCGGACAGCGTGCGCACTCAGCCGGATCTGGGCCGTGCGCTGGCATTTTCTGACACCATTGTCATCTCCATCAGTGCGCAGCAGCTGCGCACATTTGCAAGGCAGTTGAATGAATTTCCCATTTCGGGCAAGACGTTTATCCTCTGCATGAAAGGGCTGGAATGCGAGACAGGCAAGCGCCTGACGCAGGTGTTCCAGGAGGAGGTGCACCAGCCGGTGGCCCTTGCCGTGTGGGTGGGGCCGGGCCATGTGCAGGATTTTACCGCAGGTATCCCGAACTGCATGGTGGTAGACAGCGCCAGCGAGGCCGTTACCTCGCATGTGGTGAACACCTTTTCTTCCGATTTGATTCGCCTGTACAAGGGGCACGACCTTGTGGGCACAGAGCTGGGCGCGGCGGCCAAAAACGTCATTGGCATTGCCGCCGGCATGCTGGACGGGCGCGGCCTTTCCAGCATGAAGGGTGCGCTGATGGCGCGCGGCGCCAGAGAGGTGGCGCGCCTGATTCGCGCCATGGGCGGCAATGAACTTTCCGCCTATGGGCTGTGCCATTTGGGCGACTATGAGGCAACGCTGTTTTCTTCGCACAGCCATAACCGGTGCTTTGGCGAAAGCTTTATTCGGGGCCAGGCTTTCCACCAGCTTGCGGAAGGTGTGCCTACGGCCAAAGCGCTTGTCACGCTGGGAGAGGCGCATGGGGTAGACCTGCCCATCAGCCGGACGGTGTATGAAATCCTCTATTTGCATGTGGGCGCTGACGAAGCGCTTCGCCGCCTGTTCCAGCGCAGTGTAAAGGGCGAATTCGACACCTGAACCCATTCCTGCGCATAGGATAAGAGCAAAGGAGGCGCTTTGCTCATGGCAGAACATAACCAGTTTGCAGAAAGCATACCGCATGAACGACTTCCCCTGTGCGACGGCGACACGGAAAACAATGACCTCACCTGCTGGAACGATACCCCGCCCCACGAAAACGGAGAGGGCCCGGATGGAAACGGCATGACGGTGATACCAAAGGACGAACCACCCGTATGCGGCTGCGAATGCGTTTGGCCGCACGGTGATACGCTCTGTGAAAACGCGGCCGCGCAGGGGTGAAATGGCAGGCCCCGGCTGCCCTGTGCCCGATTGGGGCATCTGGCGGCCGGGGCTTTTTTCTGCGGCGGCAATGCCTGGCAT
>OLRD01001804.1_pt1 | contig 11121 bp, 10 predicted proteins | sample 1672051 | NCBI WGS metagenome assembly OLRD01 (sample SAMEA3136640, study PRJEB25190) | human gut metagenome | biome: human gut; feature: human-associated habitat; material: faeces | place: Austria | collected 2013 | reverse complement strand
CCTACTCCCTTAGCAGGGGAGCCCCTTCACCACTTGGGTACTTCTCCATGGTGAATATAAAAGAAAAATGTGGCGGAGAGGAAGAGATTCGAACTCTTGGTCCCTTACGAGATCACTAGTTTTCAAGACTAGCTCCTTAAACCACTCGGACACCTCTCCATTTCAGAACAAGTGGTATTATAACACACAGAGTATGCTTTGTCAAGCATATTTTTTGTGCATTTTACAGAGCCGACTTGACTGTTATTAATTATACAAAAACTGAGTAGGTTTGTCAAGCCCATAATGGGATTTTGACCGTTTTTTTCCAAAAACAATAAAACAGCCAAAGAAAAGCGCTTGCAATGCGAAGAAAAATGCCGTATACTGTTTATGAAAAACAAAAGGAGTCGTTGTGAAAATGAGCAAGGTTGAATTTGATTGCGGTAAATGGCTGCAGGAAGCCGAAGAATTTGCACTGCCGAATTGGAGCGCCCTACCCTCTATTCCCCTTTATATGGATCAGGTGATGATGTTTACAGGTGAAGCGCTGTCTCTTTTTGAACGCGATGAAAAGCAGAGTTTATTGACGAACAGTATGATCAATAATTACGTGAAAAGCGGCGTTGTGGATCATCCCGTGCACAAAAAGTACAGCAAGGAGCATCTTTCTAAGCTGATGATGGTGGGCTTGCTGAAGCAGGTGCTTTCCATTCAGGATATTGCCGTGCTGTTTTCCGGCGATGAAGACGCGGAGCAGCTTTATAAAGACTTTGCGGCGGCGCAGAGCGGCGCTTTGCACGAGACGGCAGCGGGCGTGCACCCGGAAAGTGACGCAGCGGCCTTGCGTGCAGCGGCGTTGAAGCTTGCAGCGGAAGCTACGGCGCGACAAGCGGTTGCCCAGCGCATTTTAATGGCGCTGTCCGACGAAAAAAAAGCCAAGAAATAATCAAATTTGTAACGAACAAAAGCCTGCATGGCGCATAGAATGTTCTATTCGAAAAAAGGATGGGATACGATGTGCGATTTGCAGGCTTTTCCTATGCGCTCCGGCGACCGATTGCTATAAAGTGCAGCTGTTGCTCTAAAAATACGGAATGTTCTCCTCTTCCACGCGCTGTACTTCGGCAGTGACGTGAAAGGTAATTTCGGCTTTTGAGAGCTTTTCTGCGCGGCTTTCCCCCATTTCACGCCACACATTTGGCGCGGTGCGGAAAATGACTTCGCTGAGACCTGCGGCATCGGCTCCGTTTGCGTTTTTGAGATAAGCGGCGAGGCGTCCCTCAATGCAGTTGACGAGGGCAGTCTCAAAGCGCGGAAATGCTTCGTTCCCTACGTGCTTTGCAGTATTTGTGACGGCAGAAACTTCGGCGATAACATGAATTCTGGCGGTAAACTCGGGCTGTTCTGCTGTGCCTGTAAAGATAATGTTGCTGTTTGTGCTGCGGACTTTAAGCGATACCGTGCCGAAAGCTTCGTCTTTTACGGTGAATTCGCCACCAGAAAGTGTACCCTGCAAGGCACTAAGCCCCTGTGTTTCCGCCGGCGTGAGCACGGTGCACAGGCGGTAGCTTTGCAGAACGGCTGTGCCGACGGGCGTGGGCAAATCATCGGCGCGCAGAACGGGCAGCGCGGCAGTGGTGTTTACGCCGTAAAGACCGTTTACAAGCTGCAGCAAATTCACGTCTGCCGCGGCCCCGCTGTATTTTGCGCCGTTTGAAAGCTGCATGAAGCGTTCGGCGGTGAGATCCGTCTGTAACAGGACGCTTTCGGCGGTATCTTCTGCGAGGAAAACTTTGGCGGTCGGGCGGGAATCGTAGTGGCGGATAAAGAAATCCAGTTGTTCGGCGATACCGCTTTCTGCGCATTGCATACCGAAAAGGATGGCGGCGTTGTGCGAATACAGCGGCGTGCGGCCGCTTTCGAGCGCGATTTGACTGAGCGCTTCGGGGACGGTATCGCCCTCACCGGAAAAGGTGCTCTGCCCTCCGTCCTCCGTCGTTTCGGAAGTGAGCACCGTCACGCGGCAGCCGGTTGCCGTGCGGTCTACACCGATTGCGCTGATGAGCAAGCGCTCGTAAAGCTCCGGCGCGCAGCCCGAAGCGGTGAGCGTCAAAATGAGCGAAAGTAAAACGGATGTGAGTGCTTTTTTCATGCGGCGCGTCTCCTCTTCTTTTTGATGTAGTCGAAAAACCAAAGCAAACTCGGCAGCATAGCGCCGGTCAAAACGGAAAACGGCAGCAGATACGCCGTGCGGAACACGGCCCCGACGCGTGCGGCGGAGTCTGTGAGCCATAGGGACAGAACTGCTGTCAGCGCGGCTATGAGTGCCGTCAGCCACGCGCGCGGGCGTGTCGGGATAGGTGTCATGCACACGGCGATGCAGAATAATCCGCAGGCAATACGCACGATGAGCGCCATCATGCTGATGCCGATGAAAAGCGCGTCCAGCCGCTGAATGCCGGCAATCTCCGCGATGGAAGCGAGCGTGTATGCGGGGAAAACTTGCAGCGCGGCGTACTCGCCGAGACACGAGACGATGAAAAACAGAAGCACACCCAAAAACACGGTGATGCCGCCGTTCCAAACGACAAAGCCGAGCACGCGGTGACTTTTACCGCTTTTTGTATCCGTATTTGTAAGAAACGGCATCAAAACAGCAAACTCGGCAAGCGAAGAACAGCGCGCTGTGAAGACGAGAAACCCCTGTACGGTTTGGTCTATGCCGTCATAGAAAAGCGGCATGAGATAATGCGGCGTGACGTTCGGCGAGACGGCGAGAAAAATCATCCCCATGCCGAGCATGAACAGCGTGAAAATGCATACCGAGGCGCGTGAGATGGTTTCTATACCGCGAATGGCACCATAAAGTGCGATGCCGAGCACGACAAGGACGATGGAAAAACGCGAAGCGACGGGGTCTGTAGTGTTGACGAGCAGCGTCAGAAAAAGCGAAAGACTGAAAATGTTCATCACTATAAAATAAAGCGCGTAAATTGCGGACATCGGTACAGAAACACCGCGGCCGCAGTTATTCTCTGCGATTTGCAGAAGCGATGCTTCCGGGTGGCTTTTGTGCAGCATGAAAAGCGGCAGAGAAAACACCGTAAGGTACAAAAACAGCCCGAGCGAAGAGAAAATGCTTTCAATCAAATTGCTGCCGCCGACGGTTTGCACATTGATTGTGATGCTGACGATGACACGTGAAAGAAACAGCATAAGGTAAAGCTGCAAAGCACTGATCTTGGTTTTCACAGGTGCTTTTCCCCCTTTCCCGCGCCGGGCATGTGTTGTACGGAGGCGTTATGACGCACTAATCGTTTCCACCCCGCGCGTACAAGCACATCCCGCATGGCGGAAAGCCGAAATGGTGCGACCGGGGCCAAAAACGGCACGGAAAAGCTTGTTTTGCCGCAAAGCTCGAATAATAAAAACGTAAAGCCTGCAAGCACGCCCCACACACCCCATATACCGCCCACCAAAATAAAAGTAAGACGCAGTACAGCCATGGGCTCGTATAATTTCGGAACCGTGTACCCGGTAATGACCGTGACGGCGATGACGACGAGCGACGGTGCGCTGACGAGCCCTGCGGAAACGGCGGTCTCGCCGATGACAAGACCGCCCACGATGCCGACAGAGCTGCCGAGCGGTTTCGGTACGCGCAGTCCGGCTTCGCGCATCAGTTCATACATAAAGTAAAGCAAAATCGCTTCTAACATGACGGGAAACGGCGTACTGCGCTCTGCCTGTGCAATGGTAACAAGCAGTGTTTCCGGCAGCAGCTCCGGGTCGTGTGCGGCGATGCCGACATACAGCCCCGGCAGAAAAATCGCGAGGAAAAACGCGATGTATTTCAGCCAGCGCGTGAACGTGGCGTAAAACGGACGGTTTGCATAATCGTCGGCGGTCTGAAAGTTTTCAACGAAGAGATACGGCACGTAAAGCGCTGTGGGCGTGCCGTCTATAAGCAGCCCGATGCGCCCCTCATGCAGCTTGCCGCATAAGGTATCGGGGCGCTCGGTAAAACCTACGCGATCAAAAATCGCGGGACGCTCCAAGTAACCCGCCAAATATCCTGCTGCAAGCACGTCTTTTAGATTACATGCGGAAAGCCGCTTTTTGAGTGTGTTAATGATCTTCGGGTCCGCGATGTTTTTTAAATAGCACAGCGCAGCCGGTGTTCGGCTCTCTTCGCCAACCGTCACCTTTTCAAATTTGAGCTCGGTCGTTTTGAGACGGCGTCGTAAAAGCGAAATGTTTGTCTGGTAGGTTTCCACAAAGCCTTCGCGGGAGCCGCGCTGCATAACTTCCGTATCGGGCTCATCCACCCCGCGCGCAGCAAAGCCCTGCGTGCCGAACGCGAGCGCTGTCGGACAGTTATCGAGCAGCAGCACCGCAAAGCCGTTCATCATACGTTCGAGCACTTCGCTGACGGTGGAAAGCTCGGCTTGCTCTACGGCGCACAGCACGTTTTCTTCGATAAACAAAAGCGTTTCTTTGCCGTTATCCGTCGGAATTTTCGCGCGCATCAACGGGTTTAAAATGCTCAAAGTAATGTGTTGCTTGCTGACGAGCCCGTCCATGGTGAGCAGCGCGGCCGGTACCGTGCCGACCATAAATTCGCGCTCGATATAATCCATGGCATTTTCAAATAATCCATTTATATATGTTACGTTTTCCTTTAAGTGTTCAGATAAGTTTTCCATTAGCAGTTTCCTTTCCGCATGGTTCTCCTGTGTAGATTTTACAGAAAGGCCGTATTTTATACACCCGAAGACGCATAATAGCGACGAAGACATACGGAAAGGAAAACGCCATGTTTATTTCGTTTGTGCGCACGATCATCTTGTATTTTACGATTATTTTGGCTGTTCGCGTTATGGGCAAACGGCAGATCAACCAACTGCAAACGAGTGAATTGGTCGTGACGCTGCTCATCTCCGACCTTGCGGTGATCCCGATGCAGGACAGCGGCCAGCCGCTTTTCAGCGGGCTCATCCCCATTTTGGTGCTCATTGCGCTCGAGGTGCTCGTTTCGGTTTTTATGCTTAAAAGCAGCCGTTTTCACCGTTTGGTGTGCGGCAAGCCGGTCGTCATCATCAAAGATGGGCGTATCATTCAGGAAAACATGCGGGAGCTGCGCATGAGCGTAGAAGACCTTTTTGAGCAACTGCGGCAAAAGGATGTTTTTGTGCTTTCGGATGTGACATATGCCATTGTAGAGACGAACGGCACGCTGAGTGTCGTTAAAAAAGCCGCCGTCGATTACCTGCGTCCGAGCGATATGGGTGTGAAAGTGAAAGACGAGGGCCTTGAAGTCGTTGTGGTGAGCGACGGAGACCTTTCTGTGGGCTCTATGCACTTGTGCGGCAAAAATGAAGAGTGGGTACACAGCATATTAAAAAGCGAAGCCGTACCGCTTTCCGAAGTGTTTATTCTAACGGTAAACACAGCCGGACATTATACGCTCATTCGGCGGGACGGCAGCCTAAAAAAGGGAGTGAAAAAATGAAGCGCATGGCCTTTTCAATCGTTTTGGCGGAATTTGCTGTGGCGGTGTGTATCTTTGGTTACTGCAACACGGCAAGATCTGCGAATACACTGATTGTGTCTGCGGAAAATATCGACCGGCTGCTTTCCGACGGTGAAGCGGAAAAAGCCTTGGAGGAAAGCCGAAAATTGCAGGCAGACTGGGAGAAAATACACGATAAACTGTGCGTTTTCCTGCCGCATGAGCATTTGGAGCCGCTGGAAAACATTTTTGCCGTGCTGCCCTATTATATTGAGCAGGAGGAGGTGTCCTTAGCGCGCGCCGAATGCCAGATGGTGAAAAACACGGCGGAGCACATTCAAAAAACAGAGCGCATCGCATTTGAAAATGTGTTTTAAAGCAAAAAACAGCAGCCCCACATCGCGTTGGGACTGCTGCTACATAATCTGAATTTATCGGTTGCGCTCGGCCTTGATTTTATTGAGCTCGTCCATGAACGTATTGATGTCTTTGAATTCACGGTAAACGGAAGCAAAGCGAACATAGGCGACTTCGTCGACCTTCTTGAGCTTATCCATGGCATAAGTGCCGATGAGCGTGGACGGCACTTCGCGGTCGAGCGAGTTTTGCAGGAGCGTTTCAATCTCGTCTACGATGCGCTCCAGTGTTTCAAGCGGTACGGGGCGTTTTTCGCAGGCGCGCAGAAGGCCGTTCAACAGCTTGTTGCGGTCAAAAGCCTCGCGGGATTTATCTTTTTTTACAACGACCACCGGCACAGTCTCAATGACTTCATAGGTCGTAAAGCGTTTTGCGCAGTTTAAGCACTCACGGCGGCGGCGAATGCGCTCCCCCTCATCGGTTGGCCTGGAATCAATGACCTTACTTTCACTGTATCCGCAATAGGGACATTTCATGGAAAACCCTCCAAAGTTCTAACACACCAAATCTGTCTCTTAAAGTAGTGTTATTATACAACAGTTTTCGGGGAAAAATCAAGCGAAACCGTATACTTTTTTCTATTTTGACCTTAAAATCGGAAAGAAACGTCAAATCTCTGCGATTTTCGCCCGCAGGGCGTGATTTTGTCTCGGTTTTTGCTTGATTTGAAGACTATCTTTCGGTATAATAAAACGGAATATGAACCGAGGAGAACAACTATGGCAATACTTACGGTGAACAACATAAAAAAGATGTTCGGCACCGATGTGATCATTCAGGATATTACATTTGAAGTGCAGAAAGGCGACCGTATTGGCCTTGTGGGCATTAACGGCTCCGGAAAGACGACGCTTTTCAAGGTACTGAACGGAGAATATACGGCGGACGAAGGCACCTTTACCCCGGCGCGCGAAACGTCCATCGGCTACATGGAGCAGCATGTTTGCCGCGATATGGAAAAACCGGCGTTTGACGAAGTGATGACGGTGTTCGCGCCGCTGCTCAAAATGGAAGCAGAGATAGAAGTGCTCACGACGAAAATTTCGGAAATGCCGGAAAACCTTAACGAGCTTATCGAAAAGCAGGCGGAGCTAAACGATCGTTTCATCGCAGACGGCGGCCTCACCTGCCGCAACCGTGCAAAAAGCACACTCATCGGCCTCGGCTTTGCGCCGGAGCAGATCTATGCTCCTATCGGTGTTTTGAGCGGCGGACAGAAAGCGAAAATTCAACTCGCAAAAATGCTGCTCGGCGAATCGAATTTGCTGTTGCTGGACGAGCCGACGAACCACCTTGATATTCCGTCTGTTGAATGGCTGGAGGATTTTCTGAAGAATTACAACGGATCGTACATCGTTATTTCGCACGACCGTTATTTCCTTGATGCTGTGACGAACCGCACATTTGAGATTGAAAACACGCATTTGACAGAATATAAGGGCAATTATACGAAATATTTGCAGCTGAAAGAAGAAAACCGCCTTGCGATGCAGCGCGTCTACGATAACACCCAGCGCGAGATCAAGCGCATTGAGGGCATCATTGAACAGCAGAAGCGGTTCAATCAGGAGCGCAACTATGTGACGATTGCGAGCAAGCAGAAGTCCATTGACCGTTTGCAGGCGACGCTTGAAAAGCCGGAGGATGATCCGGATACCATCAAATTTCAGTTTAAGGCGAGCCAGCGCGGCGGCAATGATGTTCTGGAAGCGGAAGAGCTTGCCCTCTCATTCGGCGACCACAGGCTCTTTAAAAATGTGAATCTCGATATCAAACGCGGCGAAAAGGTGTTCCTCATCGGCCCGAACGGCTGCGGAAAAACGTCTTTGCTGAAAGTGCTGTTGCACATTTATAAGCAAACCTTCGGCGATTTCCGCTTTGGCGCGAATATCGACATCGGCTACTACGATCAGGCGCAAGGCAATTTAGATGAGAGTAAGACGGTCATCGATGAGATCTGGGATCTGCACCCCTACATGACGCAGACGCAGGTGCGTAGCGCATTGGCGGTGTTCCTTTTTAAAGGCGAAGACGTGTATAAGCCCGTGAAAGGGCTTTCCGGCGGCGAGCGTGCGCGCGTGCTGCTTTTAAAGCTGATGCTTTCCAAAGCGAACCTTTTGATCCTCGACGAACCGACGAACCACCTCGATATCGGCTCCTGCGAGGCGCTTGAAAACGCACTTTTGGGCTACGATGGCACGCTGTTCGTCGTTTCGCATGACCGTTATCTTATCAACAAGCTTGCGGATAAAATCTACTATCTCACCCCTTCCGGCACAACGCTGTACCTCGGCAACTACGACGCATATCTTGAGGCCCGTCAAAAGCAGGAAGCCGCAAAAGCCGCTGCCGAAGCGGAAAATGAAAACGCTGTGCCGAAAGCCAATACAGTCTATAAACAAAAGAAAGAGCGTGCCTCTGAAATTCGGAAGCGCCGTGCCGCACTTTTGAAATGCGAGCGCGAGATCGAAGCGGCGGAAGCGGAAATTGACACGCTGAACGGGCAGCTCTCCAACCCCGAGACGGCGAGCGATTACGAAAAAATGATGGAAATCACGAATAAGATTACTGAGCAAAAGGCGCTTGCGGACAGCCTGATGAACGACTGGACGGAGCTGACGCTTTGGCTGGAAGAAAACGACGTGTGACGAAAGGAAATTAAAATATATGATGAAAGCAAAGGTCATCACCCTCGGCTGCAAGGTGAACCAGTATGAATCGGAAGCGATGCTCTCTTCCCTTTTGCAGCACGGCTTTGCCGCAGCGGAGGACAAGGAAACGGCGGACGTCGTAATCCTCAACTCCTGCACGGTCACGGCCGAAAGTGACCGCAAGGTGCGGCAGATTTTTCGCCGCGCGAAAAAAGATAACCCGGATGCCGTTATGGTGCTGACGGGCTGCATGGCACAGGCGTTCCCGGAGGACGCAAGGCGACTGGAGGAAGCCGATATTATCCTCGGCACCTCGAACCGCAAGCGTCTGGTGCCGGATCTGCTGGCGTTTCTTTCTGCACGCCAGCGCATCATCGACATTGCGCCGCACACGAACGATGAAAAATTTGAGAATCTCAATGTGGAGAACTTTACGGGCCGCACGCGTGCATTTGTGAAGATTGAAGACGGGTGCAACCGCTTTTGCTCATACTGTATCATTCCCTATGCCCGCGGCCGTGTGCGCTCGAAGCCGCTTGAAGACCTCAAAGCGGAGCTTGCGGGGCTTGGCGCAAACGGCTACAAAGAAGTGGTGCTGACGGGCATCAACCTTTCGGCATACGGACAGGAGTTCGGTCTGCATCTGTGTGACGCCATTGAAGCGGCCTGCGCTACGCCGGGTATTGAACGTGTTCGCCTCGGCTCCTTGGAGCCGGAGCAGCTTTCGGAAGACGTGATCCGGCGCATGGCAAAGCAGAAAAAGCTGTGCCCGCAGTTCCACCTCTCCTTGCAAAGCGGCTGCGATGCGACTTTAAAGCGCATGAACCGCCACTACACCGCAGACGAATACCGCACCATCGTGCGCAACCTGCGCGCAGCGTTTGAAAATGCTGCCATCACGACGGACATCATGGTCGGCTTCGCGGGCGAAACGGATGAAGAATTTGCGGAATCTTTGGCGTTTGCAGAAGAGATCGCATTTGCGAAAGTACACGTGTTTGCCTATTCCCGCCGCCCCGGCACCCGTGCCTATGACATGGGCGATCAGCTGACGAATGCCGTAAAGGAAGCGCGCAGCCACGAGATGATCCGCGTGACGACCGCAACGCAGCAGGCGTTTTTTAAAGCGCAAATCGGTCGCACGGAGGAAGTGCTTTTCGAGCGCGAGATTCAAAAAGGCGTTTGGGAGGGATACTCCATGAACTATACACCTGTTGCGGTGGCAAGCGGTACGTCCCTTGCAGGCGAGATCCGCTCTGTGCGCATTGAGAGCTGCACCGATACGCACTGCATGGGTGCCGTGTTGTAAAATTCACCTCGAAAGGAGGCGAAAAAATGGAGATTTATAAGGATATTCAGCCGTTTTTAGATGAAAACGGTCGGCTGACGAGTTTTCCGACGAAAAAGCGCAAGCAGCTGACGGTGTTGTATTACTTGAGCGAAAAGTTTGAGCCTATGCGTGACTATACGGAAAAAGAAATCAATGAAGTTATCAACACATGGACGTGCTTTAAAGATCCCGCTACCCTGCGCCGCGAGCTTTATAACAAATATCTTTTAGACCGCGAAGCGGACGGCAGCCGATACCGTAAGCATGAGGGAATTCCCTCTCTACCGGAATTCATCGAGAAATACATGTAAACAAAAACGATCGAAAGCGCTGTGCAAGGGCTTTCGGTCGTTTTTGCATATATTTAAGTTTAGAAAATCAAATTTACAAGCATGCCGGTCACGACGGAGCAGGCGTACAGCGTACCGACGATGGCAAGGTTCTCTTTTACGCGGTGGTTTGTGCGGAACAGCACGACAAGGCCTACGCCCGCACCGGCGCATAGGCCCGCCACGCAGGAGCCGAATTGCAGGCTGCCCAGCGTGAACAGCTCCGTTAAGATCACGGATGCCGCACAGTTCGGAATGAGCCCAATGAGCGCCGTTAGGAACGGCTGAAAGACGCTGCCGTTTAAAAGTAAGCCGGAAATGCGGTCTTCCCCGATAAAATAAATGGCGTAGCCGAGCACGAGGTTTACGACGAGGATAAAGAGAAAAATGCTGATTGTGTGGTGCAAGGCGGAGTGCAACAGGCTGTGGTGGTCGCAGTCGCAGTCCGCGCACAGCTCCTCAAACGGCTTCTCTTTTTTAGGGTGGAAAAAGCGCTGTAAAATGAGGTCGGCCAGAAAGCCGAACACGATGCCGGAGGCGACTTTGATGAGCAGCATCGGCAAAATGTACTGCATCTGCTCCGGGTGTGCGAACAGAATCGGCAGGGCTTCATCGCTTGTGGAAAGGAACACGGCGAGCAGTGTGCCGACTGTGATGATGCGTCCGGCGTAGAAATTTGCTGCCGCCACGGAGAAGCCGCACTGCGGCACAACGCCGAGGAGCGCGCCGCCGATGGGGCCGAATTTGCCGAGCTTTTGCAGACCGCGTTCCATTTTGCTGCTTGCACGGTGCTCTAAATACTCAATGAGAAAGTACGCGGCAAACAGAAACGGCAGCGTTTTTAACGAATCGATGAGTGCGTCGAGAAAGACATCCAGCATAAATAAATCCTTTCAAGGT